>Ga0315296_10004033_pt1 | contig 12118 bp, 11 predicted proteins | sample YL17G14_18_MG_FD_203921 | JGI IMG/M metagenome (GOLD analysis project Ga0315296, IMG submission 203921) | Sediment microbial communities from Yellowstone Lake, YNP, Wyoming, USA - YL17G14_18 | ecosystem: Environmental > Aquatic > Freshwater > Lake > Sediment | place: USA: Wyoming | collected...
TCCCCCTCCAGAATGTAACCAGAGGCGATGAAGTGGCCGATTCCCTGCCCCAAAGTCAGGTTCTAGCCAACGCCCCCCGAAAGGATGGGGAATACTTCAGAGTGAGAGCGGTACTAGAGTGATAACACACCAGTTGACCATTCATGAGGCGCATGGGCTACTTAAGGCTAGACAACTATCCTCAGTGGAATTGACTAAAGCCTGCCTAGAGCGCATCCAAGAGGTAGAGCCAAAGGTACATGCCCTGGTTACCATTACCGATGAGCCGGCGCTAAGCCAAGCCAAGAAGGCTGACCAGCTTATTGCCAGGGGTGACATCCACCCCCTCACCGGCATCCCGGTGGTAATCAAGGACAATATGTGCACCAAAGGGATACCGACCACCTGCTCGTCAAAGATGCTACAGAATTTCGTGCCGCCTTATGATGCCACGGTGGTGGAAAAACTAAACAATTGTGGCGCAGTAATTATCGGCAAAGCCAATATGGACGAATTTGCCATGGGTTCATCAACTGAGCATTCTGCTTTCTTTCCCACCCATAACCCGTGGGACCTGAGCCGTGTCCCCGGAGGCAGTAGCGGCGGCTCAGCAGTGGCTGTGGCTGCTGACGAGACTATCCATGCTTTAGGCTCAGATACCGGGGGAAGTATACGCCAGCCGGCTGGCTTCTGTAGCGTTACCGGGCTAAAACCCACCTACGGCAGGGTGAGCCGCTATGGCCTGGTCGCCTTCGCCAGCTCCCTCGACCAGATAGGTCCCCTGACCAAGGATGTTACTGATTGCGCCATAGTGTTAAATGCCATCGCTGGCTACGATAATAAAGACTCAACTTCAGTGCCTTATCCGGTGCCCGATTACACCCAGTGTCTAACCACTGACCTCAGCGGGCTTTCTATCGGCGTCCCTAAGGAGTACTTCGTCGAGGGAATGCAAGCTGAGGTAGAAGAAGCGTTGCGAGCTGCCATCAATAAGCTTGAACAGCTCGGAGCCGGGGTGGAATGGGAGGTATCACTACCCCACACCCCCTACGCCCTGGCAGCATACTACATCATTGCTCCGTCGGAGGCTTCGGCTAACCTGGCCCGCTATGACGGGGTGAAGTATGGCTTCTCCTATCAAGACACAGATAATATGTGGGAGGCTTTGGAGAAAACCAGACAATTTGGCTTCGGCGATGAGGTAAAGAGGCGCATTATGCTGGGCACCTACGCCCTTTCCGCCGGCTATTATGACGCCTACTACCTCAAAGCCCAGAAGGTTCGCACCTTGATACGGCAAGAGTTTGACCGGGCGTTTAGTAAGTTTGACGCCCTGGTAACCCCGACCTCCCCTACCGTCCCGTTCAAAATCGGGGAGAAGATGGACGACCCGCTTCAGATGTATCTATCTGATGTCTGCACCCTACCGATAAATATCGCTGGCTTGCCGGCGATTTCCATCCCCGCCGGCTTTGCCGATGGACTGCCCATAGGCATGCAGATAATCGGCAAGCCCTTCGGCGAGGAAACATTATTCAAAATTGCCTACGCCTACCAGCAGGCGACGGAATGGCATAAGAGGAGACCGAGTATTTAAGTTTTGCACGCCCTATTGACAAACAAGGAAGATAATGGTATAGTGTAAACAGGCTAAGAGAACTACGCTCGAGCGGTTCGTGAAGACGTAAGTTTTCCTTAGCCTCTTTTTTAACAGCGATGTATGTTCTTTATCTTGATGAATCTGGAACAGGCAGTGATACCTCCTACTTTGTTCTCGCTGGTTTAGCTGTGTTCGAGCGAGAAATCTATTGGTATGCACAAGATGTAGATGCAATTCAGAAAAAGTACTTCCCCGATATTGATTACCCTATAGAGTTTCATGCCTCACCTTTGCGTCAAAAAGACTCAGATAAAGTCCCGGAACCTTTCAACCGTTTGACATTCGAGCAGAGAAAGCAATTGGTTAAGGATATGTATCAGGTTATTCGCAATCGGAAAGGAGTCCTCTTTGGAGTTGCGATTGAGAAGGCTTGGTGCATCCAAGAAGAACCCTATGAGCGTGCTTTTGAAGACTTAACCAGCAGATTTGACCTCTTCTTGAGACGCATAAATGTAACTGCAGGAGAACATGAGCAAAGGGGCATCATAGCTGTAGCCGAGTCTAGCTATAGACGAAATCTTGAAGTCCTTGGCGAGCGATTCAGAGGCGGAAGTACCCGTTGGGGTCAGCTCCGCACAATATCAGATGTGCCGTTTTTCCTTCCGACCAAAAACACAAGGCTATTACAATTAGCAGATTTCTGTGCTAATGCAATATTTGGAAGGTATAATGCTGGCTTAACAGCTGACTTTGACATCATTGCGCCAAGGTTTGACCGTTACGAGACACGTATCCATGGGTTAGCACACCTCACAAGAGACCACGAATGCCAATGCCTTGCTTGTCTTGCAAGACAAGCGCCAATGCTTTGACCTCCCGTTCGCTAAGAACTTTTGCTTCGCCCCTCTTTAATAAATTCTTCCCCTTCCCCTTGGTAAGGGGAAGGGGATACAGGGGATGGGGTAGAAAATAAATATCAATAAGCTACTAGAATAAACCAGCCCAGTATGATTTAATGTCAAGGGATTCTCAAGCTTGCCCGTTTAATCTAACCTATATAAGGAGGAAACTAAAATGGAGCAATACCCAATAACCGTTGGCGTCGAGTATTCAGACAGACTTTCGCGGCTGACCACCTTCTTCAGAGGTATCCTGATTATACCTCACTCTATTGTCATAGCTGCCCTTGGTATAGTTGCTGGCATCCTCCTTTTCATTTCCTGGTGGGCCATTTTATTTATGGGCAGATACCCCAGATGGATGTTTAACTTTGTTTCTGGCTATTTGCGGTGGATAACGAGGGTAAACGGATATTCTTACTTTTTAACTGATAAATACCCTCCATTTAGCATGTCCTAAGATGCGTATATCAAAGCTATTTGGTAAGACCCAAAGGGAAGTGCCGGCTGAGGCGGAGACGGTCAGCCATCAGCTACTGCTAAAGGCAGGGATGATACATCAGGTAGCCGCTGGCATCTATTCCTACCTGCCTTTAGGCTGGAGGGTGCTCAAGAAAGTAGAAAACATTATCCGTGATGAGATGGATAAAGCCGGCGGACAGGAGTTAATGCTCCCCGTCCTCCAGCCCCTGGAACTATGGCAGGAAACGGGCAGAGACCAGGCTTTTGGCAAGGGGCTTTTCACCCTTACCGACCGCAGAGACCGCAAGTTATGCCTGGGACCAACCCACGAAGAGGTCATTACTGAGCTGGTAAGCCATAACGTCCAGAGCTACCGTGACCTCCCCCTGCTTCTGTATCAAATTCAGACCAAGTTCCGTGACGAGCCCCGCCCCAGAGCCGGGCTGATTAGAGTTCGTGAGTTCATTATGAAAGACCTCTATAGCTTTGATACCGATGAACAGGGGCTAAACCAGAGCTACGATAAGATGCTTAAAGCATATCAAAATATCTATACCCGCTGCGGTCTCCCCAGCTTACTGGTTGAAGCCGATAGTGGCGCCATTGGCGGCAAGGAGTCCCATGAGTTCATGGTTATCACCGAGAGCGGCGAGGACGAGATTATCTACTGTAGTAATTGCCGATATGCAGCCAATGTGGATAAGGCTGAGAGCATCAAGAGCAAGATAAAACCAGGGGAGCCGTTACCACGAGAAGAGGTTGCCACACCGGGCGCTGGCACTATTGAACAGGTAGCCGACTTCCTCAAGGTACCCAAAAGCCATACCCTCAAAGCCGTATTCTACATCGCCGACGGCAAGCTGGTCTTTGTCGTCATCAGGGGAGACATTGAGGTAAACGAGGTAAAGCTAAAGAACGCCCTGGGCTGCGTTGACCTCCGCCTCGCCACCGAGGCTGAAGTTATAAAAGCCGGCATAGTTGCCGGGGCAGCCTCTCCTATAGGCATAAAAGGCATCAAAGTTATTGCCGACGATTCCATAACCTCAGGGACAAACTTTGTTGCCGGCGCTAATAAACCCGAAACCCACTTTAGAAATGTCAACTACCCCAGAGACTTCCGGGTTGACCTGGTGATAGATATAGCCCAGGCTCGTGCCGGGGAGGGATGCCCGAAGTGCGGAAGAAAACTATTATCTACGCATGGCATCGAGGTGGGGCATGTCTTCAAGCTGGGCACCTTCCTCAGTGAAAAACTAGGTGCCCTGTTTATTGACGCCAACGGCGTATCTCACCCCATTATCATGGGATGCTATGGCATTGGTCTTGACCGGCTGCTGGCAGCCGCCATAGAACAGAACCACGATGCTCAAGGTATTATCTGGCCAATGTCTATTGCCCCATATCACATCTATCTTTGCCCGCTATATGTGGAAAACCCCAATGTGGTAGCCACCGCTGAGAACCTCTATGCCGATTTAGAGGCACAGGGCTTAGAAGTGCTCTTTGACGACCGCAAAGAATCGCCGGGGGTAAAGTTCAATGACGCCGACCTTCTGGGAATACCGCTCCGGGTTACCATCAGCCGCCGAACCCTGGAAAAGAATAGCGTGGAGATAAAAAAACGCTCAGAAAAAGAAGCTCAACTTTTACCACTAGAGGGAATAGCCACAAGGCTGAAAGAGCTCGTTAGCCAAGGTTCATCCACGTTGTCTAATTCGGTTTGACCCCGTAAACTTTTAGGCTTATAACCAAACTGGCAATCTCTTTCATTTTTTCAAGTGGTATTTTTAAACTCTCAATGATTGCCTTTGCCGTTGGGTCATTAGCCATACACTCTATAGGGAAAGACGCTTCATCGATTATTCCGACATCGTGAAATCCTGCCGCTTTTATCGCCCCTATATATTCGTCCCTCATTATGGCTCCAGAAAGACAACCGATGTATGCCTCAATAGAGTTCTTTATGAAATCGGGAAGTTCCTTCAATAAAACGATGTCTGAGACCATCAGCCTACCACCTGGTTTTAGCACCCTGAAAACTTCCATAAAGACCCTTCTTTTATCAGGCACTAGATTGATAACACAATTTGAGATTGCTACGTCAGCGGAATTATCAGCCACCGGCAGATTTTCAATCTCTCCAAGCCTGAATTCTACATTCCTGTAGTTCCCTTTCCTAGCGTTTTCTCTTGCCTTTTCAATCATTTCCGGTGTCATATCCACGCCAATAACTCTGCCATTCTCGCCAACTTTACTAGCCGCAAGAAAACAATCCAATCCCGCACCCGAGCCAAGGTCAAGAACGGTCTCCCCTTCTTTTAAAGAGGCAAAAGCCACCGGATTCCCACAGCCAAGGCCTAAATTCGCTCCCTCAGGAACCGCTGTAAGTTCCTTTTCTGTATATCCTATGTTCTTACTAATATCCTGAGCTAAATCAGTGCTTCCACAGCATGAAGGCACCGAACCGCAACAGGAACTATCCTGTTTTGCAATTTTAGCGTAACCCTCTCTTACCACTTTCTTTATATCTTCTTTCCTCATTTTTACCTCCCTCTAAAGCTACTTGCCAATATTTACACGCCGACTACCTCTTTCATCATAGGACCGAGCAGACCTTTCACCATGTCGGTAAAATCTTCGGCCTTAATTAAAGAAATGCAGCATACCTTTCCATCTTTTTCCCAACTTACAACAGCTAACTTATCTCCAGCACGAATTTTTGCCTTATCTCTTATTTCCTTAGGAAGAACCATCTGCCCTCTGTCATCTACGCTTATTACTGATTCAACTTTACAGCAACCCATGCCCGTCGGTGCACAATATGCGTCCTTCTCTTTTTTAGCCATGTTTTATTGCTCCACTAATTTTTCTGAAAATTCAGTACATGCTGATTATACAACACGGAACCCAGCTTGTCAAGGGCTAGTTTTCTACCTCACCCCCTTAGTCCCCCTCTCCTTCAAAGGAGAGGGGGAAGATATTAAAAAGAGGGGCGTCAGCCCCTCTTAAACACCCCAAAAAGTAACAGAGTTAAAGAGAGGTAGAGCCTCCAGATATATTATAGGGAGTTTTAGAGGGACTTCGTCCCTCTAAAAAATATTTCCCCCTTCCCTTAATGAATAACAAGGGAAGGGGGTCAGGGGGATAGGTTACTAACCGAAATCAGGTGCGTAGAGTCGCACCAAGCTCACCAGATAGCTTGTCTAAGATTTGCTGCTGAACCTTATTGACCTCTTCATCAGTCAAGGTATGAGTCGGCGACTGGAAGGTAATTCTATAGCCCAGTGACTTCTTGCCCGGTGGCAGTTGCCCCCCAGCGTAGACGTCAAATAAGGTAACCTGACTGACTAATGGAAAGCCCGTGATAATATCCTGCACTTGGCGATGGGCTACTCCTGAATCAATCACCAGGGCTATATCCCTGACTATGGCGGGAAAGCGGGGTATTGGCTGGAATAATTTATGACCCAGGGTAAAGGGCAAGAGTGCCGTCAGATTGATTTCAAATAGATAGACAGCCCCGGAAATGTCAAAAGCGTCCAATACTTTAGGGTGTAGCTCACCGATAACGCCCAGTCTATTGTTGTCTATAACTATGGCTGCTTGTTTACTCGGGTGCAAACTCTCATCCTCGCCCGGTTCAAAGCTGGCTTCCACACCCAACCGGCTGAGTAAGCCGTCAACTACCCCCTTAGCATCAAAGAAATCAACCGTCTCCTCCCCGCCATGCCACGATGGTTCAAATCTAGGTCCGGTTAGCAAGCCACACACCACCTCAGGCTCAGTGGGCAGGTCTTTGGGTCGTGGTAGGTATATCCTGCCCAGCTCAAACAGCCTGATGCCGCCGGCTTCGTGCCTTCTATTTGCCGAAAGGGCAGCCAAAAGGTTAGCCCGCAGGTTAGGGCGAAGATACTCCTGGTCAGCAGTCATCGGGTTAGCCAAATGCAGGGGCACAGGTTCAAGGGGGTGGGGTTCAGGCAACAGCTTATTTAGCAATTCCAAGCTGGTTAAGGAATAGGTTAGCACCTCCTGAAAGCCATAGCCCACAAGACTACGCCTCACCTCCTGCTTAAGTGTGAGGATAGGGTCGGGGTCTTGCCTGGGCACCGCCTCACCGAGCATAGTGGCTGGAATCTGGTCATAGCCAATAATACGGGCGACCTCCTCAATAAGGTCAACTGGCTGATGTATATCGCTTCGCCAGTAAGGAGCGGTAACCCAGACCTCAGAAGCCGAAGCTGCCGGCTGGCAATAAAAGCCTAAAGAAGCCAGGGCGGCTTTTATCTGGTCAATACTAAACTCAACACCCAAAAAGCTATTTACCTCGCCAGTTGAGAGCAAGATGGGCTCCGGCTCTTGCTTTCCGGGATAGGCATCAACCAAGCCCTTAGCTGCCTTGCCACCGGCTAGCTGGATAATCAACTGAGTAGCCCGTTTAAGAGCTGGTAGAGTTAGCTCAGGACTAATCCCCCGCTCAAACCGCAACCGGGCTTCACTGGGTAGATTTAAGGTGTTACCGGTATAATAAATGCTCGCCGGGTTAAAATTAGCCGCTTCAAGCAGTATTGCCGTGGTCTCCTCGGTCACCTCGCTATCGGCACCACCCATAACCCCGGCGATAGCCACCGCCTGCTCCCGGTCAGCAATCACCAGCGTATCTTGGGAAAGAATCCGTTTTACCCCATCCAGAGTAACTATAATCTCGCCATCACCAGCCCGGCGGACAATGATTTTCTTACCCCTGATTTTATGATAGTCAAAGGCGTGTAGCGGCTCCCCGTATTCCAGCATGACATAGTTGGTAATATCCACAATATTATTTATCGGGCGCATGCCACAAGCCAAAAGTCGCTGTTGCATCCACCTGGGGGAAGCAGCCACCTTTACCCCGGTAATCAGGCTGGCACAATACCTGGGACACAGGTCAGGGTCAACAATGTCTACTGATATCTGCTGGTCTATAGGCAGAGGCGCCGCCGCATAGCCAACCTCAGGGAGATGAACTTCTTTTCCGGTCAGGGCGGCGACTTCTCTGGCGATTCCAATTACCGATAGGCAATCGGGGCGGTTGGGGGTTATCTCCAGGTCAAAGATAACATCACCCATATAATCAATCAGGGGGGCGCCGACAGGGGCACCGGCAGGCAAAACCATGATTCCCTCGTGGCTATCAGAGATACCAAGTTCCTTTTCCGAGCAGACCATACCGCTGGAGACCACACCCCGAACCTTAGCCGATTTCAGGCGAATTACCTGCCCACTATGCCCGTCTATAAGCTGGGCACCAACGTAGGCAAAGGCTACCTTGTCGCCGAGCTTTAGATTGGGCGCTCCACAGACTACGGTCTGCTGCTCAGTGCCTAAGTCTACAGTAGCCAGACTTAGGCGGTCAGCACTGGGATGAGGATTGATGGCAATAATTTGCCCGACGACGATATTTTCCCACTTACCACCGATAACCTGCCACCCCTTGACCTCAGTGCCTGCCATGGTCAATCTTTGGGCTAAATCAGCCGGAGGCAGGGTAATATCCACATATTCCTCAAGCCATTTCAGTGAAACTCTCATTCAGTCTTACCCTCAACAAATAATTGAGGTCACTTATAACCTATCCCCCCTGACCCCCTTCCCTTCTCAAGGGAAGGGGGAGCGTAGGTAAGAGAGGGGCAAAGCCCCTCTCTAAAATCTCTTCCCCTCATGCTAAGAATATATCTCCCTATTACGGAGAGGGGGACTAAGGGGGTGAGGTTAATAAACAATCTCATCTTCAGAACTGCCTCAGGAATCTAAGGTCGCTACCGTAGAATAATCTAATATCATCAATGCCGTAACGGAGCATGGGCAGGCGGTCTATGCCCATACCGAAGGCAAAACTGGTATAGACCCTGGGGTCAAGGTGGGCACGCTGCAGAACCCGGGGGTGGGTCATCCCCGCCCCCAGTATCTCAATCCAGCCGCTATTACCACACAACCGGCAGCCAGCGCCACCACAGACCGAGCATTCTATAGCCATCTCAACGCCAGGCTCAACAAAGGGGAAATAGTCGCAGCGGAAGCGCACCTTCCTTTCGGCACCAAAGAAACGACGGGCAAATTCATAAAGTGTCCCCTTTAGCTCAGCCATGGTAATACCTTTATCTACCGCCAGGCCGTCAATCTGATAAAACATCGGGGTATGAGTAGCATCGCTAGCCTCGTAGCGATAGACCCTGCCCGGTATAACCACTCGTATCGGCGGGCTCATTTTCTCCATAACTCTCATATCCACAGAGGTAGTGTGGGTGCGCAGTAGCATGGTTCTCTCGCCACCCCCGGTCTCAAAATCAACCCAAAGTGTCGCCATATTATCGCGAGCCGGGTGGTGCCTGGGGATGTTCAGGACCTCAAAATTGTAATAATCCCACTCCACCTCCGGTCCCTCCACCACTTGAAAGCCCATGGAGACAAATATGTCACATATTTCATGCAGGGTTTGAGTGATAGGATGCAACCCACCTACAGGATAAGGACGACCGGGCAGGGTGATGTCAATATGCTCTTCCGTGATGGTAGTTACCAGTTGTGCCTCCCCGAGAACCTGCCTTTTTTGCTTCAGGCTATCCTCTAATTCGGCTTTAATCTGGTTGGCAAAAGCACCAACCCTCTTCCTCTTCTCAACAGGTAAAGTAGCCAGGCTGCGCAGAATCCTGGTTAGCTGGCTCTTCTTACCCAGATAGCGAACTCGCCACGCTTCCAGTTCCTTAACCTGGTTAATGCCGTCTAATTCCTGCAAGGCACTTGATTTTAGTCCTTCAAGCTGCTTTAGCATCTTCTTGTCTCAGGGCAGATTATAGGTTATCAAAAGAGAGTGGTCAAGAAAAGAGATTTTCTTTTAACCTCACCCCCTTACCCCCTCTCCTTAAAAAGGAGAGGGGGAAGATATAAAAAGAGGGGCTGGCGCCCCTCTTAGACTGCCCTGACCAATCGGTTACGAGCATCAGACCTCTGTACGACTATCTCTTTTCCATAGCTGTGGTATACGAACTGCTAAATATCCTGTAGCAAATGAGAAGCCGACTACACCAATGAGAAACCCTGCTTGAAAGGCAAATTTAAAAAACTTGAATGGCAACTCATTTTGTGGCAGAGTATTCACTAAAGGAGTAGAAAGTCCGACTAGAATAAACCCCAAAGTTGAAGCTATAAAGAGGATGCCGATTCTTCTCAAGTGAACTCCAAATGGTGATTTACCTTGAATAAGCCCTCCAGATAGTACCAAACCACCTAATACACCTGAAATAGTTGCCATCTGAAATGCTACATCGCTTCCTGATCCATGTTGAAAAGCATAAATGAAATAACCAAAAAATCCAATGACAAAACCATAGTAAACTACACCGAATACAACGTTCTTGAAAAGCTCAATGACCTGTTTTCTGCTTCTAGGTCGCCACTTAATTTCTTCCCATATCTTTTTCATAAGATTCTGTTTCATAATGAAATGTTAGACGGTAATATCTACTTAGTCAAGTTTTTACCAGCAGACTTTCAACCACATCAGTTTTAGGGTCAATTTTGAGTGCTACCCCGACAATGGGGTAACCCCCAGACGCCCTTAGGGCGGGTGGGTGGGAAAAAGATGCATAGGGGGAGTGGGGTGAGGCGGGGGAAAATAAAAGAGGGGGCTTTGTCCTCCTCTTAAAAAAACTTTCCCCCTCTCCTTGTTAAGGAGAGGGGGATTAAGGGGGTGAGGTTATTAAATAATCTGGTATTTTACTCTTGGGCTTTGCCTTTGGCTATGGTTACCAGACTGGCGAATGCCTCAGGCTCCTTGACTGCCATATCGGCTAGCATCTTGCGGTTGATTTCAACCCCTGACCTCTTTAAGCCGTCAATGAACTGACTATAGGTGAGACCCTGGGCTCTGCTGGCGGCATTGACCCGCAAAATCCACAGCCGTCTCATATCACCCTTCCGCTCCCGGCGGTGAGCATAGGCATAGCTCAATGACTTGAGCATAGACTCGTGAGCCCGCCGAAAAAGGGAGTGTTTGGTCGCCCTATGCCCCTTGGTCAGAGCTAACACCTTTTTATGGCGATGATGACTGGTTACGCCTCTCTTTACTCTGGGCAAGATATCCTCCCGTTCATCCGTAGGGTAAAAGCCTTTTTATCCGAGCTCTGTCACTGGGACTTACCGGTATGGTCTCATCAAACAGACGCTTGGTTCGCTTTGTTTTGCGGCGCCGCAAATGGCTCTTGCCACCCTTAACCCGCATAATTTTGCCGCTACCAGTGATATGGAAGCGGCTCTTTGCCCCTTTATGGGTTTTGATTTTCGGCACTCTAAGACCCTTTACTCTCTCCTGTTTTGGGCTTCTGGGTAACTGCTGGCGCCAAGATTACGCTCATACTCCTCTCCTCCATCATCGGCTGCTTGGCGACTAAAGCCACCCCTTGCAATGATTCTAACATCCTTTGAAGTAACCTCCAGCCAATCTCAGGGTGAGTGATTTCACGCCCTCTAAACCTTATCCCCACCTTAACCTTGTCCCCACCATCCAGCAGTTTTCTCACTGACCTGACCTTAGCCTCAAAATCGTGATTACCAATCTTGGGTCGTAACCTTACCTCCCGCAACAGGGAGATCTTCTGGCTTTTCCTCAGCTCCCGCTCTTTCTTCGTCTGCTCATATTTATACTTGCCATAATCAAGCAGGCGGCATACCGGAGGTACTGCGGTAGGGGCTACCTCAACCAAATCAAGATTGTGCTTCCTCGCCGTCTCCAGTGCCTGGCTCAAGGGCATAATGCCTAACTGCTCCCCTTTTTCCCCTACCAGGCGGACTTCTCTGGCGGTAATTCTCTGGTTAACTCGTAGTGGCTTAACTATATCTCTCTTTACCTCCCCTAAGCCCTTGCTATGTTACAGGCAAAGAATATAGCATAACCCTTATGCTAGTCAAGTTATAACCTTAACTCCTTCGCCTTGCTTACTACAGCCTCCGTGACGCTTTGTTTAAAGCCGTCAAAGGATTGGGAAGCCAGTTGCTCCCCGGTGCGCAGACGGACGGAAACAGTCGATGACGCTACCTCCCGGTCGCCGACAACCAGCATGTAGGGTATCTTATCAAGCTGCGCCTGCCGAATTTTGAGGTTTACCCTTTCCGACCGAGCATCTACTTCAGCACGTATGCCCTG
>Ga0315296_10004034_pt1 | contig 12116 bp, 7 predicted proteins | sample YL17G14_18_MG_FD_203921 | JGI IMG/M metagenome (GOLD analysis project Ga0315296, IMG submission 203921) | Sediment microbial communities from Yellowstone Lake, YNP, Wyoming, USA - YL17G14_18 | ecosystem: Environmental > Aquatic > Freshwater > Lake > Sediment | place: USA: Wyoming | collected...
AGTCTAACAATACAAGCCCTAATCGATAGATTGAGCCGGACGCCGTCATTCGCACCCCGTGATACAGAATCAGCCACCCCTCCTTTGTCTGCATAGGCGGTGCACACAATCCAATCCTGGTTGCATCCCACCATCCTCCTTCTCTGGCTCGGACTATCTCCTGATGCTCTCCCCAATGTTTAAGGTTAGGAGAAAAGGATATCCATATATGAGCGCCAAAAAGCGCCGACTCCGGAACAGGCCGGTGCAGCATTGCCCACAGGCCCTTGAACTTCACAGGGAAAAGGGCGGCATCTTTGTCCTCAGGCGGCATAACCGGCCCTATACGTTCAAATGTTTTGAAATCACTGGTCGTTGCCAGAGATACAAGCGGGCCGCCTTTTGAATACGCTGTATAACATATCGCCCATTTGTTCAGCTCCTCAAGCCAGGTTATCCGCGGGTCTTCTATGCCCCAGAGCTCTTCTGGATGCTCTTTGGGCTCAGGCCTTAGAGCAGCTTCACGGCTTATCTGCCAATTACTGATTCCATCGTCGCTTTTTGCCACCGTCAAATGAGAAATCCCTCTAAAATCTTCAACGCGGGCAAGTAATATTACTTTGCCGTCTGCTTCCGCTGAACCCGCATTAAAAACAGAATTGGCGGCATAAGGCCAATCTTCCACCGACAAAATGGGATTGCCAGGATGCCTGGTAAATAGCTCATGGCTGAAAGAACTGTCTGTCTTCCCTTTCATAAACTTCCCTTTCATAAACTTATTACATCAAACCTAAAATCTGTTTAAAAAGTTCTATTATCCCTTTCCTTATCAGCATTACTGCTATCGCTGCCAGTAGCAGGCTCATTATTTTCGAAAGGGCTTTTGAGCCGGCTTCACCTAAAACCCTCATCACTACAAAGGATACATCAAAAATTATACCCGCCAGCAGAATATTTACCACAACAGAAATATGCGGGGCGATTAATCCATACTGCGAGATTATAACCATCAAGGCGGTTAAAACTGCCGGGCCAACTTTTTATGTTTCTACCAACGGGGGGATGTATTACCTGCCTGCATCGATGTCTCTTAATCCTCTCTGTTTGTTTTCCTCAATAGAGATTTTGCTGCCGCAAAATATAATTTATTTGCCTTTTCTAAATGGCCTGAAGAGTTTCGACAAACCGAAGATGTCCCCCGCCCTCTTAGCTGGAAATACACCCTTTTCGACAAAACCAACCTCCTCTATAGAATAGAACGACTTGGGATTAAACCTTTTGATTAGCTCAACCACCCCCTCGACCTCTCGCCTTGGCACGATTGTAAAAACTACTTTTACCTCTCCCCCTGTCCCGTGCCCATCCACGCTGGTTACTCCATAATCAGCAGATTTCAGGTATCCCACCAGTTCAGAAGCGTCTTTGCTTGTGATTACTCGTATAAGAACTACTCCCAGCGATAATTTCTCCGCAATCCAAATCCCTACAAAATTGCCCATCGCAAATCCGCCGGCATAAGCAATATAGCACGCAGGATTCGAAAGATTCTTCATAATCTGGCCTATGGCCAGAAGCCAAATCAGTACTTCAAAAAAACCAATTATAGGCGCTGTGTATTTTAATCCTCGCGCAACAAATATGACCCGCACCGTACCAATGCTTACGTCGGCAATCCTGGCAATAAAAATTAAAAGCGGCAGCAGAAACCACGCGTAAAAATCCGAACCCCACAACGCTGCACTTCCCATCTCAATTTACTCCTGCTAAACTCCACCAAATACAATTCGCATAAAACCGCAATCGAAATCCGGGGATGCCATACTTATTTCCGTTACAATACAAAACTTTACCCGCCTTCTGTGTGGCAAGCCGTACCTTCCAGTCTTAAATCGGCAGTTTCTGTTAAATTAACTATAACTCCTTACGAGCCACCCATCCATTTTATCCACCAAATCCAATATGGAAAACCAAAAAACATTTTTGAATTTTGCTCTGTAACTTTCCCTTTTGCATTTTGACTCTTTTAAATTTCCTTTCCTATCCCCTATCCGCTATCCGCTACCCCCTCCACGCTGTCCGCTATCGAGCATTGAGAATCAAGTATCAAGTATCGAGAATCGCCCAATCCTCCTTTAGTCACTTTAGCTCACTTTAGTTCACTCCCCGTCGTCAGGCGTCCTGCGGAGTTAGGGACGGCCAAGCCGTTTAGGCGCTTTTAGCCTGTCCTCTGTGGCTGCTTTTCATTTTGAATTTTCTATTTTGGCCGTTTGAATTTGTTTCGTATCTCGGATCTTGTCCTGAGCGACCTGTGGTGAGCGAAGTCGAACCAAGTCGAATGGATTCGTGCTTCATATTTTTACCTCTCCCCAAAGCCAAACAATCTCTCTCCATGCCTTGTCAAAATGCTCCTGGTCCTTTCGATTAGTCAAAAGGAATAGAACCACAGCCCTCAACCACTATCCTCTGCCCTTAAAGTAATCTCTGCTGCTTTGCGCTATGTGGCATTGCCACCTACTGAACGTTTCCTTCCCACGCACTTTCTGCGACAGCCTCTCACAAAGTCCTTGTTTGTCTGCGCTATATGGCATAGCCACCTACCGAACTACAACTCCCTCAACTCTTACAATCAATTTGCTTATCTGCGATATATGGCATTGCCACCTACTGAAAAAATACCCCACTTGTTTTGGAATTTTGAATTTCGGTCATTCGATATTGTTTAGAGTTTAGAATTCAATATTTAGGATTTTACATTCTTTATCTCTGCACACTCAGCATCTAAAAAATTCGTGCCAATCCGTGTCTAAAAACCTCGAATATTCTTGTTCGCCGAAACCTCGGCGAAGACGGATTCGAACGTTTTTTGCTCGTTTCCACCTTACCTATCTTATCTATTTTGCCCCAAATAGCGAGCTTATCGAAGGATCACGCCAATCTCATTCTACTATCGACTAACGACCAGCGACTAGCGACTGACCTGCCCCCCCACCCCCATCTTGCCCTGAGCTTGTCGAACCTGTTTTTCCCCAAAAAATGACGATTCGCTGTCGTCATCCTGAGCGGAGCCGAAGGCTGAGTCGAAGGACCTGTTTGCCCACTTTAACGCCGAGGGTTCGCAAAGGCGAACTCCCAACAATCTGGGCAACCTCCACAACTTAGCCCCACAAAATCCCCCACAAAAAAACCCTGCGGCGCATCCTTTCGCCACAGGGCTTTAAAAAATCTATCCACAATTCTACGGCTTTGCCTATCCACCAGGAACCGCCAACACCTCTATTGCGTTTGGAGATCCCTGTCGGACTCTTCCACAATCTTGTCCAGCTTCTTTGTTCTCTTCTCAGTCTTTCGCGGTATCTCCACGGCCACGCCGAGTCGGCCAAGCTCGCCAGCCACCTCCGGCTGATTGGTGTTAAGCTGGAAACTGCGGCTCAAATAATCCCTCGCACGGTCCTTATCGTTCTTGCTCAAATAATAGTAGCCAAGCTGCCTGTTTATCTTGGCCGAATTCGGCGCCAAACGAAGTGCCTGCTGATAACAATCCAACGCATACTCATCCAGCCCTTCCTTCTGAAACGCCAGTGCAAGCCGAAGCGAACCCGCTGCTGAAACCGAAGCTCGCCCCATATACTCGTCCGCCAACAGCTCTGCCTTGGCCGTATCGCCGCTCTCCAGCAACACCTTCACCCTCGCCGCCTGCGCCTGCCTGTGAGCAGGATCAAAACTCAAAGCGATATTATACTGATGCTCTGCCTGAGCCCACAGCCCATCTGCCTGATACAGCTGGCCCAGCTCAAAGTGTGCATCAGCATCCTCAAATTCTCGTTCGATCGCCTTCAGCATCTTTGCCTTTTTCTCTTCGGCCAGCGTTCTCTCAACCTCTTTAGGTGCCTTAGCCCTTCCACCGTTGCATCCGGCGAATAACAATATACAAACCAAAAAAGCCAAGCCAAAAGATTTTTGTTTATCTGTCTGTTTTCGCCTCCATTCCATAACTTGCACCCCATTTCTCTGCTTAATATATATCTTTAGATACCAAACGCCGTCATTTTGACAAGCTGCAAAAACCTTTGCAAGTAAAATTTTGATTTTTTTTGCAATAAAACAAAACTGTGTTTCGACTATCCTTGGCGGGCGCTCAATTTTCCGGCGCCGCCGGCCCAGCTCCCTTATACGATGTAAAAAACAGCTTCGCTGCTTCGAAATTACGGTGAAAGCCTATCCTCGGCGTGAACCCCTCTTCGCATCCTGATAGGCCGCTTCAACGGAATTTAATTCATCCTCCAAGACTTGTATATTCAATCCCAAATCAGGATACTTCCTGGCCAGTTTTATCAAGGTTTGAAATTCGCTCTTGGCGCTACGTAAGATGCTGAGCACTTCGGACCTGGGATGGCGGTATTTAGACTGCTCGATTTTGAAATCAATGGACTTTCTTATTCTGTTTAATTGTCCCCTGGCCCTTTTTAATTCCATTCCGGCCTTTTGGACTTCATCGTTTATCACAATATCGGCGTTTGCAACATCCAAATCACTAAGAAGTTCCCGGCGCGAGTTGACAATTTTGTCGGCAATCATACATTCAACCGCCTCTGTAGCGGTCAACGTCAAGAGTGAGCCCTTTTTGCTCCAGGTACGCACGAGGCGCTGCTGAGGCCTTTTGTTGACAGGGTCGATAAAGAATCTCTCGTTGGCTTCGGAGACCTCGACAACTTCGATATCCCTGTCAACCATCGCCCTTGCCAGCAACCCCGGCCGATGATTTTGCTCAGCCAGAGAAGCAAAATACGCTCGCCAGGCTGAAGTGAATTTCTCGGCCACCTCCTCCCCAAAAGCTTCTTTGAAACTTTCCGGGCGGCCTGCATCAGAAACGCTTATCGCCATAGCAGCACCTATTACAGTATTGTCAGCCATATAAATCTTATCACACGCTAATGCAACAGCGGCACCAGCCGAGAGGGCCCCTCCATACCTGCCACCCTTGATAAAAGTAACTGTGGGACAGTGCCTGATTTGCGTGATTGCCCCACAAATTCGTCTGGCCAAATCCCCCCGGCCGCCCGGTGTGTCTATCTCAAGCAAAATAAATAAGGGCCCTTCATTCGAGAGTTTGACCACTTCCCGTTCCAAGGCCTCGGTTTCGATCTCAAGTTCAATCTCATCGTCGATTGTTAAAATGATTACTTTATTATTCCTGCCCAGCCGGTCGGTAACAATCCGCCACTGTGCCAAATTGGCTCTGACCCGGCCTTTTTCCTTCGTACTCACGATTGCTTTGCCCTCTTCGGTCTGGCCAGCTATGTACCCATGCAGAGCTTCTCCGGTCTTGAGATGTGTAAATGTATCTGCAAAGCAAGCCAAACTGAAAGCCAACAGCCCCAGAGAAGCTGCCAAAATCTTCACCTGTAATTTTTTCATCCTGCTAACTTCCAATTTCTCCTCCATATTCCTTGCGCCTTCGCAATAAAGCAGTATTAACAGGTCTCCATTTTGCAAACCATCACGAAATAGGGCTCCCTCTGCCGGAAGCTGCCTAAATGTCGAGGTTTTGGACTTCAAGGGCGTGGTCGTGGATGAAATTTCGGCGCTTCTCCACATCATCACCCATCAGGATGCTAAAAAGTCTGTCGGCCTCACCGACATCTTCAAGCTTTACACTCAACAAAGTCCGAGAGGCAGGGTTCATCGTCGTATCCCACAATTGTTCAGCGTTCATTTCACCTAATCCCTTGAAGCGCTTTATCTCAATTCCCTTTCCACCAATCTGCCTTATCCCAGCGCAGATATCAACCAGCGAGGCAATTTCGTATCTGTCTGTGCCGCTGATAAGCTGGAACTTTGTCGGTAACGCTTCGCCGGACACATCCGTGGGAGGTTTCAGAAGAAAATCCTTTATGTCCAGACCCCAAGTGTCCTTGAGTTTTTCATTTATCTGATTTATTCGGTCTACCTCATGAAGCTCCTCAGCAACAATTGATTCTTCACCTTCACCATCCCTCGCTGCGCCCGTGCGCCGCTTTAGTTCACTGAGCCGCTTTTCGTACTCAGCCCTGACATAATAAATCTCCTCTTGGCCCCTGACAAAGATACGGAACCGCGGCAGCTTGGTGCCGTCATAATAAACCTGCACGAAATCAGCAAAGTTAATCCCACGTCTGGCCAAGACGGCTATGCTGCGCTCGGCATCGACGAGGGCTTTCACAAGATCGGTCAGCTGCTTGTCCGAAACTTTCTGTGTTTTTTTGCCCTTTTTGCCTTCTTTACCATTCCTAATGACAAGCTCTGTGCCCTCTAGGCCACGAGTAATCATCTGCCTATGCATCTGGCTTTCACTCAGGATATATTCGGATTTCTTCCTGCCTTTAACCTTGATTTCATATAGCGGAGGCTGAGCGATGTAAATCATATCGTTAAGAAATAATTGCAACATCTGCCTGAAGAAAAAGGTCAGCAGCAGCGTTCGTATATGAGCGCCATCAACGTCGGCATCCGTCATCAGTATTATCTTACCGTATCTGCACTTGCTTAAATCAAACTCATCGGCGCCGATGCCGGTGCCCAGAGCGCTTATAATCGTTCGGATTTCCTCGTGCGCAAGCATCTTTTCCAGCCGGGCCTTCTCAACATTGAGAATCTTTCCCTTCAGCGGCAGTATTGCCTGGATGTTTCTGTCTCTGCCGGCCTTTGCCGAGCCGCCAGCCGAGTCACCCTCAACAATGAATATCTCGGTGCCTGCCTTTTCCCTGCTAGCGCAGTCCCATAATTTACCAGGCAGATTGGTGCTGCCTAACGCACCTTTGCGCCTGGTCAATTCACGCGCCTTTCTGGCAGCCTCTCTGGCCGCTGCGGCCTGGATCGCCTTGTTTAAAATCCGCTTCGCCTCAGAAGGATGCTCCTCAAGAAAATGGCCAAGCTGCTCGTTAACAGTGGTCTCAACAAAGCTGCCCACCTCCGGATTGGTCAGCCGCACCTTTGTCTGGGCCTCAAAATGAGGCTCAGCAAGCTTTACCGCTACCACCGCAGTTAATCCCTCCCGCAGGTCCTCGCCGGTAGTAACCTGGCCGTTCTTCAGCAAGTTATTGCTCTTGGCATAATAATTCATCGTGCGCGTCAGGGCTGCCTTAAAGCCTGAAAGGTGTGTGCCGCCGTCGATGTTGCGAATGTTGTTAGCGAAGACCAGCACATTTTCGGTATAGCCGTCGTTATACTGCATCGCTACTTCACAGCTCAGTATCGCTTTGGTGTCTTCTTTGGCGAAATAGATGACATCCTTATGTAAGGTCTCTTTGCCCTCGTTGAGGTGTTTAATAAATGCCTTAATCCCTTCATTAAACCTGAATACCTCTTTTTTGTTGTCTCTATCGTCCCGGAAAATAATTTGTAATCCGGCGTTCAAATAAGCCATCTCGCGTATTCGCTTCAATAGCGTGTCATATTCAAACTCTGTATCTCCGAATATCTCCTCGTCAGCCTTGAAGGATATCATCGTGCCGCGTTTGTCTGTCGTGCCGACTTCCTTGACCTTGCCTTTTGCCTTTCCCCTTGCACACTCAAAGTGGTAGTGCTTTCCGTCCCGATATACATCAGCTTCGAGCCACTCGCTCAGGGCGTTGACCACGCTGACTCCTACGCCGTGCAGCCCACCGGCCACTTTGTAACTGTCGGAGTCAAACTTCCCGCCGGCGTGCAGAGTTGTTAGCACAACATCCAAAGCACTTTTCTTTGCTTCCTTATGTTCTTCGACCGGTATGCCTCTGCCATTATCCTCGACGGTGCAGCTTCCGTCGGCTTGGATGTGCACGTCTATATTGTCGCAGAATCCAGCCAACGCTTCGTCGATAGAGTTATCCAGCACCTCATAGACCAAATGGTGCAAGCCGCTACTGCTGCGGTCACCGATATACATATCCGGCCGCTTGCGAACCGCATCCACCCCTCCAAGTATCTTTATATTGCTTGCATCGTACTTGTGGTCCTTCATATCAAACCTCTGTCTGCCGCATAGAATACTCAGCCAACGGCGAATTTGATTTCTTTTATTCGTGCCCGTGGACACCGCCGTGCCAGTTCTTTAAGAAGCTCTGAACTGCATAATTGTAGTTCGTACATATATGACGGCGAGTCAGTAAGCACTTTTAGCCTGCCGCCGGAAATTTCGGCAACTCTACAGTGCCGGCGAAGCTCAGTCGGCAGCAGCTGACTCCAAGACTCAACTATCAATCTGAACCTGCTCTGTTGCGGCGAAACCTTGTTATCCAGTAAATTATTTAAGACGTCGCCCAGCTTGAAGGTGTTGTTCCCTTGATGCGCCGTTCGCCACTTGACGGCATTACGTAATAGCTTGCCTTGATCTACCATTTTCTTGAAGGGTTAAGTCTGGATGTTGAAAAGTCGTGAAAAATATTCCCTAAAGCATTACCCAATTCCCTTAGCCCAGGTTAATTGGCATCAGGACATAGAGAAAATTTGCCCCGCTTTTTATCAAGCCCGGCCTATCCGTCTGGCCTAACTCTAATTCAAACTCTGCTGTCTTGATAACACGCAAGGCGTCTATTAAAAACTGCGGATTAAATCCAATCTCAATTGGCTCGCCCTTGTAATCAATGGGCATATCGACCTGCGCATCACCGGCCTCCGGGGCCCTGCCGGAAAACACCAGATTGTTCTTTCCTATCGAAAGCTTAATCCCTCTGGACTCCTCGCTTGTCAGCAACGCTGTTCGGCGAACCGCACTTAATACCGCCTCAGTCGACAATGTTAACCTTTTGTCATAATCACCCGGTATTATATCCTCATATTTGGGGAAATTGCCTTCGACAAGAGTTGAGCTTATAACTACATCTATACAACTAAACAGTATTTGATTATCGACAAGCTTAACCGAAACGATATCCTTGTCGCCGCCGTTTATTTTATCTAATAAAGTCATTGTCTTGGCCGGAACTATTATCTTTTTCTTGGCGACCACCTCATCCGGCGTCGAAGCCAAACCAACCCTACACTGAACTAACCTTCTGCCATCGGTAGCAACCAGCGACAGCTTCTTACCTTTAATCTCCCACAACACACCATTAAGTGCATAACGAGTACTCTCTTTGGCTGTTGCAAACAAACACTGTTGGATGCCGGCCTGCAGATTGCCCAAAGTAATCTCTACATCAGCCTGTACGTTAAAGCCTGGCACTACCGGGTACTGGCCAGGCTCCTGACCATAAATAGTAAAGTGGCTGTCGGCACCTTCTATTATACATGTGCCTTTCTCCGCCCGCACTAACAGAACCTCATCTACGCTCTCACGTACAACAGCAGCTAACCGGTCCGCTGGCACAATAACCTCCCCTGCCTCTTCAACCTGAACTTCGGAAACTAAGTAGTTAATGCCCACTTCCAGATCCGTTGCACAGAGGTGAACCTCCTTCTCGCTGGCAGCAATCTGAACGCAACGGAGTATTGGCTTCGGTGTCCGGCTTGGTACTACCGATGTTAATATACCTAACGCATCAGCCAAGGCGGCTCTATTAAAATTTAGCTTCATAATAACCCTCTGTATTAAAAAAGTAGAATATTTAAAATTTAAGACCTCAAACCAAAATGATACCATAGTTTACAATTAAAAGTACATACTCACAACCTTTTTTCAAAAAAACATTAGCTCCCCCCCAACCATAAGCTGGTATATGAAACGTCTCTCTTCTGCTAATATTCAGCTGTGCAAGCCTTGTAAAGCACCAGAATTTAGCAGCCATTTTACTCTGCTTTACCATACAATTGCCGAAGGTTTCCTTTTAAAGATGTGAATTAATATTATATTAGTAAACAAGAAAATATTATTAGTAGTCACATAACTTGTGAAATTGTTGCTTCTTGAATAGGATTGTTTGATAAAGTTTTGTATAGCAGGTAGTTAAGGGGTGGGGTTGGCCACCTTTTTCTTGTGGATAACCTGTTAAATTATCGGTAATTTTGCAGGGCAGATTTAACACAGTAAATCGCTTGATAGAGTTAATGTGTTTACTGTTATAAGATTCAGCAAGTTTGTTAACATCTTATAAGAGGCCTTGTATAACAGGGGCAATTAACTGCTTGTTTTTAGTTTAAGATAAGGTATATTAAGCAGCTGTGGTTATAACGAGCAGCCAGTAGGGGTTGCCAAGGAGATAATTATGGTCGATGGAATACAGCCGGAGATAATCACATCAGGTAGGGCGAAGCAAACCCGCCACGTGCCGCTGCGCAGCGAGCGCAAGCTCTATGTAGGCATTGATGTTGGTTCAATTAGTAGTGATGTGGTTATACTTGATAGTACCGGCAGGAGCCTCCTCTGTGATTACCAACGGACCAAAGGCAAGCCCATAGAAACAGTGTGCTTACAACTAAGGGAGGTATTCAGACAGATAAACCCTTCAGATATCGTCCTTACTACTGCGACGGGTTCGGCAGGTCGCTTTTTAGCCAAACTGCTGGATATTCCTTTTATAAACGAGGTTCCAGCTCAAGCAGCGGCCATATACCAGTTGTACCCACGGTTTCAGCAGGCAACGATAATTGAGATGGGAGGCCAGGACAGTAAGTTGATTTTCTTATCTGCAGAGCAAGGTCGAGGCAGGGTGCGAGATTTTACAATTAATACTGTTTGTGCAGCTGGGACAGGGGCGTTTCTTGACCAGCAGGCGCAACGGCTGGGAGTAAATATCGAAGGCGAGTTTGGCCAGATGGCCCTGCAGAGCAAAAGTGTACCGCGAATGGCAGGGCGATGCTCGGTCTTTGCGAAAAGTGACATGATTCATCTCCAGCAGCAGGCAACACCAAACTGTGATATCATAGCAGGATTATGCCTGGCGCTGGCCAGGAACTTGAAGAGCGACTTGGGTTGCGGTCGGGAGTTTATCAAGCCAATTATATTTACCGGCGGGGTGGCGGCTAATATTGGTGTAGTCAGGGCATTTGAAGAGGTGTTCGAATTGGCGCAGGGCGAGCTTGTGGTTCCCGATAAACACTTTTTTACTGGTGCTATTGGTGCAGTACTTATAGCCAGGCAGAGAAGCAGCCAGCAGGGACCTGATAGGCGAATTAACCTTGAAAAAATCGATAGCTATTTAGCACATCGGGGTTCTGCTTTAGAGGATGCTCCCCGCCGGGAGCTCTTGGGCAGACCGAGTTTACCATATCCCAAGAGTCCGGTTTATGAGCATTTACTCACAAGCGCAACCAGCCCGATAAAGGCATATCTTGGTGTTGATGTCGGGTCGATAAGCACAAATGTAGCGGTTATTGATGAGCAGAAACGTGTGCTTGCCAAGGCGTATTTGATGACAGCGGGAAAGCCCTTGGAGGCGGTGCGCCAAGGCATGGATATTGTCGGCAAGAAGGTAATCGGAAAAGTAAAAATTCTTGGAGCGGCTACTACCGGCTCTGGACGCTACCTTACCGGCGATTTCATAGGGGCTGATGTGGTCATAAATGAAATCACCGCGCAGGCTGCCGGTGCCGCAATCGTTAATCCAAAGGTTGATACGATATTCGAGATTGGAGGTCAGGACAGCAAATACATATCACTGGAGAACGGTGTTGTTGTGGATTTCGCGATGAACCACGCCTGTGCGGCGGGAACCGGCTCGTTTCTCGAAGAGCAGGCACAGCGGCTTGCCATAAATATTAACGAAGAGTTTGCAGAGCTGGCCTTCAGTAGCGATGCCCCTATAAAGCTCGGTGAAAGATGCACAGTCTTTATGGAATCTGACCTGCTAAACTATCAACAGCAGGGCGCCAGAACATGCGAGCTTGTGGCGGGTTTGAGTTATTCGATTGTTGCCAACTATCTCAACCGTGTGGTTGGACGTCGCAAAATCGGAAACAACATCTGCTTTCAGGGCGGCACGGCATTTAATAAGGCGGTTTGGTCGGCTTTCGAAAAGGTTATCGGCAAGCCAATTATGGTGCCGGACCATCACGAGGTAACAGGGGCTATTGGAGCGGCGGCTATCGCATCAGAGTATATGAAAAAGGCTGCCAGCAAATCCAAAACGCCGGTGGAGAGCAGCTTTAGAGGCTTCGAAAAACTTATCTCTATCGAGTATAGTGTTGAATCTTTTAACTGTGAGCACTGTCCAAACCACTGTGAAATTAAGAAGGTACAACTA
>Ga0315296_10004035_pt1 | contig 12115 bp, 15 predicted proteins | sample YL17G14_18_MG_FD_203921 | JGI IMG/M metagenome (GOLD analysis project Ga0315296, IMG submission 203921) | Sediment microbial communities from Yellowstone Lake, YNP, Wyoming, USA - YL17G14_18 | ecosystem: Environmental > Aquatic > Freshwater > Lake > Sediment | place: USA: Wyoming | collected...
ACTTCATGAAGACATGAATGACGCTCTTAAAGCAGTAGCAGAACGACTAGGCTTTGAATTTCAAACTGGACACATGACCTATCGTTCAGACACAGGCGAAGTTAGTGGTAAGATTCAATTTATCCTTGCTAAAGAAAAAGACAATACATCAAACAAATACGCAGAAGCGCACAATTATAAAATACGAGTAGGCGATGAAATTCTAGTAAACAACGAAGTATTCACAATTAAGAGCATTTCGAGACGTGGCGCAGTTAGAGCTGAACTAAAGGGAACAAAAACAATTTACAGAATAGGAAGACCAGAGACATTAGTTCCTATCAATCAAAAGTAAAATAGGAGGTACGAAACATGGTCGATAAGAAAGTCAAAAAGCACCTGCGTGGAAGAGACTACGCAGAAGTTTGTCGTAAAGTCGTTGAAGAAGCTGGTGGCTCTATCGAATTAGATGCTGCAATTCAAGCTGCTATCAAAAAGCAACCTCTCGCTACAAAGAATCCCGAAAATACATGGAAGCACTACTTCATTCACAGAACACCTGAGCTCGTCTCCTCAAAGAAACAAGGCAAAGTTATCATCTACAGCGTAGGTCAACAGCAAACTCTCCCTGGGATGGGTGGGTCTCAAGTAGTAAAAGCAGACGAAGCTAATGGATATTTGAAAGCTCTTATACCTGCAACATGCAAAGAATACATTGTAAGAAAAATGGGGAACGGCATGAGCGACGTAGACGTAATGCTAGCAGCTCATGACAAAAAACAAAACGTCCTTATTATAGGCGAGACTGGCACAGGCAAAACTCACTTAGCAAGATGGGTAGCTTACAAAGCTAAACTCTCTTATGTACGTATCAACTTAAACAGAATGACTACAGTGGAAGATTTCGTCGGACAGTGGGTACCTACAGCTGAGGGAAACTTCAAATGGCAAGATGGCGTTCTGACTAGACTTATGCGATACGGTGGACTTTTAGTCGTAGATGAAATCAACGCTTGCCCACCTGAACTCCTCTTCTGTTTGCATGGAGTTCTTGACGACGAGAGAAAAATAGTATTAACGCAGAAAGATGGAGAAGTCGTATTTGCCCACCCAGAGTTTTGGCTAGTAGCAACAATGAATCCCGACTATGAAGGAACTAAACCCCTCAACGAAGCTCTTAAAGACAGGTTCTCTGTTGTATTAAACTATGACTACGATAAGCGAGTAGAGCGACAACTCATCAAAGACGCTAAATTGCTAGAGCTAGCTTCCAAGCTTAGAGCCATGTACATTAGCCCACAGCACGAAATACTTACGCCTGTTTCAACTCGAATGCTGATGCAATATGAAGAGAATCTCGCAACTTACGGCTACATATTGGCAAGAGAATTCTTCCTCAATAAGTTTGACCCTACAGAAAGAAAAGCAGTAGAGAGCGTAATGGAACTTCATCTTGGAAAAACAGAAGAAGACAAAGAAGCGAAGAGGCAAGCCAAATGACGTATGCCGACGTAGAAGAAGCTATTAAGATAGAAGAAGAGTCTGCTCATGACTGGCAACCCGAGCAAAGGCTATTTCAAAAAATAAATCGCATACTTTCAGGACACGAAGAATTCGCTGTAGCAAACACAAATGCTGCTCCGCACGTAGATGGAAAAAATGTTTATCTCCCTTTTTCTAACACTTTCAAAGCTGCTACTTCCTTTGAAGAATACCTACTCTTTCTCAAGGGATTTGATTATCATGAATTAGCGCATCAGCTATTTTCTGTTTTTAAAACAATACCCTTTCATATTTATCCAGACTACCTTGAGCTAGCAAAACTAGACAATAGACTAGAAGATTGCAGAGTAGAGCAATTATTTTCAAGCCTATATCCTACTGCAGGACTTTATTTCAAACGAAATATATTAGAGTTTGTAATAAAAAATCCTAACGCAAATTTCGTAGATATTTATGGAAGACGCTCGATTTTGCCCGAGAATGTTAATGCATTTTTCGAACAAAATTTTGAAACAGATTATGGAGCAGAAACTACAGCTGAACTAAAACATTTAATAGATAGCTTTATGATAGAACCAGATTTTGATAAAAGAATAAAAATCGCAGATAAAATATATAATTTGCTTACAAAAAATAGCATTCGTATAAATCAATCTCAGTCTCCTCATATAACAAAAGAAGGCAGCAATCAAGACGAATTAGGCGAACCTCATAAAAATCCTCGCTCAGATAAAATGAACAAAGAAGCATCTTCTAAACTCAAAGAAAAGCTAAAGCAACAAGATAAGAAAAAGAAAGAAGAAGTAAAAGATAAAGATTCTAGCAAAGATAAGAGCAAAGATTCCACATCCAAAAAAGAACAACAACAGCAAGAAAAGCAAGACAAAGAAGCAGCACAAGCAAAAGATAAAACGGCCACAGAAAAAGCTGCAACAGAAAAAGGCGAGCAACCAAGTGAGAAGAAAGTTGATAGTAGCAAAGGAGGAGAAGAAGGTGAACAGTCAGAAGCTGCCGAAAAAGAAATCACATCGTCTAACTTCAAGCAAGCTCTTAAAGAACTTTCTGAAATATTAGCCGAAAGTATAAGTAAAGATATGCAAGGCGATTTCGAAACTCTTCAGCATGGCGGTGGATATTCTCCTACTGGTGCTGGCAATCCCATAGACGCTCACTTTCGTCCTAATGACGCAGCAATACAATCAAAGAAACGACTCTCCAGAATAATCTCTAAGTTGCGCAGTGGACTAGAGCAAGAATATCGAACTAGACTTAGACATGGACGAATAGACCTGAGAGAAACTATGAAAGCTAAGAAAACTAAACACTTCAAGATTTTCAGACAGTTCGTACCAGATAGAAGGCATGGCGCAGACTTAGCAGTAGCTTGCTTAATTGATAAATCTGGAAGTATGAGTTGGAAAATACAAGACGCGCTACAAACTTTCTGGAGTATAAACGAAGCTCTCATAGAAAATCATTCTGAAACATGCTGCGTAATGTTTGACACTGCAGGATTTCTTAGAAAAGATTGGCACGGAAATATGCGCTATAACACTCATGCTGATGGAGGAACTGACCCAAGCAATGCGCTCGTAATAGCTAGAAAAAAGATAAAAGACATCCTCCAGCTAAAACCACATCTGAAGCCTATCATAATAATAATCACAGACAGCGAATACGAAGAACGAACTGGCGTCACAAATATGATTAAACGAGCGCATATAAAAATTGTCGAAGTTGCTATAGACTCCCGCCACAAGCAAGAGAATTACGATTACAACATTAGCCTAAAGAGCAGAGAAATGGAGAAACTTCCTCAAGAACTTGGCAAAGTTTTAACTGAAATTACAAAGAAAGCAATCAATGAAACGGCCGCTGGGTGGTTGGTGTAGAAAATGTGGATACGCGCTGATGTAGAAAAAATTCAAGAAGCATTCAAACAACTACAAGCTAGCTATCCAAAGCTAAAGCTTAAACTCTCACTTGGACAAACTAGCGACCTCGGAATTCAAGTAGAACTTCTAAACGTTCCTCAAGAAAAGAAAGCTGAAGTAGAAAGAGAATTCAATCGCAATCTAGAAAAAGTGCTCGAAACGAAAGAAGGACTTAGATATGGGTGATGAAGAATGAGCCAAATAAAATGCAATCACATACTCGCATTTAAGACAAGCATAGTAGGAAGCTCTGCACCAGAATTTTGGAAATGCCCAACCTGTGGAAGGGAGTTTAAGAGAAAGCCAAAATGGGCAGGGAGTGAAGTAGCATGAGACAACTCTGTCGAAACAAATCCTGCATTCACAATGACAATCTCTGCTTCTGCTTCGGAGAATGGCAGAGCGCATGCAAGTTAAAACGTCCACGAATAACAGAAGAACATATCTGTCTAAGTTATAAGATAAAAAAGATAAGAGGTAAATAAAATGCTGCTCGAAGTAGAAATGTTTTTAGATACGCATATAGAAACTTGCAAAGAGCTTCTCGCCAGACAAAAGACTTTAGCTCCCTTTATTATGATATACGCAAAAGACTCTTGGTTATATTTCCTAATTCCACATCAAGACAATGAATGGCGACCAGCGCGTTGGTTTAGAATGCTAAGAAGATTGTTTAATGCAGATGCCATAGTCTATACAGCTGAAGCAAATATGCTAAAAATACCTGCTAAGAAGCTAATGCCAAATATTCCAAGAGGATACATATCCGCTCATCCTGAACGTGAAGAAGTCTTAATACTCTTTGTCTGGACTAAAGATGAGCAACAATTCATGTCGTATAAGATTAAAAGAAACGATACAATCACACTTGAGCTTATGCCTGCTCCTAAAGAAATGGGAGGCGACTTGTGGGATACGGGAATAGAAGAAAGAAATGAATGCAATAAAATTGGAGATAGTTAGAAATGAAACTGTCTTACGAACAAGAAGAGCGCATAAGAGAACGCGTATTGCATGAACTAACTCTCTGCTATATCTGCGACAAAGAAGGTCTCATCTCTAAAGTGAAAGAATCTACTAAACTCTCTACTACTGCTATCATGCAAATTATACAAGAAGAAATCGATAAAGGCATAATTTACAACCATGATGCTACACATGTGGCGAAGGTGAAATGGCCATGACAAACATTCTAGAAATCTTAGTCTGCAATCCCTACTACGAAGAATGCTTTAGTAGAGGAGAAAAACGAAGCTGCTTATTGTGTAATGACCTATGCGAATTTGGAGAAACTATCTCCTTCTGGGACTTAGAAAAAACTAGCTACAAGGGCGAAGTCAAAATCCTCACAGCAAAATTAAAGGGAGCGAACATAACATGACAACTGAAAAACTTAAAAATAAAACTGTATTTGGCATTGGTCATAGCAAAGTCATCACTCTACCTCCTAAGTTCGTAAAGCTACGAGACATCAAAGTAGGCACAGTATTAACGCTTGCTCTTGTAAAAAATGGACTTCTGATAGATGTAAAAACAAACGAAGAAAGAGGTGCTAGATAATGGCAACACCCTATCATAAATCAAGATGGGAAACAATCGACCCTACATGGCTATTCATTGGCATCATCGCTATACTTGCCTCTATCTCTGAAATCTTGCTTATACTTTCTAATGTACATGACTTTCTAACGGGTCTTCTTGCTGGCGTATGGCTTTGCATCATTTGTGGCTTTGCACTCTATCTTTATAGGAGACACAAACATGAAAATCATTAAGCTTAAAATAAATTGGAATGAGCAATCGTCCTGCCTACCAAAGTTTGAAGTACTTGTAGATGAGTTTGGAACAGAGCATTTAGCTGTAGCAGATTTCTTTATAGAAGTAAAAGCAACAAACAATCAAGTAGCATTCGATAAAGACAACATATTCATGCTGAAGCTCTTACCACTTATGCTCGTAGAGAAAGCGATACAGGAGCTAATACCTCATGACGCATACATTCTTAAAGTGATAGCAGCAGATGATAGCATAGCATACGTTCCATCCACGAGCCCAACCAAAATAAGGAAGCCCAATGGAGACATTTGCATCATTCCTAACACGAAAGAAATATCTCTTATTTTAAAAAGAGCCAGAAGAAAAAGAAGAAAGAAGAGCAAGTGCATATCTAAAGTTTGCCCAATAGAATACGACAAACACATCGCTGCAGTCTGCTTAAAGTGCAGAGAGTACGAACGCAATCCTAATCAGCCCGAAGCTCTACCTCCTGCTGAAGAGCCTACTATTGAGGAGACTATCACATGAAGTTAATCTTATTCCACGGAACATCTGCAGCAAACGCAAAACAAATAGCGAAAGAAGGATTCGCAGCAGATAAAAAATACAATTGGAAAGTAAAAAGTAAAAAGGGCTTTGTATATCTTAGCTCTACCTACGCTCCCTTTTATGCTATGGCTTCTGCAAACTCTGTCAAATTAGCTCTCATAAAAGTAGAAGTAAACACTGAAGATTGCTATCCTGAAGACGATTTCATAATGGCAAGTATTGGCAAACCACACTATTCACAAAAAGACTTAGATGAAATAGACTTGGAAATATTCAAACATCTTTGGGAAGAAAGCTTTAAACGCATGGGAAATATAGCTGCCAAACCAGATAAAATAAAAATACTGGGAATAAAAACATTTGACGGCAAACACTTACTGTATAGATGCGACCCTGCTGTATCTCCTATCAACTTTATGATTATGGGAAAATACTATGAAGATTTGAGCAATTGGATTTTTGAAGGCAATGAAATCATGAAATTCAAAACTTTCATGCATGAAGAACTAAATAAACTAAAGCTAAGCAACAATGATGATAAGAGAAAAGTTGAAGCAGCGGTGCTAGCTGATGATAGCTCAACCTCCTCTGAGTTGCTTGCTGCTAAAGAGAGAAAATAACTATGCGCTACACTGTAATTGGTGGGAAATTAATAGATAGCAACAAATTATACAACTACGTCAAGACTTTGAAACTGATAGAACACGCAGAAGGAGACAAAGAGATAATCCAAAGAGAAGAAACGAAGAGAAGACTCTTGCATAACGAATTATTAGAAATGGCAAAAGTAGAAAGAAATGACTTCTCCGATTTCAATAGAGATTTGCAACTTTTTGCAGACGAATATCTCGGTAAAAGTTATAGAAAACGAAACCAGCTTAGCGTATGCGTACTTACAGATATCCTCGATACGCCTTACTTAGAACTAGCAGGAAGAGAATACCCGAAATGTCCTAATTGTGGCAATTACGAATATCATGTTCCTTTAATTAATATATGCAACTATTGCGGGACAAAAATACACCGCTTGAACTTGACTATGCGAGAAATAATTATCAGCGATGGAATTTTTGGCAGTGGCGGTTTAAATACTCTCTGGTCTATTTTATTTTCTTATGAGCAAAAGAGAATGTTTGAAGATAAACTTTCTACAAAGGCAATAGCTATTTATGAGATAGCAAAAAATCTGAAATGCGAAACTGCTTGTGCTTTCTGCAAAACAAAAATGCTATCGTATAAAGAAGTCCGAGAGCATTACGCAGAAAATAAAAAGTGCAGAGGAAAATATTACAACTTCAAAGATGCTTAGGAGATAATGCGCTTGACAAAGAAACTTAAGAAAGCTAAACAAATAGTAGAAGAGCAAGAGCATTATGTCAAAGAAGATGTATTAGATGAGGGAGACTAACTAAGATGAATAGATGTCCTTGCTGTAAGCGTTTACGTTCAATGATGATGCTAAAATGGCCTATATATTTTTCTCCTCTTGATGCATTAAACTTTTCTGCATTCTGCAATGATTGGCACAATAAGAACGTTTGCTGGCAATGCTTTAACAAAATCTTTAGACTCTTAGACGAAATGTACGATAGCATCTATGCAGAAAGAATAAAAGAGTTGCAGAAGGAGACTTAGACATGAAATACTGGTTCACTGCTGATATGCACTTAAACCACGAAGAGATTATCAAATTTTGCAATAGACCATTTAAGTCAGTAGAAGAAATGAACAAAAGACTCATAGCTAATTGGAATGCCAGAGTCAAGAAAGACGACATAGTTTTCCATCTGGGAGATTTCTGCTTCAGATATAAAGATAAGACTGCTGCGTATTACGAAAAATTACTAAATGGAAAGATAATCCACGTCCAAGGCTCACATGATTTAAACAACACGTGCAGAACTCCTATTGAAGACATCATCATAACGTATGGTGGGAGACGCTTCTTATTATCACATGAACCTTTCCCAACTTTAGCAATACGAACAATACTTTTTGCAGATTGGAATTTATGCGGGCATGTACATAAAGCTTGGCTTTTCGATACAGTTAGCTCAAGCTTGCCTGCAATCAACGTAGGCGTAGACTGCTGGGAATATTATCCTATAAACATCACTGAAATAAATAAATTAATAGCAGAGATAAATGCTAAGTATCCAAACTCTGCTTCAAATGAGATATGAAAAATGCATAGATGTCTCTATTGCGGAAAACCTATTGAGTCTGTACGCTCGACATTCTTTTATCTTATAAAATATCCTACAGCGTGGCTCGATTGGAATGACCCTACAGTTACTTGTCCACACTGCAAAAAAGTAATGGGTGTAAGAAGAAAAAGAAGAAGCTGAAATAGATGCCAAGTGGATATAAAGAACCCTGCCCCGCTGGAGGATACCACGATTATAAAAGCAGAAAAGACGAAGAGTGGCATCCATACGATTTTACAGAAGAATTCGAAACTGCTAATGCATTCATCTCTATCACAAAAAGAAAATGTCGCAAGTGTGGAAAGCTATCTAAAGGACACATCTCAACTACAAAGAAACGACAATCTCCATCTTGGCTTGATGATAGCGAAGAGTTTAACAATAAACACAAAGCGTTGAAGGTAGAATAAATGTCTAATAGAAAGCTCTGTCCTAAATGCGGAAATAGAATGTCTAGACTCCGACCCTATCCAAGCTATACGTTGCGCTGCTCTAAATGTGGCTATACAATAGAGAGTCTTCACATGAAGAAATGGTATAAGCCAAAAAGAAAGAGATTACAATGCTAATACCTAAAATTCCCGCTTGGTTAATTTGGCGATTAGATACAATAAGTGGATGGGAACTAGAAGCAATTATTACCAAATTCGCTTTTATAGAAAGATACCGTAGACTATTTAAAGAAAACCCAACGTATAGCGAAAGAACATCTACCATAAAAATATTACCAGCTGAGATAGAAGGACTTTCTGCAGAAGAACACGAACAACTTCTCAAGCGTGGAGAAAAAGCCACAGAATTTCGTGAAGACGTCTTCGAAGTATTTATGGTATTTTCGTATAAGAATATAAAGACTCCTTCTGTTCATTACGATAATTTTGATAGATGCTCTGAAGAAGACAGCAAGAAAATAGCAGAATGCATAAAAGCTAGAGAAGATAGTCGCAAATTAATTGCCATAACAAAGACTGAAAAGCTTGCTAAAAAGCATACACCTGAAATAAGACGCGCTGGTCTTGACATCTACATCGTACCCTCAGTAGTAAATCATCTCTATGGTTATGAATGTCTAAAGGCGATGAGCACTAAGCGCTGAGACTAATAGCAAATAAAAGCTTACTTTTTTACAAAGCGTTTAAGAACTTCTGCTAACTCCTTCACTGATTTAATGACAACTAACACACAGTCTTTATATCCATTATCATCTAGAATTTTCCTCCGAGCTGCATAGTATTCTTTTTCCGACAATCCATTCATATCCCAGGGATGATACTCTAGAAATAGTTTTTCGAAGGGCCTAAAATCAATTTCAATATTGCCAATTCTGATGTGACAATTAACTCCTTCGGCAGGAACGAAGTGCGCTTGTGCATTCAGCTCTTTTGCAACTTCTTTTTCTCCTTCTGAATCGAAGGGAACATCCATAAAACGATAAGGATATTTTTCTCGTCTACTTGTTATTGCAGCAAGTCCTCGTTGAACGGCCAAGTCTGGATACTTGCTTGCTGTCACTTTTCCTCCCTTTATGCGTTGCTCACGATATTTTATTGGATGCTTCTCTTTAAAAATCTTATTACAGCCAAACCACCCACCATGTTTTAGAGCATTGTTTTTTCCACCCTTGCTCTTAATCTTTTTATCAAAGAAAGCACCTGTCTCATTTTTTCGATTTGTTTCTGCGCCTCTTTTACCACGAAATATTCCCAATCTTCTAAAAAATTTCTTTCCTTCCTTTGTCTTTGCCCATTTCTTATGCTTAGCTCCACTTCTACGATAGCACTCTTTTCCTTCTTTTGTTTTAGCAAAGTTTTTCTTACTATCAGAAATATGCTGACAATGCACTACAGCTTTGGGAAAGACTCCTCTTGGCATAAATATCAACAAAATAAATTGAGCATATCAGCATTTAAATCTACTCTTTTTGCATGTCATTAGGACTATCGCTGCTCTTTATTATTCACTGCAGTTATATGCCACGCCTTTTGCGCTGCAGCTGCCTTTTTACTGTTAAACAGTAAAAGTTTTTATAGGAGCTCTCCCTCTATATTTACTTGTGATATGATGCAGAATTCAATTTTAGCTAGTGCTAATGTTGAGCGCTGTATCAAAGTCATGTCGCATTATAGAAACGAAAGTATGCTATCAGAGACGCACCAAAGCTTGGACGTACTCTTTTTCTCGAAGACTAGAAAATTCTGCCAATTCCTTAAGCAATGTACAATCACTACTTCAAAGTTTACAAAACGCATAGCGCACATTATCGTCCAAGCCTCGCTTCAGGAGCGTGGTCAATTTCTGCGCACACCGAAGTTTGGGGATTCAGTGCTCGTTTCGATACCCCGACGATTTCCCATAGAGCTGCACTGCGTAGCAACTTAGTACGAGATTGACGACTTAGCCAGCCGTTGATTTCTGTACTTAGTTATGGCGGAGCTACTATTTATACTTATCTGTAGGGCTAATTTTTAGACTGTTTGACTACTCGATATCTAGCTATTCGATATATCAGTACTACTACTAGCTCTATCTCTACTCATGACATTAGACGGCCATGCTTTTCGTGTCTCATGAATTGTCTCATAAGGGCTCATAGCGGCTCATAAAATAATAGGTTAAACGGTTAAATCTATTTGTATATATTTATATAGCGAATAACCTAGCTTGTGTCTACGTCTTTCTTATCATAGCCAAGAGCTCTACGCTCATTAAGCACGCGTTTAAACTCTTCTGGTGAACTTAAGGTTTGCTGCTGTTTCCAGTCTTCGCAAAAGTCAGTATCTGAAACTTCACTGTTATGGAATTCGCAATGTCCAGTTATGTATAGCCTATGCTGGCAATTTTGACATGAAGGAGTGAAGTCGATTCTAAACTTATGCTTTATTTTTTCTTGCTGAGGAGTAAGTTCCATCTCTATCACTAGTAATTAATGCACGCTCATGTTTATAAACTATCTCTTTTTACGGAGAGTTTTTCTATTAAAAAAGATACGTTTAAATAGTGTAGTGCTTTAACCCGATATAAGATTAATGTTACAGAGATGTGAGTTGGATGAGAAAAGGTACGCATCATTCGGAAAAAACGAAAAAACTGATACGTGCTACGCAGACAGGAAAAAGTTATCCTATAGCGTTATATCCTAATAAAGGTATGCGTAATAAGCATCATTCTAAAACATCGAGAAAGGCAATGAGTAAAGCTGCGAAGAAATATGCTGAGAATAGTCCAGAAAAATGTCATGCGCAGCGTGTTAAAGCAGGAAGGGTTGGAGCAGAAGTGAATAGAAAGAATAGTACGGGATTTTATTTTGATAAAACATTGCAAAATAAAGGTGGAAGTAAAGGTGGCAAAAAAACTGCTGAAAAATACGGTGGCTGGTTCGGATTTCATAAGATTTTTAAGAAGCAGCAGCTTAAAAAATATCATGAACTGCGCGTTGCAGCAGGAAAAACTGGTGGACTCGCGTCAGTAAAAAGTAGACGTGAAAACTATCCTTATCGTTTTTGTTTCGTTAATTTTGATTCAGAAGGAGAAAGACTGCGTGCTATTTGGCGTTTAATGAATTGGGGAGTTGTACCAATAGAAGGTGTGAATTGTCACATCAGAGTTGGTAATTATGAAATCGATGCTAGGCCTTTCGAATGGCTATTTGAGGAGTATCATCCTTGGGATATGACTGGATTATCAGATAAAGAATATTATGCAAAACGACGAAAAATCTTAGACGAGAATGGCTATGAAGATTGCGAACTAATTGTTGTAAAATCTCTGACTAAGCTAGTAGAGGAAATAATATGAGGCAGAGAAGAAAAAAGAAAACTTTATATAGAGGGGAACATTAATTTAATCTGATAGCGATGTCTCCTACACAGCCTAACATACGAGCAGATATTGAAGAATGGGCACGTAATAATCTTACAGATGGTAAGGGCGACAAATATCCCTATCAAAGAAACACAGTAGTGGAAATCCAAAAGGCAGTGCCCAGGGCTTCGAAAACTTTTATTGAGAAAACGTTAACTGCAGAAGGTTATACGAAAGCATTGACAATTCCTGAATTTACAAGTCAAACTTCTGTGTGGTTGTGGGAAATGCGAGAAAAGGAGATACTCAAAAAGATACTGTCTTTAGGTAGCATAGATATTATGAGGGTCAGTGCGCAAGACATGC
>Ga0315296_10004037_pt1 | contig 12109 bp, 11 predicted proteins | sample YL17G14_18_MG_FD_203921 | JGI IMG/M metagenome (GOLD analysis project Ga0315296, IMG submission 203921) | Sediment microbial communities from Yellowstone Lake, YNP, Wyoming, USA - YL17G14_18 | ecosystem: Environmental > Aquatic > Freshwater > Lake > Sediment | place: USA: Wyoming | collected...
CGCTTTTTGCACGGCTTCCGCCACATCCAGTTCGCGAATGATCCCTGCCGGACCCACCCTCTCGACTTCTATGCCAGTACAACAGATCATCTTGCTGTCCGGAGACCAAGTGAACCTCTGGGCTCTCCTCGGAGTGTTCTCCAATTCGTCGATTTTGCCGGTGCTCGGCGAGAACAGGCACAACCGGCTTGCCTCGCCCCTTTTCTCACCATAAAAAGCAAGGCGTTGCCCATCTGGAGACCAGCCGAGCCATGAGACGCCCTCATAGCCTGCGTCCTGCAATCTGACGATAACTCGGCCACCGGCACTGGTGACAGGGAAACCTGTGATCGTTCCGTCGCACGCCACCACGACTTCTTTGCTGTCAGGAGACCAACCGAAAGGAGGTGATTCTCCCTTGGACGTGGTTAGAATTATCTTGGCTGTCCCGCCCTCCGCAGGGACCACCTGGAGCATCTCGCGATCCGATGCGACCAGATTGAAGGCGATCATCTTGCCATCCGGCGACCATTGTGGACATGGCCCAACTTCGTCCGATGTTTGGGTGATGCGGATGGGCTTGCCGCCGTCAGCCAACAAGATCCAAAGCTCACTCTGTTGGTCCGTCTTCTGTGGCAGGGCAATCTTGGTTCCGTCTGGAGACCAAGCACGGATACTCCCTGTATACGGACTCGTGCGCCGCCATCGTCTGCCAACCAGTGTGGCCGGACCTGTCGCCCTGCCGTCTTGCAGAGAGATGGGGATGACATGCAAATCCGGGTCCTTGATCCCCTGATCCCAGCCCGGGAACGTCAAGTAGAGCAGCTTCGTGCTGTCTGGAGAGAGCGACTCCAGTAAACACTCATTTTTCGCAAGCGAGTCCATGTTGAACTGAACTCGATCTCCTCCGGTGATGGGGATGGACCACAACTGCTCAGCGCCCTCTTTGTCGTCTCCCAGCACCGCCAGCGAAGTGGAATCCGAGGTCCACGAGTGATTCCAGATGTCGTCCAAAGAAGCGGATCGGCCGGCATCAAGAGCAGGACCGCGAGAGACGGGCAAAACCTTCGAAGTGCGACGGTGTTCAAAGGAAGAACTGTAGAAGTACAGCTTCTTGCTATCCGCCGATTTGCCGACAAATCCCCCGGCGGCCTCCGGCGGAACCACGTCGACGCTCTGCCCATCCGATAGCCGGGCAAAGTGGATTTCTGGTCCCATCGGCCTATGGGCCACGCTGGCCACCCACTGGCTGTCAGAGGTCCAGACTGCGACGTCATCAAACGACCCACTCGCCCGGGGTCGGGCAATCCGCGAAGCTCCACCACTCAGCGGCTTGGTCCAGATGCCGTCCATGGGTATGGAATAGGCGATCGTCTTGCCATCGGGTGAGAGGAGCCCGAAGTCGGCATAGTCCGGCTGCTTATTCAAATGGCCGTCGCGGAGGGTGATGCTCCCCACTTCGCGCTCCATTCGGCGATTCCACTTCACGAAGAGGATTCGTTCCGAGTCGGCAGACCAATAGATTCTTCCAAGGAACCAATCCCCGTTGCCTTCCAAGAGCTTGCGCACAGCACCGGTGGGGCGTCCCGTTTCTGGTGAGACGGGAAGCACCTCAATGCCTTCGCAGTTATACGCAATCTTCTGCCCATCGGGCGACCATGAGGCTGACCACGATTCGACGCCTGCGCCATGGAGTTCCTTCAACGTGAACGCCGGCCCGCCGTCCACTGGCACCACGCGGCCGAGCCACAGCAGAAACTTGCCGTTCGGTGACATAGTGACCCCGCTGTCATTTTCGATGACATCGTTGGCTCCAGCAATCGTTTTGGCCAACACAAACTTCAGTCCGGTCTTCGGGTCAACGAGTACGTCGCCCTCCCCGGCGGAAGGGGCCTTTTCGGTGGCTCGCGCACTGTTTACCTGTGGCGCAACAGGTGCATTCTTGTTCGACCTCTCGGCTCTTGCCATTGGGAGCAAAACAGCCGCAACAATAATGATTGCGATCGTGCCAAGCACGCCTACTTTTGCGGTTTTTGGTATCGGTCGAGATAACATGTGTTTTATCCTCCTTTGTAATGCTTTCTTGGACTCGACTACGCCGACAAGGCGGAAACTCAAATTCGCTTTCCAAAACGCCATCTCAGCAATATCAATTAGAGTATTGCTGTAACTTTTAGCTTCCGCCCCGAGCGCGACCAGAACCATCTCGTCAACAGCCTGCTCACGAATCCGTCGAACAATGATATTTGCCAGCCAAACAAACGGATTGTAGAAATAAATGACCTGCAGAAAAGTCTGCACAGAATTGACCCACAAGTCACCTCTTTTTATATGGGCAAGCTCATGGATTAAGACCGTTCTCAGTTTATCGGGTGTGAGATATTCAGAAAGAGCGGACGGCAGTAAAATGGTCGGCCTAAAGAATCCACAGACAGCAGGGCCAGGCGTACTATCCGATAACCTTAACTCCACGTTGCGGTGGATGCCAAGTTGCCGCTGGCATTGTTTTAGAATATCGAAGAGGTGACCCTCGGCGGGCAGGCTTTGAGCAATTAAGCACCTGACAAAGAGCACACGCTTGATAAGCAGCGCCAGAAGTAGCAATACACCCGCCAGCCAAGTAAGAAAAACAAGCCCTTGCCACCTAAGAGCAGGCATACTCGAAGCCGCAGATGTAGCCGGGCCGGCAGTCTTAGGAAATTTTCGGAATGGCTCACTCTCGGAGATCTCAGTAGATGGCGTAAGGTCTTGAGGTGCAGTAGTTCCCACTGCTCGCGGTTGCACAACATCTGAGATATGCCCCAGAACAGGCGAAGTGGAAGAGACATAGTCTCCACACCAATAGCCAACTCCGGTCGGGAGTGAAAGTGTTGGCGGCAAAACGAGCTTTACAAATACCAGCATCCACAGACAATATCGAAGCGCTGCCCGAACTCGCCGCAGCAGCAGAAAATCAATAATCAGCAGCAGAACAACCAATACGCCCGCCTGGACAAACATACCGGCCGCATAACCCCAGAACACCCTGCCAACGTTGTTCAAACCTACCAAGCAACTATTAATCACCTGGCTCATTTCTGGTCTCCGGTTTGTGGTTTATTCAGCTATTGTCTGCGATTTATTACCCTTGTTTATGACCCTTATTTACCAGTTTGCGAAGTTGTGCCGCTTCTTCTTTTGAAAGGCCTCCATGCTCGATTAGAAATTGCATCATTGGCGTAAGGGCGCCGTCGAAAGCCCGCTTGAGCATTTTGCGAAGCTCTCCACGTTTGGCGTCAACCTCGCTTATGCAGGAGTGGAAAAGCTGCAGGTTCCGAATTCTGCTGATTTGCAGAAACCCTTTCTCAACCATACGGTCCATTGTGGTTTTGACCGTGCTGTAGGCCCAATCTTTGCTTTCCGACAGCGCCTCCTGCACAGTGCCGGCTGCGCAAGGCTGTTTTTCCCAGACCACCTTCATTATCTCCCACTCGGCCTCGGTTAATTCCGCCGTTGTCTTTTCTCGCCTGCCCTTTCCTGCTTTTCTTAATCTAGCCATACCGTTTCACTCCTTATTCTATTATTTCCAAATCTATTCTACAAAAATAGAACATGCAAGGAAAAAAAACGAAATTTCGCAAAAATTCTTCGCCTTGTCGAGGGACCGCCGCAACATTGCCGGCAGAGCCGCTATAAAAAAACGCCGCTTGAAAACCTGCATCTCCGCCTGCGAAGAGCACATTTGCTCAGGAACTGACGCTTTGGAATCGCGCCCGGCAGGGCTCGAACCTGCAACCTTCGGATTCGAAGTCCGCAACCTCAAGACGACAACCTTTTAGCCAATAAAGAGTTACAACAACCAGACACCGGCGCTTACAAACCAGCTTACAAAAAAGACTCAAGAACAACTGGCAATAACCTTCCCTCTCTGCCACCCGATCTTGCTGAAATCGTAGCCGCTTGGCCAGACCTGCCGGAGCATATCAAGGCAGCAATCAAAGCATTAGTTAAAACTCAATTTCAAGGAGATACCCAATGACCGTATCTGAGAAGCAGTTGGAAGCTAATAGGCAAAACGCACAACTTGGCGGGGTGAAGACCCCCGAAGGCAAGGAAATAGTCAAATACAACGCATTGAAGCACGGTCTTCTTGCCAAAGAGATTGTAATTACCATAGGAGACGGTGCGGAAAATCCAGAGGAGTTTAACGCACTTATAGAAGACCTGAGCACCCAATTCAAGCCGGTGGGGGTTTTGGAAGAAATGCTGGTCGAGAAAATTGCAGTGGCCTACTGGAGACTGCGAAGGGCTTATAGATACGAAGCGGGTCTAATACGTGATAAGCTTGACGATGCTGTAAACGACTTTTACGAAAATACAGATTACGACGGCCAAAAGTTTAATAAGACCGACGAGGAGATTGAGCGGGATATAAAGCAGGAGCAAGAAAACCTCGAAATATGGGAGAAAGACAAAGAACAGCTAACCGCTATGCTCAAAGACGGCAAATCGTTAGAGGAGATTTACGATTGGGAAGGGAATTGGGACTGGCTGACTGAAAAGGTGAGCCATATCTTGCCGGAAATGGACGAAGAAGCCACGCTTGAGCCGAAGAAAATGAGGGAGCTATTGAACACCCACGCAAAGTGGAGCGACGAGCAAATCTGGCAGGCCCATATCGAGCTTTGCGATGACAGGATGAAACATCATAGGGAACAGATAGTTTCTTTTGAGAAACAGAAGGCGAAAAATAAGCTCAGGTTTCAGGTTATAAAGAAATTAGGCAGCATACCATCGAAGGATGAATTAGACCGACTTTTGCGGTACGAAGGGGCTATTGAGAGACAGCTATACAAGGCAATCAACCAACTGGAGCGGCAGCAAAGACTACGAGCCGGTGATAATGTGCCTGCGCCAGTAGCGGTAGATGTTGATGTGAATACAGGTGAAAACAATTGAGAAAATGGGTTTGTTTCGCAGTTTTTTATGTTTTTTGGGATACTGAAAACCTGCATAAGGTTTACCCCACCATACGACTCACTATATCTACCGAGAGACTTGATGTCAAAAGGTGTAGTATAATGTAGTCAAAATGTGTGCAGAATCCTTAATGATTTTCGGCAAAGAAACGGACAGAAAGATATGGGCAGGTACTACTGGGACAAGAAGGATACGGTCGAGGATTGCAGGAGCGTCAGCATATCGTTTCTGACAAAGCATGACTATTTGAGCGAAAATAGTTGCAGGTCAGGTGGAATACCCTGGAAGAACTGCTACGGAGAAGAAACCAGCAGTATCGGGATAGTCGTATCAACGTTTGAAGGCGAAAAATATGTTCGCTTTTACTACACGGTTACAGATCGGAGTTCTGGAGAAAAGACTGACTATGACTATAAAGTTGCTTTGACCACTACACCCTGTAATTTTGGCGGGGTTCGATATTGGTTTATTTGCCCACTTTTTACGAATGGCGTTTATTGCGGTAGAAGGGTGGCGAAGCTCTATAAAGCGCCCGGCGCAAAATACTTCGGTTGTCGGCACTGTTACAACCTGTCCTACGAAAGCCGGAACGAATGTCGTTTGGGGCGATTTGGCCAATTAGGATATGTCTTAAAGGCCGAAAGACAGGTACAAGAGCTTCGGGAGAAAGTCAAACGGTGGACGTACAGGGGCAGACCCACAAGAAAAGTAAGAAGGATAAATGCGATTACAAAACGTATGGGGAGCTATGCGTCTATGGATTGGGAGCGTTTGTTGCTATAGGATACGGGGTGGGGAGAAAGAGGGGGGTTTGCCTGAAAATCTCCAGGAGTGGCTGACCTACCAGCAGAAATTGAGACAATACCCTAACACGGACTTTCTGATGCTGCTCGATTCGGCAGAGTTAATAGCCAGGGGCCTGCCAGCTAAGAAACTGCCTGCTTGGTGGCACAGCGGCTGCGTGACGGAAAACAGCCCTTTTAGCCCTGATTCTGAAATCACCGCTTGCTAAGGACGGGTCAAGGCCAGGTCATCAATCCTACGGCCTAAAACCCCCTAAAAATATGGCACTTCAAGAGCTTCGGCAGGCTGGAGCGCCTGGCCTGCAACGACATAATCGAGTATTTCATCAAGCACAAAGAGGTCGAAGACCTTGAAAAGCGCATAGAAGCGATAGAGGGCAGAATCAACGAGCGCGACTGCTGAGGCCGAGCAGATAGTTTACAGCGTCCTGCGTCCGCGTAGCCAAGTAACAGAACCTATACCAATAGCGCCGAGAACGACTGCGCCGGGGGCCGAGACGACTTCGGCTTCGCCAAGGTGCGCAACCGAAGCTGCACCGCGTTTCTCAAAGAGAGTACCTACACCTGTCAAACTACCGCCATTTTCAGATTCTGGACCTTGCAGGATAGCAATTTGTGAAAAGCCCCTGCGGAAGGGAAAATCCACAAGCGAGATAGAATGCAGGGGCATTGAGGCTGAGGTCTATTTGGATTATGCCCGTTCTGGTACCGAAGGTCAAGTATATGTAGTCAGCCCTCTGCAGCACTGAGCGAGAGAAAACCCGCGGACTGCTACTGGTCTATGAGTTTTTCGGGGGCTCGCTCTTTATTGTAATCACTGGCTTGAACGGCTTGGTGGAGAGCTCCTCCAGATTTAGGTCACGCCGGATGCTATCGCGCAGAACGGTCAATAGGTCGGCGATATCGAGATTACCATCTGAAGATTCAGCCACTTGTTTCTGGAGGCCGTGCGCATATGCAACCTGCTGTTTGGTACCATACAATTGAATATCCGCCAGTGCACGCTGGAAGTCCTTGACTGACTCGGGCGTCACCTTTTCACCTATGAAGACGTACAGATTGATAAACGCTTCATATAGCCGGCCTAATCGCAACTCCATAAGTCTATTCCTTAGATCTCTTTGCGAGTTGAAGATATGAACGACCACCCAACCGAATGCAGCGAGAGCTACGGTGATAAGTATCTTCGCGATTTCTATAGACATGTTTCTATCCTCGTATGCTTTCGCGACAACCTATTCCTTTTTGCCTATTGTAATATCGACCGGACTCGCCTTTGGCTTCTTTGTGCCCGCAGGCGGACTCTGATCGATCACCTTGTTGATTTCTTCTGCATTGGTACTTGCCTGTTCGGAGACCGTGCCCAGATTGAGCTCGGATGCCCGTAAGATATCCGTTGCCTCCTGTTTCGTTCTAGCCTTTAGCTCCGGCACTTCCACCGATATTTGGAACAATCTGTTGACGTGCTCGTCGAGCCACTTGAAAACCTTTTGGGCACCATATCCCGACAACGCACCGATCGCAAATGCCGAGAACGCTTGTACCGTAGAGTCATTGCCCACCGTGGAGTTTCCACCGATAACGGCGATGCCGCCCCGACTTAAGGCATATACTATCGCCGCGAGTGTCGCCCCGAGAAAAGGCAGCGTGATATACTTCCAGAGATGTCGCCAGCCAAAAGCTTTTCTGTCGGCATGCCAGTGGAGAATACTGCGAAATCCATTGACAATTCCGCCCAATCCTCCGCCGATGACGGCGTAGGCTATAATCCGGTTTATGTCTGAGTTCAGTTGTTCGGCATTGTCGTGCAATATGACCTTCAGGAGGACCAGTCGTCCGGTGCAGACATCAACTAACTGCCAGACGAACAGCACGAGCATCGTGATTAAATAAACGACACTAATGGTCGCCGCGACGATATCCCATGCAGCCTCAGTCTCCAATTCGTAAACCTCCCCCGTTTGCGGATCAGCAGCGGACTTACCCGTCTTCTGTTTTTCTGATAGCTTCTTCCATTCCATTCTTAACCTCCAATACCTTGACGAAATTGCATCAGGGGTTGCGATATTGAACCGTTATGGAACCGTTTGAGCCGATTATGACATCAACATCATCATCGGCAGTAGGGTCGTGGTGCCCCTGTTGGCGTCCATGCGACCATTCCCTGTCGGGCTCATCGGGGCTACTTTCATCATCTCCCAGGTCGGTCCTGAAGATATTCTGGACCGTGATGCCGTTATCCAGATATCGTTGCGCCGCGACTGCTCTCGGGTGCTCGAATTTATGGCCTGCCGAGAAGATCACGTACTGTGGACTCACCGCTTGTATAAAACGGGTCGAGCTTGCATTGTCGGCGCCGTGGTGCGGAGCGACCGGAATGTCTGAGTCGATGGGGATAGCGTCTTTGTTGTCAACCATGAACTTCTCGGTGGCAATACATACGTTAGGGTCATCACCGATATGACGGCCGACGGCATCGCCGCAGAAGAGAATGGATCTGTCGTTGTATATAAGTCGCATCACAATGCTGCCGGCATTCCGTTCTTCGCTCTGGTCTAGACTACCCCAGTCTGCAGGCGGTCTGTGAAACCCACAAACCATCATCACAAACACGTCTCCAAACCGATAGGTAGCTCCCATTGGAAACTCACAGGACCTAAGGTTGATATCGATGCATCCGTGGTTGTCTCTTTCCTTGATGATTGCATCATTAGCATCCCTCCACGTAGCGGAATCCCTCTTATAACCTGGCCTCAGCACCCGCTTGACCTCATAGTTTGCACATATCTCATCGACAGCGCCCAAATGGTCAGAATCCGAGTGGCTTAGAACCATCAGCTCAATATCTGAGTTGAGAGGGATGATTTCCTGGACCTTGTTGAATGTCAGCGAACCGCCATCAGAGTAGTTCCCGGCATCGTATATCATGAACCGGTTGCCGGGCATCTTCACCACGCAGCAGAGAGCTGCACCGCTATCAACCACGCGAACAAACACATCATTGGGGCCGGGTTGGGCGAACAGACTCGTCGGCAGGAATAAGCAGGTTAGAAAAATCCATCTTCGAATAGACAGGGTTTACCCCTTTCAAAGATTTTGGCTATTTTGAATTTGTGCAAGTCCACAACTTGTCCAACAACTTTGGGCGTCTAATCTGTCTCATTCCGTGTCTCCGTAGCGATGCAACAAGAGTGACCTGTCGCCCGCTTATGCAAGTCTCTTGAGCCTCCAGATGAGCCCCTTAAAGTCTGAATCGGACTGGGCGAGCTTCTCACCGCTGCTGCAATGAATGGCCAAGCTTTTTTCCAGTCCAAGTGTAATGCGCAGGTTCTACGGATTCTCAGGAATTTCAAAGGCAGGCATTGGCCCATCAACCTTGTCCTTCATTTCCATCTTCTTCGACCTTCTGACCCATACAGCGTAGCCCTGCCCGCAGGTCTCCAGTTCCCAGACGCTGCTGTCAGGATTGAAGCCGAAGCTGGGACCGATCTTCACGATCAAGGTGCTGCTATCCGATGGTTTGTCTCCCACGACGGCAACGTAGTCATCCCCATGCACCTCTGTCTTGATGTAACTCCCGCTATGCACGCCTGCGTACTTTCTGGCTCTGATGAGCTTTTTGATCTCATTTCCCCGATTCCAGTCAAAATAGTGCTTCCAGCAGACGCATGGTACGCCAGGGTGAGTGAGGATGTAGGCATACCCCTGCATGAGCTTGTAGTTGTTTTCAAAAGTGTCAAACTGCTTCTTGGGGAATCCTGTATCGTGATTCTCCAGGAAAGTGACTGCCTTGTTTTTGTTTATGGCGATCAACCCATCATATGTCCCATCTTTGTAGGTGATCGCAGGCAGATGGTTGTATTTGCCGCTGTTGATAAATTCCTTCAGTTGGTAATAGGCGGCGAAGTCGAAAGCAGAACAGGCTTTCTCTGCTGGGTCAGGTTGTCCTTCCAGCTTGGTCTGGTCGACCCACCAGGTCAGCGTGTTAGCGTTGCCATCCCAATATTCTCCCACCGCGAAAGTGGGTTTTGATGCATAGTCATATTCGGCAACATACTTTGGGTCATACCCTTTGACCAAGTCATATCGCCAGCCCCTGTAACCGAACGTCTTGAGCTTGCCCAGATAGGTTTTGATGTCTTCCCGCAAGCATGGATTGGTGTGATCCAGGTCTCTAGCCCCAGTGGCGTATGGGTAGTCCGACCCTGAATAATCAGGCGCCCCCTTATCTCCTTTCAAAAGGATTTGCCGGTCTTCCTCAATCATCTTGTTCGGATCTTGAGACCAGAACTCGTCCGTAGAGCAAATATAACTGGCCGGCCAGCAGGGATTCTCGAAAGTGGCCCATCCCGGGGTACCGTTCCGGTGGTTAATGACAATATCGGCCACCGGTTCAATACCTGCCTTCAACAAGGCATTGACCAACTCCTTGTGTTGTGCTTCACCGCCGTAGTTGTTAGAGAAGTCATAGTATTCGTGCGGGTGGTAGCCAGCTCCTTCTCCCTGCGAGGGCGGTGGCAGCCAGATCAGGTTAAACTTGGCGTCACCTAACTCGCTGACTTGGTCTTTGACGTGGTCATACCATTTGTACTGCCAGTCCACCTCATATTCGTACCCGCCCTCGCCTTTCTGCTTGCCCTGCTGATGCGATTCCCACATGAAACCCTGAATCATTACGCGGTCGTCATTGTAACCCCCTTGACCGAGGACAAGATCGCTTGCAGCAAGGATCAAGAGAATTAGCAGGCAAGCAAGGCCAACTTTGGAACAATGTCTATTCATTTCTTTTCTCCCTTTGACAGCCGGATCCTCTGACATCGAGTCGCTACGGGCCAGTCAACCGCTGAAGTTGGTACAAGAAACTGGGAACGCGGCAGCGAGAGACACAGGCATACGACTACCATTGGAGACTTGCGCGTAGCCATTTTTCAGCCCTTTGCCGATTTTCCCCATTTGAGTTGATATATCTTTAGAACTTTTCCATCGGTCTAAGGCGCTCCTGGGTGAGCAAATGTTGATGCTGCATTTCCGATTTTTTCAAAAAATCTCACCACCCAAGATCGCACTTCCAAACTTGGCTGCTTCCAGTAAAGAGCCAACCTGGCTTTTTGTCAAGCTGTGGTAACTACGTATTTTTGAGGGGTAAAACACGATTTTGGGCCGAAAATCGAAAAAAATCTGAACCGCACCAAAAATAGGCTCCTGTCAAGTAGGTCCTGACGAGAGCCGGACGGAGCGGGAATTGTCGTAACGTCCTTGTGAGCCCCCACCAGTAGTTACGCATTTGACAGGGCTATCTTGCGTAGCTATGGCGATCAAAATCTCTACCAAGATAGCTGAGATGATCAGGCGCGGATGCGGAAATATGCTGAGCATCGGACTAACAATCCGATGCAGGAGAAAACGAACTTTTGTAAAGGCAAAGACTTACAGCTTGGGCACAATGGCGCTTACAAACCAGCTTACAAACAGAATTCAGAAATAGTCGAAAACCGGAGGTATAAAGGCGACCAGCGTTCGGAAGATCGGAACGTAGGGTCTCCTGGGTGTAAAGAATGAACCGTGCCCTTTCTAATCCTTATATGGGTTCCTGGGGCTTAGATATCGATTCCAGATAGTGACACACTGACTGCACACTCTGAACACACGGGGAACATAAATGAAGCTGCCCGAAGTCCATCTGGGCCACACGATATGGAGTTGCTCAGTTCTAAGTGCTGTGTTTTCAAATGTTGTGGCTGTGGAGCAGTTGATAGATGATGCAACCTTGCACATTTTGAGCACCGGTGAGCCCTGTAAATTAAAAAAGCTTCGAAAAATTTTGGCAAGTTTACTGCACTCGCACGTTTTATTTGGATGGCGTTCTCCGAAGGCAAATGTTGACAATGAAAATGAGAGTTTATTCCAAATTTTGGTATAAGACGCTGAACTGTCGAACTCCTGTCTGGAAAGCGGCAGCGGCGTCAAGCAAGGCTGATTGGGCAAGGGCCAACTTTGGGCCATAAGATAGCCGCCACAGTGCGGCAACTCCAAACGCGACCTCAAAATCAACATTTCAAGCCATAAATCCGACCGTTGCATTTGGCCCAATGTAGGCCGAAGGCCTAACTGCTGCGACGACCCAAGTCTGTGCACGTGTCCTGGCGCTGGCGGCAAGGCAGACAATGAATTTACCTCTTTTTCCGTAAGTACCATTGGCAACGCGAGTTATGAGCATACGTCTCCCCAATTCAAACCTCAGCGAACTGAAAAAGGGCGGGTTCTGACAACTTCCAAACTTTTTGCTGGAGCCGAGCAATATCTCCCCCTGACACGCCGTATGGCCGCATCATTTCGAGAGAATATAGTTGCAAATGTCTTGCTGCCCC
>Ga0315296_10004038_pt1 | contig 12106 bp, 13 predicted proteins | sample YL17G14_18_MG_FD_203921 | JGI IMG/M metagenome (GOLD analysis project Ga0315296, IMG submission 203921) | Sediment microbial communities from Yellowstone Lake, YNP, Wyoming, USA - YL17G14_18 | ecosystem: Environmental > Aquatic > Freshwater > Lake > Sediment | place: USA: Wyoming | collected...
ACAGGCAGGCTAGAAAGCCTGCCCCACCGGGTTCCTGATTGCCACAGGCAGGCTAGAAAGCCTGCCCCACCGGGCTCCTGATTGCCACAGGCAGGCTAGAAAGCCTGCCCCACCTGGCTCCTGACTGCTGCGGCGATAGCCGTAATATGCGCCGGGGTTGAGCCACAACAGCCTCCTATCACCCGCACGCCCAGCGCGAGAAACTTGCGGGCGTACTCCGCCATACCATCCGGCGTGGCGTCGTAGACCGTCTCCTGCCCCACCAGGCGCGGTTTACCGGCATTGGGCTTGGCGATGAGAAAAGCGCGGGGCGCAGTCTCGTGCATCTTCGCGATTGCCCCTGCAGTCATTTCCAGCGTCGCGCCACAGTTGGCGCCGCAGGCAGTTACCCCCAGTGCCAGCAGTGTCTCCACCGCCTGCTCCGGGCGCACTCCCATGTTCGTCCGCCCGTGGCTGTCGAACGAGAGCGTGGCGAAGATCGGGATGCCGGATGCGGCCTGTTGTGCTCCTTCGACGGCCGCCCGCGCCTCGTTCAGGTCGGACATTGTCTCGACGTAGAGCACGTCCACGCCCGCACCTGCCAGCGCCGCCGCCTGCTCGGCAAAAATTTCCACCGCCTGCGCGTAGGTGAGTTTACCCAACGGGGCCAGGAACTCCCCCAGTGGACCAATGTCACCGGCTACGCAGGCCCGGCTGCCGGCGGCCTGGCGGGCGATCTCGACCGCCCGCCGGTTGACCTCGGCCACGCGCTCCGCGAGTCCCTTGCGCGCCAGCCGTGCCCGCGTCCCGCCGAAGGTGCAGGTCAGGATCAGATCAGCGCCGGCCTCGATGTAGGCACGGTGCACGTTGCACACGGGGTCGGGGTTCTCCAGCAGCCAACCCTCAGGTGGCATCCCGGCGGGCAACCCTGCCGCCTGCAACATCGTGCCCATTGCGCCATCGGCGACGATGGCGCGGCCACTGCTCAGTCTGGATAGGATGTTGTCTTGCTGCAGTCCCATAGGCATTGTTTACCCTCTATCATCGTGTGTTTTAGGTTGTTCGACTGGCCAGAGCAACCAACTGCTGCAGATCAGGATGTTTGCAGACATCTACGTGTTCTGCTGCCCAGTTCTCGTAGTGTCCTCGTGGAAAGTTGGGTGCGAGATGGCGACACAATTGTACCAGGTGATCCTTGCCATGAAACCAAATCAGGTATTCTCGGCCTTCAAAAAAGTGGGGGGCGTTGAATCGCTCACGGCAGGTCCGTGCGTACTCTCGCAAACGGTCTGGATGAACGTTCTGGATTTGGCCTTGAAAAGACTCGACAAGCCGACACGCCTGAGCCAGGCAATCGTCGTAGTTCAGCGATGGAGGAATAGCTCCGCTGCCTTTTTTTGTCCAGCTTGTTTGGATTTCAGGCCAGCGAGGGCCAGGTTTCAATTTTGCCAATGCCCAACGCACTGTTTGATAGTCGGCCAGCTCACGTGCCGATTCTCGAATATGCTCTTCGATCTCAGCAGCGGACAGTGCGGGGCCGTGTTGCCAACCTGGCGTATTTTCCCGTTCTGTCCAGTACTGCCAGAACAAGTCAGCATCAATCAGGTAATTCTCGATCGCCGTGCGGTGGCTGAGCCAGATCGGTTTCTCTCCTGGGAAGCTGATGAGGGTGGGCTGTTCAGGCGGTTCGATGTCGAAGTTGCGGTCACGGAAACCCAGATAGTCGGGGGCCGTCCCGGGATAGCTGCCCAGATACCCCTCGATAAATGCCCGCATCCCGTGTTTTCCGCCTACAGGCTGAATGAGAATCCGCCCCACTGGCATGATGTGCTTCAGGAGTAAATCGTCCAGGCTATGAGGGCGGCCCTCACAGAAGATAATTCTCGAAGATGGATCAACGACACGGGGCATCGGTGTACCTCACAACCGACGAATGGACTCTTCCGACACGATCGAAGTCACTACATCAGAATGTGTGGTGACAATGAACTGGTTATTCTCTCCCAGATTGCGCAGCGCCTTGAGCAACCCTTGCTGGAGCGGTGGGTGCAGGTGTAACTCCAGTTCGTCAATCAGAATGACCGAGTTGTGGATGGCCCAGTTGGCAAAGTCGAAAATCATAGGGAAGGTCGCCCGTTCACCACCCGACATTTCGCCTAACTCATACTGGTGACTGCCATCGAAAAGATAGAACCACGGTTCAGCTAGAACTTCCTCCATCTCTGTACGCGGCACGGGGCCATCGAAGCGATGTCCCGGAAAGACGGTCTGGTACGCGCGCTCAATGTCGGCAAAGAGGTCACGCTGTCCAGGGCGAAGTGTATATTTACCGCGCTGCACCCGCTCGTGAAAGTTAAACAGGTCTGACATGCGCCGACGCAGCAAATTCATGTCGTACGTGATGATTTGCCCATTGCTTTCGGCTGGCGTCAGACTGTTGGTGGTCCGGTGCTCAGTATACCAAAAGACGTCGCCCACTTGCTCAAACAGACGTGCACCCTCCTGAGCGTACTTCAAGATCATGCGGGCATAGCGCCGGCCGTGAAATTGAAAGAACTCAGCAGACATTGGCGCTTCAACACGCCCTTCATCGGGGTTATAGCGCAGCGTGACGACGGGGCTTTGGCCTGGCGGGAGCTTGTCCTGATCTTGTCCCATATCGGTGCGAGTAAAATACTCGCGCGTTGCCTCGATCTCGTCCCGACTGAACTCAACGTCCACTTCAATGCCGATGGGCAGTGCCCAAGCTGCATCCGCCAGGCTCAGATCGAACCCCGGCCATTCCAACTCAGCAGGGCCAGATAATCGGTCTGTAGCAGCTCCTAGCATAGCCGCGATCGCCTGGAGTATGCTGGACTTACCGGAGCCATTTTGGCCCACCAGCACGATCAAATCCTCGGCCAGGCCAGTCTCGCGATCCCGAAAGTCCAGGTCTAGCTTGTTGAATCGTTTGAAGTTTCTGAGGCACAGTTTTTGTACTTTCATCGGTCCTACTCCAGCATGACTTCAGGGGCCAGCCACAACAGATGATGGCATCGGACTTTGACGCTGGCGTCTGGATTATACCATGATTGGACAGTGTAGCCTATGAGAGTATACCACGCTGCCGGAATCAGGCAACTGCTCGATCCGGGTTGCGCTGTCGCATGATCGCGCGTATAATTATGGATTGTCTGCCGCCAGTGCGAGTGTTCTCATAGGCAAAGGAGGAACTATGGACCTTGAAACCCAGCAAGAAACGGATGGCGACGTGGAATCTGAAAGGCCATCCGTGGTAGATCTCAACCAGGCTACGGCAGAGGAACTGGACGCGCTGCCGGGCATTGGCCGCTCACTGGCCCGGCGCATCGTGGCGTACCGGGAGGAACGGGGAGGCTTCCATGCCCTGGAAGAACTCGCCGCCGTCCCGGGCCTCAGCCGGGCGGTCTACGAGCGACTGGCCGACCGGCTGACCGTCGTGCCACCCGAGACGGCCCTGCCACCGGCTGCCGGGGAAGCCGTGTCGGCAGAGCCCCCTGAGGCGGCTGTGGCCCTGCCAGGCGCCCCTGTCGTGCAAGAAACAGTCTTGCCAGAGGTCGAGGAAGCAGCCCCTGAGAAACGTATCCTGCCCGTGGAAAAGCCCCCTGCCGCCGAGAAAGCGCCTGCACCCCCTCGCGTTGAACCAGCCGCGCCCCCACCTGCACCTCCACCCGTGCACGAACCCCCCAGGCAGAGGGGTAGCCTGTCCTGGCTCTGGTCAGCGCTGTTGGGCGGATTGTTTGGGCTGGTGTTCACGCTGCTGGTGTTTGCCGGCATCAACGGTTCGCTGGACCTGAACAACAGCCGCGCCGTCCTGGACGTGCAGAACCGGGTCAATACGCTGGCAGCGGAAGCGACCTCGCTGCGCGGGGAGATTGACGGGCTGCGGCAGCGACTCGACACGCTGGAAGGCCTGACCGCGCGGATGGACAAAGCAGAGTCCGCCGTGGAGACCCTCCGCCAGGAGACAGTGGGCCTCGATCAGCGAGCCGACGCACTGGAGAGCGAACTGGCGAGTGTCGCAGAGGAGTTCTCCACCGTGCAGGCACAGACACAGCGGGTAACGACGTTCTTCGAGCGGCTCCAGGCGTTGTTGCGGGACGTTTTCGGAGACGAAGGGGCAAGCGGGCCAACGCCCGCACCACCTGTCGAGACCCCCCTGCCCAACGATTAGTCAGGAGGTCAGACGATGACAGTTCAACAACCGACTCCAACACCGGTGGGAAGCGCCGCCCTGCGGGTTATCGGGGGTTTCTTCCGCTTCCTGGTTCGCTTTCTCTTCGTGCTAATCGTGGGTGCGCTGATCGGCCTGGGGCTCTACTACGGCGTGCCCTGGGCTTACCGCAGCCTGGTCGTGCCGGTGCAGCAGAACACCGTGCGCATGGCTGCATTGGAACAGCGGATGGCGCAGGAACAGGCCCGTTTGCAGGAGGAGAACCTGGCCCTGCAGGAGCGCATCGCTGCGCTGGAAGCCGAAATGACCGCACTGGAGGAAAAATCTGCCGTCCAGGCCCAGGAGATCGAGGGAACCGCCGGGCAAATCGTCCAACTGGACAGCCGCCTTGCGCAGGTGGAAGGTGACCTGGCTGCACAGCAGAAAGCGGTGGAGGCTGTCCGCTCGGCACTGGACAGTGCCACCGCCGACCTGGGCAAGCGGGCCGACCAGGTCGCCGGGCGGACAGAGGAACTCGAAGGCCGGCTGGCGCTGCTGCAAACCGCGCAGGACCTGCTGAAGGTGCATCTCCTGCTGCTGGAGGAAAACCCCCGGAGCGCGCGTGATACGCTGGTCCTGGCGCAGGTACACCTGGAACAGGCCATCCGGTTGATGCCGGAGCAGGCGGAGACACTCTCCAAACTGCAGGAGCGCATGACAGCACTGGACCCGCTGATCGCGGAAAGTTCATTCCGCGTCGGGCCGGAACTGGAATCGCTGTGGGCCGACGTGATGGACCTGGTGTTGCCGCCGAGCGTGGAATGAACCCTATCCGGTCGCTCGCAACAGCGCCCCCAGGCAGGGCGTTCCCATCGCGAAGAGTGCAACGAGCGCCAGCGCCGGACGGCCCAGGAGCACGTAACCGACGACGTAGCCCGAGGCCAGCAGCGCGTAGATGATCAGGGGCAGGCGCTCGAAGGCGGGCGTCGCCGCGCCCCACGGACGGGGAGGCCAGCGCGTCTCGAGCGCCCGGTAGGCCAGGTAGACCGTCAACGTCGTCGCCAGCCAGCCGACAAAGTTCTGCACGGGGATGCCAAAGTAGGCCCCCTCGACGTGCCACACCCAGTGGCCGTCGCGCACCATCTGGGGGTCCAACGCCAGGTCCCACGCGGTCATGATCAGCGCGCTGAACGCGGTCAGCCCGATCAGCCGCCCCAACCCAGGCCGCGGCTTACTGACCACCTGTCCATCGGCCAGGTAGTTGGCCAGCGCATAACTGGGGTAGATGACCATAAACCAGGACATTGGGATGACCAGCGGCACGTCGAACAGCCTGGGGCCGAGGCGGTCCGTGTAGTGATAGGGGCCGTAGACCGCGCCCGTGGCAACCCCGACCGCCTCGCAGGCCAGGCTGATGAGCGCGGCGAGCGCCAGGAAGGCCAGCGCGTGGCGAGGGCCCAGCGTGTAGACGGCGTGGCACAGGCTGAAGCCGCCCAGGAGGAGCGGCACGAGTAAGAACGCCAGGCGCGGCGCATCCCCCAGCAGAGGGGTGAAAACGAAGTAGGTATTGAGCAGCGCGTAGGCCCAGAACAGGGCGACGACCAGCGTACGCCAGGTGCGGGACGTAGTTGACTTCATGGTTGGTTACCTCCAGTCAATGACAGAAACCAGGTTTTTTCTTAAAAACCTGGTTTCTTCCTTGTCATGGCTTTCGCCCATAGATCGTGGTCAGTTCCAGGAGCCGCGCGGTGACTTCGCCGGTCAGTGCGCCGGGCAAGATGCGCCAGCACCAGTTGGGCGCACCAATCGTGCTGGGCGTGTTCATCCGCGCTGCGCGCCCCAGGCTCAACAGGTCCTGGACGGTCGTGATGGCGGTATGGGCCACGGATGCCCACGCCAGCCGGATCAAGTCCCAGGCGATGTCCGAGCCGTCGCTGTCCAGGTATTTGCGGGCATACTCGCGTTCCGCCTCGGTGGAGGAGACCTGGTACCAGCCGACGATCGTGTCGTTGTCGTGGGTGCCGGTATACACGATGCAGTCACGGGTGAAGTTGTGGGACAGGAAGGGGTCGCCCGGGCCAGAGCTGAAGGCAAACTGGAGCACCTTCATGCCGGGGTAACCGAACTCGGCCTGCAAAGCGTCCACGCCGGCGCGCGATTCGGCGTTGAAATCGCCCAGGTCTTCGGCGATGATCGCCACGTGCCCTAGCGCCGCGGTGACGGCGTGGAACAGATCGGCGCCGGGGCCATACAACCATCGCCCGTGGATCGCCGTGTCTTCTCCCGCCGGGACCTCCCAGTAGTTGTGAAAGCCCCGAAAATGGTCAATCCGGATCACGTCGGCCTGGGTGAAGGCCATGCGGAAGCGGGCGATCCACCAGGCATACCCCTCTTGCCTCATCACTTCCCAGCGGTATAGGGGATGGCCCCACAGTTGGCCTGTCCTGCTGAAATAGTCGGGAGGCACGCCGGAGACGACCGTGGGCCGGAGGTGTTCGTCAAAGTGGAACAGGTGGGGATTGGCCCACACGTCGGCGCTGTCCAGCGAGACAAAGATGGGGATGTCGCCGATGATGCGGATGTGGTGCTCGTTGGCATACCGCTTGACGGCCAGCCATTGCTCGAAGAACTGCCATTGCCGGTACTTCTGATTGACGACTTCTTCGGCCAACGATTCCCGCCAGTGCCGTAGCGCCTCCGGCTGCCGGGTGGCGACTTCCGGCTCCCACGCGTGCCAGGGGTGGAGATGGTGAGCCGCTTTCAAGGCCATAAACAGCGCCAGGTCATCCAGCCAGAAGGCCTGCTCGTCGCAAAAGCGAGCGAATGCCACTCGCTGATTGGCCGGGGCACGGGCCCGGAAGTTGGCAAAGGCCCGCTCCAGCAGGTCCAGCTTGTAGTGAATGACCGGCCCAAAGTCCACCCGCTCGTCGGGGAAGGCAGGCGGGTTGTCCAGGTCTGCCTTCGACAGGTGACCGGCCTCCACCAGCCTGTGGGGGCTGATGAGCATGGGATTGCCGGCAAATGCGGAAAACGTCTGGTAGGGAGAATCGGCATAGCCGGTGGGACTCAAGGGCAACACCTGCCAGTAGGATTGGCCGGCGGCTGCCAGAAAATCTACAAACCGGTAGGCTGCGTCACCCAGGTCACCGATGCCAAACCGGCCGGGAAGTGACGTAGGGTGCAGCAGGATGCCGCTGCGACGCGGGAAATTCATCTGTGGACCCTCCCTGGTTCTCAGGCTATGCCAGAATCTCATCTATTATATCAGGATTCCCTGTCCTGTGCACGTTTCAAAATACGGTGGAACCCTGCCCAGGCCACCGGGCATTTGACCAATAACCGTTCCTGGATCATAATCTAAGCCGCTGATCATAACGGGACACGCAACACGGGACACGCAACACGTAACACGCAACATGTGCCGCCGGTTAAGAAAGGGGCTCCGAGGATGACGAATAAACGGCTCTCAAGAGGTTACGTGCAGGTCTATACGGGGGACGGCAAAGGAAAAACTACAAGTGCGCTGGGGTTGGCACTGCGAGCCTCCGGCCACGGGCTGCACTCCTACATCGGCCAGTTCATGAAAGGCCAGCATTACGGGGAACTGGAAGCGCTGCGTGAACATCCTTTCATCACCATCGAACAGTATGGGGACGTGCGCTGTATCCGCCGGGAGGAGGTCACCCCCGAGCACGTGGCCCAGGCCCGGCGGGGATTGGAACGGGCGCGAGAAGCGATGCTCTCGGGCCAATACGACGTCGTCGTGCTGGACGAGGTCAACGTGACGATCTGGTTTGGGCTGCTTACCGTCGAAGAAGTGCTGGCGTTGCTCGACCAACGGCCGGACCACGTGGAAGTGATCCTCACCGGCCGCCGTGCCCCACAGGAACTGATCGAGCGGGCCGACCTGGTGACAGAGATGCGGGAGGTGAAGCACTATTACCAACAGGGCGTGATGGCACGCAACGGAATCGAGCGTTAGGGAGCACACTCTAGCCAACTCCGACAATTCATTGTACAATAGGCCACGCGATGCCCACTCCAGTCATGCACCTGGCCCTGGCTGAAGAAATCCTGGCCGGAGACGATTTCCCCTCTGCCATGCGCCGCCTGCTGCTCGAGCAGCGCGGCCCCTTCCTGCTGGGCCACACTGCGCCCGACGTGCAGACCATCAGTGGACAGACGCGCGAGGAGACCCACTTTTACGCGATCCCACGCACGAGCGACCGCCCGGCACACGAGGCGCTGTTCGCCGCTCACCCGGCACTCGCACAGGCGGAGGCACTTGCGCCGGCACAGGCTGCCTTCGTCGCCGGTTACATCGCCCACTTGCGGCTGGACGAGCTCTGGCTCGAGTGCGTTTTTCTCCCCTACTTCAGAGGACAGGCGTGGGGCAGCCGGCGCGAGCGCTCGTTTCTGCACAACGTCCTGCGTACCTGGATGGATCGCCAGGATCAGCAGCGGCTCGACGGCAGCGTGGTCGCAGCACTGGCAGAGGCCGAGCCCCAGGGCTGGTTGCCTTTTGTCAACGACGAAGACTTGCAGGGTTGGCGCGATTGGCTGGTCGAACAACTCGTCCCGGGGCACAGCGTGCAGACCGCCGAAGTCTTCGCCCAACGCATGGGTGTCTCGGTGGCGGAGGTCGAGGCCGTGCTGCGGTCACCGCAGCAGATGGAGGAGCGCGTCTTCTGTCACATACCACGCTCCATGCTGCAGTCCTTTCACGATACAGGATACGAACAGAGCGTGGCGTTGATCAGCCGATACTTGGGAAACTGGTAGATTGGGAAAAGGAGGCACATTCGTGAATATCCTGGTTACCGGCGGTGCTGGGTACATCGGCAGCATCGTCACTGAAGAACTCGTCAAGCAGGGCGACAAAGTCGTCGTCTTCGACAACCTGTATTACGGCCACCGGGCCGCCGTCCACCCCGAGGCCATCTTCGTCGAGGGAGACCTGGCCGAGCGGGCCGCGGTCAAGTCGCTGTTCGATACTTATGCCATCGAGGCGGTGATGCACTTTGCCTCGTACACGCTGGTGGGCGAATCTATGGAGCAGCCCTTCAAGTACCTGGGCGACAACGTCACCAACGGCCTGAACCTGCTGCAGGCAGCGGTTGCCCACGGTGCGCGCCGCTTCATTCTCTCCTCGACCGCCAACCTGTTCGAAGACCCAGAGCGCATGCCGATTGACGAGCAGGAGCGCATCGTCCCTGGCAGTCCTTATGGTGAATCCAAGAACATTTTGGAGCGTATACTGCACTGGCTGGATCGTGTCTACGGCTTCCGCTACGCGGCGCTGCGCTACTTCAACGCGGCCGGAGCCTCTCCCTCCGGCGGGCGGGGCGAGGATCACGATCCCGAGACGCACCTCATCCCGCTCACGCTGCAGGTAGCACTCGGCCAGCGTGAAAAGGTCACCATCTTCGGCGCTGACTATCCGACCCACGACGGCACCTGCGTGCGCGACTACATTCACGTGGCCGACCTGGCCCAGGCCCACATCCTGGCGCTGCGGGCGCTCGACCAGGGCAGCCGCACCTACAACCTGGGCAACACGCAGGGACACACCGTCAAGGAGGTCATCGAGACCTGCCGCCAGGTGAGCGGGCATCCAATCCCGGCTGAGATCGGCCCGCGCCGCCCCGGCGACCCGGCCGTGCTGATCGCCAGCAGCGAAAAGATCCGGCGGGAACTGGGCTGGGAGCCCAGGTACCCCGGCCTGCAGACCATCGTCGAACACGCCTGGGAGTGGCATCGCACGCATCCTCGCGGCTACGGTGACTGATGCGCGTCGCCATCAACGCCTGGTTCTGGGATAGCCCCACCACCGGCAGCGGGCAGTACGTGCAGCGGCTGGTGGAAGGACTGGTCACGCTCAACGCAGACCTGCAGATCATCCTGGTAACCCCTGACGGCCAGACGCAAGAGGCAAGAAACAGGATGCAGGATGCAGAATGCAGAATGCAGAATGCAGAATGCTTCTTGCCCCTTGCTTCCTGCTTCCCGTATCCTGCCTCCTGCCTCCTGCATCCTGTGCCCTGCCCTCGTTCCAACCTGGGCAAGGTCTGGTTCGAGCAGGTTGCCTTCCCCAGGGCCTGCACCTGCCTCGGCGTTGACTTAGCCCACGTGCCGTATTGGGCACCGCCGCTGGCCCCACCGGTGCCTACTGTCGTCACCATCCACGACCTGATCCCACTCGTGCTACCAGAGTACCGGGGCAGCCCCCTGGTGCGGCTCTATACCGCGCTGGTCAGCGCAGCCGCGTCACGTGCTCGACTCGTGCTCGCCGACTCGGAGGCCTCCCGGCGGGACATCGTCACCCACCTGGGACTGCCGGCAGGACGTGTGCGCGTCGTCTACCTGGCCGCCGATGCACGCTACACCCCGGCTCCGACGCCGGAGGATATGCAAATCCGCACGCGCTACCGCCTGCCCGAGCGGTACGTGCTCTACCTGGGGGGCTTCGACGTGCGCAAAAACGTCGCCACGGTGCTCGGCACGTACCGTTGGGCCGGGCCAGCCATCGGTGAGGAGTGCCCGTTGGTCATCGCCGGGCGGTTGCCGGAACGAGACACGCCTTTCACACCCGATCCACGCCGGTTGATCCAGGAGCAAAAGATAAGCGAAAAATACGTACGCCTGGTGCGCTTCGTCGAAGAGGACCAGGCCGCCAAGCCCGCCCTCTACCGGGGGGCAGTCGCGTTCATCTTCCCCAGCCGCTACGAGGGCTTCGGCCTGCCACCGCTGGAGGCGCTGGCCTGTGGCACGCCGGTCGTGGGCAGCAACACTGCCTCGCTCCCCGAGGTCGTGGGCAACGCTGGCGTGTTGCTACCGCCAGACGATGCCGAGGGGATGGCGAGCGCACTGATCCAACTGGCGACCGACGACGGCTTCCGCGCCGAACTGAGCCGCCGCGCGCTGGCCCAGGCCGCCCGTTTCTCCTGGGCGCGCACCGCGCAGGAGACACTCGCCGCATACCAGGAGATGGGGGGCTAAACGGCCAATTGCGAATTGCGGATGAAACGGATATAATAACTATGAACCGAAGGCAGAGTCGTGTGCAGGATAAGGAGTTAACGATGGAAAAGGCTTTGGTAGAACTGTCAGCGGATGAATTCGAGAGGCTGGTTGAGCGTACGATAGATAGGCGTCTTGAGGTCTGGTTTACTCAGTTGGTGGATGCCTGGACAGGGTTAGAGGAGGAAGACGAGGCAGAACTGGAAGCCGAATTTGCGGCTTCTCTTAGACATGCGTTGGAACAGGCACGGGCAGGAATGGGTGTAGATCTCAAGACCTTCCGAGGACAGATCGGACAATGAATGCCTTCCAGGTCATCCTGGTGCCTGAAGCACAGGCAGATATCAAACGCCTCGATCCCACCATCCAGACACGTATTCTGGACAAACTGGAATGGATGGGTGAAAACGCAGAATTATTGCGCCACCAGCCACTCCATGGAAAAGAATGGAGTGGATGCTTTAAATACCGTGTCGGCGATTATCGAATTATCTACCAGATAGACTGGTCTGCTGAGAGACTGCTTATCCTGAAAATCAGACATCGCCGAGATGTATATGGATAAGATGCAGTCCATCCTGTCCCCCACGATATGTGACACGGGCGGGGAGAATCGGTATGCCTGACGATTTGGCAAAGCAACTCGAACAGATCACGTTGTTTGCCAAACTCAGCCGGGACGACCGCAAGGCAGTCGCCAGGCTGGTCAAGCCTGCGCAATACCCAGCCGGGAGCGAAGTCTGCCGCCAGGGGCAACTTGGCGAAACGGCCTACATCGTCGAGAGTGGCGAACTGCGTGTCCTCCACGTTGACCCACAGGGGGTCGAGCGAGAGGTCGCCCGCCTGGGGCCGGGCGAGTATTTTGGCGAGACCTCGCTCCTGTTGGGCGAACCCCGTGACGCCACCGTCGAAGTCGTCCGGGACGCCACGCTGCTG
>Ga0315296_10004040_pt1 | contig 12102 bp, 6 predicted proteins | sample YL17G14_18_MG_FD_203921 | JGI IMG/M metagenome (GOLD analysis project Ga0315296, IMG submission 203921) | Sediment microbial communities from Yellowstone Lake, YNP, Wyoming, USA - YL17G14_18 | ecosystem: Environmental > Aquatic > Freshwater > Lake > Sediment | place: USA: Wyoming | collected...
CAGTCAAATGCCGCTTCTGCGGGGCGGGAATTGGGCGGTCGGCGGAGCCGGCCGCTGTGGCGCCAGCGGCCGCCAGGCCGGCGCCGGCCATGGCGCCGCCCGCTGTGGCTGCGCCCGCCGAGCAACTGCGGCCCAAGCTGGTCGAGCCGTTGGTCCGCCCGGCCGCGGCGCAGCCGGCGCAAGTCCCGGCCAGCGCGCCGGCCCCCATGCAGGAAACTGATGCGCAGGCCCTTGCCGCGCCACCCATCATATCGGAGTTGCACATTCCGCTGCCGCCCCCGCCGACTCCCACCGAACTCGAGACCCTGCCGCTGGAGCAAAAGATCGAGGCCATGCGCCACCAGCCGGCCGACCAGCACCCGCTCGGGTTCTACGAGAAAACCAAAGACTGGCTGCGGCACGAGTCGCCGGAGGTGCGCGGCGCGGCGCTCCGCTACCTGGCTCAGCATTGCCGGCAGCATTCCGACGCCGAAACACACTTGAAAATGGTGGTTGACGACCCAGATACCCAAGTGCGGGCCACCGCGGCCGAATGCCTGGGCGGCATCTTTCGCAGAAGCCGCAACCGTGAGGCCAACGCCGTTCTGGCCGCTGTCACGCGGAATCAGGAGGAGGAAGGCGCGGTGCGTGCCGCCGCCCTGGCCGCCATCCGCCGCGTCAACGGCTACTGAAGAGCAAGAGAAACCACAAAGTCACAAAGAACACGAAGAGGCACAAAGGATTTTTCCTTTGTGGACCTTCGTGTTCCTGGTGTCTTTGTGGTTCGTTCACTCACCACCGGGCGCCTTGTTCTGTGCCGTTTCCTGCTGTTTCAGTTTGGCGAGCCGCTCACGCACGGCTTTGGCATAAATGCCTTTGGGGGCGACAGCCAGGTACGCTTCCCACTGCTCGGCCATCCTGGCGGTCTGGTGCAAGCGGACATACACGTCCGCCAGCAAAACGTGCACTTCGGGAATCTCGCTGGTATCGCGTTTCAGCGCCTGGGCGAGCGCCAGTTCGGCGCGATCGTAGTACCCGAGGTCGTACTGAATCTTGCCCAGCAGGAACAGTGGCTCGCCCTGGTAGGGCGCCGCCTCGCTGGCCTGCTTGAGCACCGCCGCCGCCCTCGTAAAGTCCTTCCGTTGCGTGAGCATCTTCGCCAAGTTGAGGTAAGGCGGCATGAACTTCGGATCGGTGCGGATGGCCGTCTCAAACCACTGTCCGGCGTCATCGAATGCCTCCAGCTTCCACCAGGCCAGCCCCAAGTGGTTCTGAGCGATCACGTAGTTGGGATCGACTTCCAGCGCCTCCTGGAATTGCTTCACGGCGCCCTTGTAGTCATTGTGCTGAAACAGTCCGTAGCCCTTTTCGAATTTCCGGCGAGCTTTCTCGGGAACGCCAAGCTGCTGGAGTGACACCGTGGCGCCGCCGCTGCCGGCGTTCCCGGAGGCGCGCCGCAACTGGACCGTCACCTGCCGCTGGTCGGCATGGAGCATGTCGATGTCGAAGCGTTGCGGCAAGTAGCCCGCTGCCGAGACGGCCACGGAATAGCTTCCGGGAGACAACCCGCTGAAACTGCAGTAGCCACTGGCATCGCAATAGCCGTCTTTCTGTGGTGCCCGGCCCGGTTCCTGACCGGCCCGGAACAGCTCCACATGCACCATGCCGGGGGCCTCGCGGCCGGAGGGATCGACCACGTGGATGGCCAAGGACCCGCTGGCGTCGTTATGATCGGCGAACGACATCTGCTGGCGGTTAAACCTGTCCGGTCCGCGTTCGGGGCTCTGGGCCAGCGACGGCCATGCCAAGAGGCACCCCGCGAGCAACCCGATACTCGCCGACTTCACCAACCAAGGCCTTAAACAGTTTCCCATGGTCGTGCCCCTTGTCCGACACCGGCGCCCGTTGCCGCCGCACCCGAGTTCACTTCCGCTGTTGCCGGCACAGGCGATGAACCAGGCCGAAGCGCCATCGAGGGTCCTGCCGACCGCCCCGGCATCAACACATATGGGAGGGGACGCTGCACGGAAGCTGCCATCCGGTGGCTGGTTGCCCGCAGCAACAGCCGTTGATTCTTCGGGGGTTGAGGGTGCCTCGGCGGTCGAACTTGCCGGTCGCGCCGCTGGATTTGGCCGGCGACGGAATGCTGATTCCACGCGGAAACAAGCGGGACGACTCGCGTGCCACTGCTGCCCGCACGCTGGGTTCAATGGCGCGGTATTGCCTGCGTGTTGGGGAGGACGGCCATGGCCCGTGTTTGGAGGGGAAATGCCTTACGGCGGAAACGCGCACGGAGCCGCCCCAGGCCCGTCTGGCGGCGGACTTCGGGGACACCTGCCCGTTAGACTGTCAATTCTCCAGGCGATCCCAGCCGAGTTTCCTCATCAGTTCGTTGAGCCGCGCCTCGATCCACTGCTGCGTTCCCATGCGTTTGGTCAGTTCTCCATAGCAGCGGGCGGCTTCATCCAGGATTCCGCTATCATCGTAGAGGAAGGCGAGGAGGAAGCGGGGCGCGTTGTCGGCCGGATCGCTCTGGATCATGGCCAGCAGGTTGCGCTCGGCCGAGTGCACGCGCTCCGCCTGGTCGGCCGGCAGCAACTGGAAGTAGGAGGCTGCCTCATCGAGCGTATCCTCGCCGTTGCGGGCCGTAAGACGCCACCAGTATTTTTGCCCCCAGACAAGCGGCGGAGCGGTCTCCGGATAGCGGGCCTCCGTGGAGGAGACCGTCTGGCGCCACTGCACGCGCTCCTCCCGGTCCAGCACCTTGATGTCATACGCGGTGGCGCGCTCGACCGGCCCCCAGCGGAAGACCGGCTGGGCGTCGGCGGTGTTGGTGCGGGAGGGAGAGCGCAACAGCAGGTCGCCCCGCAACCGAGTCATGCCGGACTGCTGGAGACTGGCGGCCGACAATGCCAGGTGGGTGGGCAACCGGCAGGCGGGCACCTTCCGCTCCTCGGTGACCTTGCCCTTTAGGACCCGGACGCCGGCTGCTTCAAACAGGACCTCGCCGCCCGCCCCGATCTTGCCCGCTTTCTGGTCCGGGCAATACAGAAACGAAACTTCCGAACCTTTGCCCACCAGCAGGCGATCACCGACCGAGACGATATCGGCGGCGCGGGCCTCGACCGGCGTTTTCTGCCCGGCCCGCACGAGCTGCACGTTGCCGGCGACCATGGAAAGCAGGCCCGCCGGTTCCGCCGCATGGGCCGCTAACGAAATGAACAAACCCAGGACGACACTGCGCAACATGATAACTTCCCCTCTCTGCACCTCTTTTGGCTGTCCGGTACCACGAGCATTCCTGCTTGTGTGCCTTTCTGGGCACCGGCAACCGCTGTTACCCCTGTCTGTCCAATTGACTCCGGTAGCTGGCGAATTATACACTGCCCAAGCAGAAGCATGCCATCTCTGGTTCCGGGTGCCCCCGGAAGGAAGAGTAGAGTCGTGTCCCGGTGTGTGCGTTGTGCCGCGCTGGTTCTAAGCGTAGCGCTGGGCGGCTGCGTGATGCTGCCCGCGCAGGAGCAGGTGTTCCACGCGGTTGTAATCGGCGTTTCGGAGTTCGAGAACCTCCCCAAGGCGGATTGGCTGGAGTTCGCCCACTCCGACGCGCAGGCCTTCGAGCAGTTCATTCGCAGCCCGCGCGGCCGGGATTTCAAGAATGTCACGCTGCTGGTGAACAAGGATGCCAGCTCCACGGCGGTGAAGAAGAAGCTGGGCACGGTTCTCCCGCGCGAGGTCAAGAACGAAGACAGCGTCTACCTCTTTCTCGCCACACACGGCGTGGTCGAGAAGGACGTGGCCAGGGCCGGGTACCTTCTGGCCCACGATTCCGACCGCGAAGATCTTTTCACCACGGCCCTCTCCATGACCGTGTTGACCGACATCATCCAGAACCGCCTGCAGAAGGCCAAGAAGATCTTCCTGTTCGCCGATGCCTGCCGGGCGGGCAAGCTGGGCCAAAGCCAGGGGAATGTCGCCACGGCCCTGATCGACGCCAGCAAGCAGCGAGGGGGGCTGCTGGCCAGCCGCTCCAACGAGTTTTCGCGCGAAGGGAAGCAGTTCGGGGGCGGTCACGGGGTCTTCACCCATTACCTGCTGAGAGGATTGATGGGGGAGGCCGACAAGAACAAGGACAATATCGTCACCTTCGGAGAGTTGCTCGATTTTGTCCAGGACCGGGTAAAGGCGTCCACCGACGATCAGCAACACGTGCGAGAAATCGGGGAGGCCGACACTGAGATCCCCATGTCGCTGATCGATAAACCCGGCCCGCCGGATTGGAAGCTCACCTACCTGCCGTTCCGGCCGGGCAACCTGCTGGCGTCGCTGGCGCCGTTCGGCCGCATGAGCCTCTGGCCCGCCGTTTATGCCATGACCGCCTTGGGGCCCGCGCCCGAGGGCGAAGAGGTGCGGATCGAATTCCAGCGCGCCTTGCGCGAGGGCCGTCTGCTTCCTCCGGCGCAGAACAGTGCCTGGGACCTCTACCAAAACTACAGCCGCCTGTCCGTAACCCAGTCCCAGAAAGAGGCGCTGCAAGACGACCTCTACATCGCCCTGGCCGACGCCGGCGAGAAGATCCTGGCTTCCTACCGGCGGGGCGACCAGGTGAAGCCGCTGGAGGCGGCCAGGTACCAGGAGGGCGCGGAGTTGTTTTCGCGCGCCCGCCAACTGGACCCCGACGACCCGGCCATCCAGGCCAAGGCGCGGTTCATGTCCGGCCGCGCCCTGGTCGCCAGCGGGCGCTATCCGGAAGCGCTTTCCGTGCTCAAGGAGGCCATTGGATTGGACCCTGATGCGGCCTACTCGTACAACGCGCTGGGCATCGCGCAGATGGAGCAGGGACAGTGGCAGGCGGCCGTTGATCACTTCCGCGCGGCTTCCCAGCGCGCCGAGAAATGGGTCTATCCACACGCCAACCTGGCGCGCGTCTATGCCGCGCAGCAGCGGTATCGCGAGGCCGAGCAGGAACTGAAAAAGGGCATCCAGTTGGGCACCGAGCTGGGCCTGAAGTATTCCTACCTCCATTACAACCTCGGCCAGTTGTATTACGAGCAAAAACGGTACGGAGAGGCCGAGGAGCAGTTCCGCCGCGCCCGCGACATGGACCCGCAGGACGCCAACAGCTACTACCATCTGGGCCTCTTTGCCAGGAACCGCGGCAGGAACGCCGAGGCGGAAGCCAGCTTCCGCAGGGCCGCCGAACTGGACCCGGGGTTCGCCGCGGCTCATCTGCGCCTGGCCGAGCTGTACCACCAGCAGGGCAAGCGGCAGCTTGAAGAACAGGCTCTTCGCCGGGCCACCGCCGCCAACCCGGCCAACACCATCGCCTTGGAGGCGCTGGGCCGCTTCCTGCTGGAGAGCAAGAAATATCCCGACGCCGAACAGGTCTTCCTGCAAATGCTGGGGCAGGACCCGGCGTCGGCAGCGCCGCTGATCTGGCTGGGCGACGTTCACCTGGCACAGGGCAATTCTCAGCAGGCTGCCGACGATTACCGCCAGGCGCTGGCCCGCACCACCGATCCCAAGCTCCAGCGAGACCTTCAAAGGAAACTGAGCTCGGCCGAGAAAAAGAAATGACGGGATTGGATTCACCACAAAGTCACAAAGGACACCAAGCACACAAAGGTCTTTGTGTTGCTTTGTGTGCTTTGTGTCTTTGTGGTTCGTTTTCACTGATGTTAAAGGCGCAGTCGTCGCAGGCGACGTTGATGGGGCGGGTCACCAACGCTGCGTCCGGCGCTGCGGTGGCGAAAGCGGTGGTCATCGAGCGCAACCTGCAGACCAATGTGCAGTTGGCGCGCTATACGAACGAAGACGGGCTGTATTCGTTCGCGGCGCTGCAGCCGGGCAGTTACAGCATCAAGGTGTATGCGCTGGGCTTCCAGCCGGAAGAGCGCAGTCCGGTGGAATTGCCTGTTTCATCGCGCATTGAGCTGAACTTTGCGCTGCAGGCCGGCGCCGCGGTGGCGGGACCGGCCTCCCAGCCGGCTGCCGCAGCACCCGCGCCGGCCGCCGCTGCCTCCGGCATCCTGGCGCGCATGTACGGGGCCGACGGCGCCATTCCCCAGGCCGTCATTACCAATCTCCCGTTGCCGACAACGGAAACCTTGAGCGGCTCGCTTTCCAGCCTCATCGATGAGCGCAAGATCCTGGAGCTGGCTTTGAACGGCCGCGATGTGTACACGCTGCTGGTGCTGCAACCCGGCGTCAGCTCCGACAACGCCACCGCGCGCGGGCTCGGCTTTTCGGTGAACGGGCAGCGGGCGGCCAGTTCCAACTACCTGCTGGACGGTGTGGACAACAACGACCTGCTGGTCACCGGGCCGGCTGCCCGCGTATCGGCCGACGCCGTGCAGGAGTACCGGATGAACACCAACAATTTCTCGACCGAGTTCGGCCGGGCATCCGGTTTCATCGCCAACGCCATCACCCGCAGCGGCACCAACGCCCTGCGCGGCACGCTGTACGAGTTTTTCAACCACGACCGGCTGAACGCCGGCTCCTTCTCCGACAACTGGCAGGGCCTGCCCAAGCCGCCCTTCCGCCAGCACCAGTACGGCGCATCGCTGGGCGGCCCGCTGCGCCGCGACCGCCTCTTTTTCTTCGGCAACTTCGAGCGCTCCCGGTCGGCCAGCCGCAGCCAGGAGGCGCAGATTTACCTGCCCAGCAGCCAGTTGATCGCGCTGGCGCCCCAGGGCGGCCTGGCCCGGCAGTTGCTCCAGGAGTTTCCGCCGCCCATAGCCGACCCCATCCCCGGCGTGTTCTACGCTACCAGCCGGGTGTTCTCGCAAGCGCTGGTGCAGCGCCACACCCTGGCGTTGGGACGGGCCGATTACGGATCGCCCGGCGGGAAACACCGGCTCAGCGCCCGCTACTCGCTGTCGCGCCAGACCTCGGACGACTGGATCTTCAGCGAGTATCCCGGGCTGAATGCGCCGCTGGCCGTCCGAGGGTGGAATTTCGCCGCCAACTATACGCGGGACCTGGCCGGCGGCTCCAACGAGCTGAAGTTCGGCTACAGCCGCACTGTCGTCGCCGCTTTCCGGCCGCATCCCGAGACGCCCACCATTGGCCTGCTGATGGACCCTATCGCGCTGCCGGGCAGCGAAGCGGCCTACGACTACTCCTTCCAGGACACCGTGCGCCACGTGCTCGACAACTTCAGCCGGCTGTGCGGGAAGCACGCGCTGGGCATGGGCTTTGAATTGCGCCAGTCGGCCAGCGATTCGCTGGTGACACCCGGACGGGACGGCTACTACATTTTTGACGGCATCTTCGATTTCCTTCGCGGCGACCCCTCCTTCCTCTTCCTGACCTTGAACCGGCAGACCGGCAGGCCGGCCGTGAACGCCGACTTCCGGCGCTTTTACACCCAGAAGGAATTCGCCGCCTTCCTGCAAGACAACTGGAAGATAAGGCCGCGGTTGATGTTCAACCTGGGAGTCCGTTTCGAGTACTTCGGGGCGCCGTCGCCGGGCAAGGGCACGCGCGATTACAACTTCGTGTTCGGCAGCGGCAGTTGGATCGGAGAACGGATCGCGTCCGGGCGGCTGGCAAGCGGGCCGCTGTATCAGCCCGACCGCAACAATTTTGCGCCGCGTTTCGGCTTCGCCTGGGACCTTGGCGGGAACGGCCGGACAGTGCTGCGCGGCGGCTACGGCCTGTTTTTTGATCGCCTGTTCAACAACATCTGGCTGAACACCCGCAACAACACGCTGGCCCTGGGGACCTTCCTGATGGGAGAGTTCCGCTACACCATCCCGGCTCACGATGCCATCCCCGGCGTCGCTCCGGCCTCACTGATGGCTTCATCCACGGTGGCCGTCGACCGGGGACTGCGCACCCCTTACTCGCAGTCCTGGTTCCTGGGATTGCAGCGGCAACTGGGCGCCAATACGGTGGTGGAAGTGAATCAGACGGGTTCGCTGGGCCGCCGCCTGATCACCACGGACATGATCAATCGCGCCTGGTCGCTCCCGCTGACCCAGGAGAACCCGCTGGGCCGCTATAATCCAGCCACAGGCGACATCAGCTACCACGGCAACCAGGGGCATTCCAATTACACCGGGTTCCAGGCTGGGCTGACCCGCCGCTGGTCTCGCGGACTGCAGTTCCAGGCCTCCTACACCTGGAGTCACACCCGGGACGTGCAGAGCGATCCGCTTCCACCGGGGGAGGGCTCCAAGCACATTGCCGATGTCCGCTCCTTCTTCCAACTGTTCACCGGGTTTACCCGCCAGTTCGATCCCAGCGCCGATTTCGGGCGCGCCGACTTCGACCAGACTCACAACCTGGTGCTCAACGTCATTGCCCAGGCGCCCAAATTCCGCGGGTGGCGGCGGTTCGCGGCCGGCTGGCAGGCCGCCGCGCTGGCCGGCTTCCGTTCCGGCTTCCCCTTCACGGTACACAGCACGGAACTCTATCTGCCGCAGGGCGGCGGCCTGCTGATCCATAACCGCGCCGATTTCCTCGGCAAGGACGACCGTGGCCAGGCATACCTGCATCCGCGAAGCAATGTGCCCGGAGGGGTTATAATGCTCGACCCGAAGCCGTTCTCCGCCCCGGCAGACGGCAGAATCGGCAATGCTCCCCGGAACGCCTTTCGCGGGCCCGGATTCTGGAATGCCGACCTGTCGGTGAGCCGCAGCTTCCCGTTACGGCTGCTGGGCGAGGGCGGGTCGCTGCAGTTCCGCGCCGAGTTCTTCAACGCCTTCAACCACACCAATCTGAACAACCCCGACTCCAACCTGGAATCCCCGGGCTTCGGGCAGGCAGTGTTCGGCCGCCAGGGGTTCAGTTCATCGCTGCCTACAGTCTCGCCGCTGAACGAGCAGCCGCGGCGCATCCAGTTCGCCCTGAAACTGTATTTTTAGCGGATTGGGGCGAAAGTCGCTGCGCTCGGTTCTGAGGTGCTGGCCGAGGAACTTGAACAGCCCGATACGGACGCTCCACCGTTCTTCGGCGAAGTAAGGGAGCCACATGCCCTGGAACGGTTTCTGGCACAGCTCGTAGGTTGCGCCCTTGTGGACCTTCAACAGCAGGCCGCCCCACATGTCGAAGTCGCGCTCCACGGTGGCCGCCAGGCGCAGCATATGGCCGGCACGCTCATCGACCCAGGCCCGGGCGGTCACGTGCTTCAGCATTTCGGTCTCGCGGGAGGTGGCGCGATAGCCGGGCTTGGGTGTCAGCCGGTAGACCGTAGCCGGATGGCCGTCCACCGCCTCCTCGCCCTCGAAGGTGAAGGAGAAAGCCTTGGGTACCTCGGCGATAATCCGGTCGTAGCGCGCGCGGCGTTCATCGAAGCGCCGCACCTGCTTGCGCCAGTTCTCGTCGCGCTTGATCGAGGGCCAGGGATCGGTTTCGCGCTGGCCGGTGGCCCGGCCGTTGATCACCAGTTGCTTATAGAGCGGAACGCCGTCGTAGAAGCAGACGATCTCTTCGCGCTCTTCCCGCCGCTTCACGCTGCGGTCTTCGTTCAGCCTCTCATCCAGCACGTGCTGCCGGAAAAGGTACTGTTCCACCCGCTTCATCGCCGCCCGCTGGTTTTGGACCAGGCGTTCGACCAGGGCCGGATCGGCCGGGCGTGAAGCGTTGGGGCGTGAGTCAGCGCTGCCGGCCAACCATGCCGGAAGGGCGATCGTGCAGGCAAGAAATGCGCGGAAGAAGCTATTTATGCCGCCGCGACGTCCCGGCATAGCGGGTTCGGGACATCCCGCCAGGCGGCGCGACGAACATGCTTCGCCGTCCCTTGATATCCCGCATGTCCCCTTTCTTGGGCTTGATTCTCGGTGGAAGATTTGCACCGGTTTTCATCGACAGCCTCCCCTTACCGCCAGACGTAGACCGCTACTCGATTTATAACACAGTTCCATGGAATGCGGAGTGGAGAATGCCGAGAGCGGTCGCTGACGGTCGCCATGGCGGCTCCCCTGGTAGCGCCGGCATCCTGCCGGCCCACAGACGCCCCGGCGCGCCGCGGCGAGCCGCAGCAAATAGCGAGGCTTCAAGCGACGGCCCGACTTCGTCGGGCCGCCCCGGGGCCGGCAAGATGCCGGCGTTACAGCGGCGGCGTCTGCTTGACTTCCATTTTGCTCTGGATTAGCTTGAACGTAACTTTCGGGGCTTGAGGAAGGTGATATGCTTGGCGAACGTTTCATCCCCGCCTGGGCGACACTCGAGCGGGGGGAACGATCTTTCAAGGACCGGACGCCTGCGCAGGCGGACAACCACATGCGGGTCCGAGCGCGAGTCGGAAGCTGCGTCATCGCGCTCATCCTCGCTGCCAGCCTGCTCCCGGCACAGACACTGAACCCCGTGCCAGTGCTGGGAGAGCGGTACACTCCGTGTGGTACCTTCACAGCTTTTTCCCCGGGCGCCTTCACCGCAGGAGACGGGGCGTTCACCCTGCGTGTCTGTGGCTCCAGTTTCATTTCGTCGTCGGTCGTCCGGTGGAACGGCATTGACAGGCCGACGACATTCGCGTCAGGTGCGGAATTGCGGGTTGCGATTCCCGACACCGACACGGCGGTCGGAGCCATCGTCCGGATCACCGTCTACAACCCGCCGCCGGGAGGCGGAACGTCGAATACCGTCAATTACACAATCAACAACCCCGCTCCTTCCATCACCTCTTTAGTGCCTTCGAGTAGCGTGGTCGGGGGGGCGGCCTTCACCTTGAACGTTTTCGGTAGTGGCTTTCTCTCCCCGTCGGCGGTGCAATGGAATGGCAGCGACCGGCCGACGACATTCGTCAGCAACGCACAACTGCGCGCTTCGATTAGCGCGAGTGATCTTGCCACGGCGGGAACAGTTCAGGTGAGCGTGTTTCACCCTCCACCGGGCGGGGGAACTGCGAATGCGACCTTCACAGTCGGAAACCCGAAGCCCGCGATCACTTCCCTATCACCCTCGAGCATCACCGCAGGTTCGGCGGGCTTCACCCTCACTGTCACTGGCAGCGGTTTCGTCTCCTCGTCGGTGGTTCGCTGGAAAAGGAGCGATCGGCCAACGACCTTTGTGAGCAGCACCCAGTTGCAGGCCGCGATTCCCGCCAGTGACATTGTGACGGCGGGAACGGCCGATGTGACGGTTTCCAGCCCCGCACCGGCCGGAGGAGAGTCAAGCGCCGTCACGTTCACCTTCAACAATCCGGTGCCCACCCTCACCTCTTTGTCGCCTTCCACCGCCATTGCCGCCGGAGCGACCTTCACGCTGACCGTAGGCGGTACCGGTTTCATCTCCAGCTCGGTTGTGCGCTGGAATGGGAGTGACCGGTCAACGACTTTCGTCAGCAGCACTCAGATGCGGGCCGCCGTCGGCTCGGGCGACATTCGCGACGTGGGAGACAACGTGGTGATGGTGTTCAACCCGACGCCGGGCGGCGGGACGTCCAATTCGCTCTTGTTCAGCGTGGGGACCAATCGGCCCACGCTCAGCGTGACGCCGGAATTCCTGGACTTCAGCGCCACTGAAGGCGCGGCCAGCCCTTCGAGCCGGGCGGTGTCGATCAGCAACCAGGGGACCGGCACCTTGCAATGGGCGGCGGAAGCCAAGACCAGCGGCGGGAGCAACTGGCTGAAGATCTCCCCTGCGTTTGGCAACGCCCCTTCGTTCCTTCTGGTGACGGCCGATTCCACCGGTTTGAGCGCGGGTGTTTACACCGGGCTGGTGACGCTACGGGATACAACCGGCGGCACCAAGACTGTCGCCGTCACGCTGGTGGTGTCGCGCGTCGTGCCCCTTCTGCAGCCCAGCCAGGCCGGCTTCCTGTTCCAGGGCATTGAAGGCAGCTCCGGCGCACCGCCGCAGACCTTCCAGGTGCTGAACCTGGGCCAGGGGTCGATGGACTGGCAGGTGCGGGCCACCACGGCGGATGGGCGGAATTGGCTCTCGGCCACTCCGGCCGGCGGTACCAGCCAGCCCGGCGGCGCCGGCGGTTCTCCGGTGACCGTGCGGGTTGATCCTTCGCAACTCCGGGCAGGTGTGTACGTGGGGCTGCTGAGTTTCGAAGCTTCGGGCGCTCCCAACTCGCCCCAGGTGGGCATTGTGCTGGTGAACATCCTGGCGCCAGGCAACGATCCGCTGGGAGTGGTGCAGCCGGCGGGATTTATTTTCGTCGGTACG
>Ga0315296_10004041_pt1 | contig 12099 bp, 13 predicted proteins | sample YL17G14_18_MG_FD_203921 | JGI IMG/M metagenome (GOLD analysis project Ga0315296, IMG submission 203921) | Sediment microbial communities from Yellowstone Lake, YNP, Wyoming, USA - YL17G14_18 | ecosystem: Environmental > Aquatic > Freshwater > Lake > Sediment | place: USA: Wyoming | collected...
TAATAGAATCATTAACCTGGGGGAACTGTCTTATTGGGCCCTTGGATATTCGCAAGCGAGAACTTGAGGTTTTTTTCTCGGAAGAATTTGGTTACCCCACACAATTAAAAAGGGAAAGCCTGGCCTATGGTAAATATTCCGATGCATTATTTGTAGAACCTTGTAGTATCGAAGAAGACCCTCTCGAAATGTTTAAAGAGAGCGTTTTAAAGCATGCTAGAAATCGAAGAGAAAGAAAACAATTTGAAAAGATTCTCTCCAATCCCGTTAAAAGACGTAAATTGCTTCAACAGCAGATGGGTGACAGTTTAGAAGAGATCAAAAGAAAGTTTCCTGTAAGCGAAGATTTTTATGACGTTAAAAGTTTAGTGCAGTTGTTTGACGGTGACGACCAGTCTAAACGCACAAAGGCAAAACAGTTTATGGATGGTATTTGCACATTTAAGAATCTGGTCACTCACTATGGACTTAAAGACCCTGAACCTAAGAGATTTGCTTCAGCGTTCGATGCTGATGCTTCAGAACTTATATTACATATAAAGCGCTCTCAAGCTATATATCAAGTAACAGGGCATTATCTTATAGAAGAAACCCATATGGAGAATGATTTTGTTGAAAGATTTTCAGAAAAATTGAGAGCAGAAACATCAGATCTTTCTGCGAAATTTGGGTTTCCAATAGACGAAGCAATAAAACGACTGAAGACCTCTAAACTACGGGGCGTCCCAAGCCTGGGGGTTGTGGTCATAACAATTTTGGAATACTTAAAAAAGCACAAGGGAGACTTGATACAGGGGAAACCACCTTCCGAGAGCGACCTGAGAGACTTATTTCATGCTACTCATATCCCATATGTAGATTTCTATTTGACGGATAGGTTCTTTTCAACAGTCGACCAAAAGGGAGGTAAACTTTACAGCACGCAGGTTCTTAGAAGCCTATCTCAATTGAGGTTACACTTGGAAAGCCTGAGGTAAAATCGGCAGGCGCAATTTTAAAATTTCTTCAGACACTTCCCAATATTCAAAGAAGCGTTCCACGAAACTGGCTATCACTCACTATTATCTTAGGCGTAAGGATTACCACTTGAAATATGCAGTTTTTTCTAACATGGCTGCCATGTTGATTTCTGTGAGAACTCGGCGGGAATCGAAAAATTAAGGATATTTTAGTTGCAGGCGTTGGATTGCAGTGGACTTCCCTGTGCTCTCATCAATTTCAATAACAACAGCGTTAAAAATGCCATCGCCCTTGGCTGGCTCAAGTCGCACAGGCATACTTGTGAGAAACCGCTGTATTACCTGGTCTTTTTTTATCCCGATTATTGAGTTGTCTGGACCTGTCATCCCTACATCTGTAATAAATGCTGTTCCTTTAGGCAATATTTTTTCATCAGCGGTCTGGACATGGGTATGGGTTCCAATTACAGCGCTCACCTTCCCATCTATAAAATAGCCAAAGGCAATCTTCTCTGAGGTAGCCTCTGCATGGAAGTCTATAATAATTACCTTTGTGACATTGACGAGCCTCTCCACCTCCTCATTGCCTATCCTGAAAGGACAATCCATCGTTGACATAAAAACACGTCCTGAGATATTAATCACTGCTACTTTCTCGCCATTCGGGAGTGAATAAAGTACACTTCCGTAACCAGGAACTCCGGGAGGATAGTTTAAGGGTCTGAGCACTCTGTCTTCTTTTAAAATCTGGGTGGCAAACTCTTTCTTATCCCACACGTGATTTCCAGTGGTAATCACATGAACACCACATTTAAAAATTTCAGAAACTACCTCTTCAGTGATTCCAAAACCGCCTGCTGCGTTCTCACCATTTGCAATTACCATGTCTATCTTATATCTATTCACAATATTCGGAATCAGCTCTTTTGTCGTGATCCTGCCTACCTTGCCGATTATGTCACCAATAAAAAGAATTTTCATTTTTTATTTCCAGTTTCCTATTTCCCTTTTATTTCGCATATTCCACGTACCGTGACTCCCTGATCACGGTAACCTTTATTTGACCTGGATATGTCATTTCTGACTCTATTTTTTTCGCAAGCTCCCTTGACATTATCGAGGACATTTCATCATTTATATCTTCAGGCTTTACGATTATCCTTAACTCTCTCCCTGCCTGGATTGCGTAGCATTTCTCAACACCTTTATATGAGAGTGCCATCTGTTCGAGCTTCTCAAGGCGCTTAAGATAATTTTCTATACTCTCTTTTCTTGCGCCTGGCCGTGCAGCTGACAGGGCATCTGCAGCAGCTATAAGAGCTGCCTCAACTGTTGAAGGATCTCCTTCTCCGTGGTGAACCAAAACAGCATTTATTACTTTCTGATTCTCTCCATATTTCTTTGCTATGTTTGCACCAATCTCTTGATGCGAACCTTCTATTTCGTGATCAACAGATTTTCCGATATCATGTAAAATGCCTGCTCTCTTTGCAAGTTTGAAATCTACTCCAAGTTCACTGGCCATTTCCCCTGCAAGATATGCAACTTCTCTTGAATGTTGAAGTACATTCTGACCATATGATGTCCTGTATTTAAGCCTGCCAATAAGTTTTATCAGTTCAGGGTGAATAACCGACAGGCCAAAGTCAAATACAGCCTTTTCCCCTTCTTCCCTTATATGTGTATCTACTTCTTTTCTCACCTTTTCAACGATCTCTTCGATTCTTGTAGGGTGTATTCTCCCGTCCGTGATAAGTCTTTCGAGAGAGAGTCGTGCAATTTCGCGTCTGACAGGGTCAAAGGCTGAAAGCGTGACTACCTCAGGTGTATCATCGACAATCAGATCAACACCTGTTGCAGCTTCAAGTGCTCTTATGTTTCTTCCTTCCCTGCCGATTATTCTCCCCTTCATTTCATCGTTTGGGAGGGTTACTGCAGTTACAGTCGCATCAACAACATAGTCACTTGAGTACCGTTGGATTGCCAGCCCCATTATTTCCTTTGCCTTTTTCTCTGCGTTTTCTTTTGCCTCATCTTCTATTTTTTTGATAAGCTTTGCTGCTTCAAACCTTGATTCCTCTTCTACTTTTTTTAAAAGCTCCTGTTTTGCATCTTCAGAACTCAATCCTGATAGATTCTCAAGTAATTGTTTCTGGTTTTTAATCAACTGGTCGTAATGAGCTTCTTTCTCATGAATAGTGCGCTCTTTTGAAGTGTAATCCTTCTCTCGCCTATTGAACTCCTGTTCTCTCTTTTCAAATTGTTCGAATTTTCTCTCAATTGTTTCCTCTTTCTGCCTCAACCTTCTGTCAAGATGATTGAGCTCTGAGCGCCGCTCTTTTAGTTCCTTTTCAGCCTCTGATTTGGCTTGGTAGACAACATCTTTTGCCTCAATGATTGCCTCTTTTTTTATCCTTTCAGCTTCTCTCTTCGACTCCTCAATTATCTTAGCCTTCTCTTTTTCTATAGCACCTTGCTTGCTCCTGAGATTTGCACGGTATATAAGACTCAGGACTAACGCAACAATAAGCCCTGTCAGTATGCTTATGAGTAAATATTCAGAAAAAACCATTTTTATCCTCAACCTCCTTCCTTCGCATTCTCGCAAGAGGAGAATTTGTATTTTGCATAAGGCGTAACGCCTCTTTTTTTAGAATTTTACTTCTTTGGCTGGACTATGACTTCAGGAGGACTTTTGAAGGAGAGAGATAGTTAATCTTCAAAATAATGTTCCATCTATTCTCTATAATACAATTAGTTATAATTCTCCACAAAAGTAAAAGTGTCATAAAAACCAGCCTTACGTTCACTAAAATAAACCCGCCCTGCCGTGTAAGCAAAGAATTAGATCCGCCTAAATAATAGGTGGGTGCCCTGAAGGGGTCTTTAGGCTTTCTCCTCGTCGGAGACATGCACACCAACTCCTTACACAGGCTCCCAAAAGATCTAATTTGCCGGATCAACTTTTTCACCTATCACAAACAGGGCAGGCATCTGCCCACAAACACAACTGTATAACAACTATGTATAATCTAACCTTTCTTTTCACTATTAAGATATCATAAATATCATATTAGAGCAAGAGGAAAATTCCATAAGTTCTAAGACTTTTTGCCTTGTATTAAAAGCAAAATTTTAATAAACTATAAAAATTAAGACAAATTTGTTTTTATAGTGAATTGTCCATAAACCACTGAAATAAAAAGCTATGTGAGGTATAGAGACGTGGTTGCTCTGATTTTAGCTGGCGGAGAAAATAAAAGACTATCGGCAGTAAAGGGATTTCTCGATATAGACGGCAGGAGAATTATCGATTCTACCGTTGAACTTCTCAACACAATCTTTAAGAGAGTTGTTATAAGTACGAACACCCCCGAGCTCTATTTTTATCTCGGTGTACCGATGGTCGGAGATATAATGAAATACAGAGGGCCAATGACAGGGATACTTTCAGCCTTATCAAGTCTAAAAGCTCCTGAGATTTTTGTGACAGCATGCGATATGCCTTTTATAAATCCTGAACTTGTAATATTTATCGTTAATAGGTGGGAAGAAAACACTAAAAGCCTCCCTCATCCTAAAATAAATGTTATACCTGATACTTTTCACCCTTCAGAAAAAAGGAAATGGGATGGTATCATCCCTCTATTTGATAAAAGGCCACAGCCTCTTTTAGGTATCTACTCAAAAGAAATAATAAATAGTATGGAAGAAAGTATAAAAAATGGACAGACAGGCCTGAGACAATTTCTACAAAAAATAAACATCCTTTATATAAAGGAAGAGGAGATAAGGGCAATAGACCCAAAGGGAAAGTCCTTTGTGAATATAAATACACTTGAAGATTTTGAAAAGGAGATAGGAGGAGAGATATGTTTGGTTTAGGAATGCAAGAGCTGATCATTATTCTGGTAATAGTTATTGTTCTGTTTGGTGCAACAAGATTACCTGAGATTGGCAAGGGTATCGGACAGGCGATCAAAAATTTTAAAAAGGGCTTGTCTGAACCAGAAGAAATAGATGTAACGCCCAAGAAAGACGCATCTCAGGAAAAGAAGAAAGAAGAGATAGAAAAAAAAGAAGGTGGATAGAGGAGCAATTGCAGAGGTTAATCTCTCTGCGATAGCATATAATTTCCAGGCTGTCAGGAAAATTGTTAAGAACCGCCAGATCATTGCTGTGGTTAAAGCAGACGCATACGGTCACGGTGCTGTAGAAGTTTCAAGAAAGTTTATTGAAGAAGGCGCTTCTTATCTTGCAGTCGCATTTATAGATGAAGCTGTAAAACTGAGAGATGCAGGTATCACTGCGCCGATCATTGTATTATTTGACAGAAAAGAGGTAAGGGAATTTTTTGATTTCAAGCTTATTCCTGTTGTCTATAATGTTGATGATGCACTCTCTCTGTCAACTGAAGCAAGGAAAAGAAATACGGTACTACACATTCACGTGAAAATAGATACCGGGATGAGAAGAATTGGATTAAGTGGTAATGCTCTCATTAATGATTTAGAGAAAATTGCAAAGATTGAAAGAATAAAAATAACAGGACTTATCAGCCACTTTTCAGATGCAGACCTTTCAGATAAGTCATATGCTACTCTCCAGCTTGAAAAATTCAACAAGGTAAGAGAGGCTCTCTCAAGGAAATTGAATAGAAAAATCTTTTCGCATATAGCAAACAGTGCTGCAGTCTTAACATTTAAGGATGCCTATCTTGATGCAGTAAGACCAGGAATAATGCTTTATGGGTATTCTCCTCTTGGCCAAAACATAGATCCCATTTTACCATCAGAGCATATAAATTTGATGCCTGCAATGAAAATCAAAACAAAAATCCTCTGTATAAGAAACCTGGCACCGGCCTCTCCGGTAAGTTACGGAAGGACATTCATCACAAAAAGGCAAAGCAGAATTGGTGTGATACCTGTTGGATATGCAGACGGCTATAATAGACTTTTTTCCAATAATGCAGATGTTCTTGTAAAAGGAAGGCGTGTACCTGTTGTGGGAAGAGTATGTATGGATCTCACAATGATTGACGTAACTGATATCAAAAATATAAGTGAAGACGACGAAGTGATAATGCTCGGGCAACAGGGAAAGGAATCAATAACCGCCTATGAGCTTGCATTTAGAGCTCATACGATATCATATGAAATCCTGACATCTCTTGGGGGCAAATCAAGGAAAACATATGTTGAGGCTTCCTGAATGAAAAACATAGTAAGGACATTGGGTTCGTGGTTCCTCTCAACACTGAGAAGAATGGGTCATATGTTTATTTTTTTGATTCATTCAATTTATTTTATTTTTATTCCTCCATTTAAAATTAATTTGCTTTTACGACAGATAAGGTTTTTTGGCAATAAATCCATGTTAGTCATTCTACTCACAGGTTCATTTACAGGAATGGTTCTTGCCCTTCAGTTATTCTATATCCTCAGGAAGTTTGGCTCAGAGGCACTGCTCGGTCCCGGCATTGCCCTCAGTCTCATTAGAGAGCTGGGACCCGTACTTTCTGCCTTGATGGTTACAGGAAGGGCAGGGTCTGCTCTTACCGCGGAGATAGGGATGATGAGGATTTCAGAGCAGATAGATGCCCTTACGGCAATGGCACTTAATCCTATACGGTATCTTATTGTGCCCAACATCGTTGCCGCCATAATAGTTTTTCCTCTGCTTGTAGCTATATTTGATGTAATTGGCATATATGGTGGATATGTGGTGGGGGTAGAAATCCTTGGAATCAGTTCAGGTACATACTTCTCTCTTATGGAGGATTATGTGAACATGGAGGATATAATGGTGGGACTTTATAAATCCCTCAGTTTTGGAGTGATAGTGTCGTGGGTATGCTGCTATAAGGGCTTTTACACAGGATACGGGGCAAAAGGTGTCAGTAAATCCACAACAGAGGCCGTTGTTTTGTCCTCCATACTTATTCTCGTATGGGATTATGTCCTCGGATCTGTTCTTTTATGAGAGGTATTGAATGATCGAAATTATTGACCTCCATAAATCCTTTGATGACCAGAAGGTTCTTAATGGTGTGAATTTGACAATCTCTGATAAAGAGGTGATAACCATAATGGGGAAGAGTGGCGTGGGTAAGAGTGTGCTGTTAAAGAACATCATCGGTCTTCTCATGCCCGATAGAGGAAGTGTATTGATTGACGGAGTGGATATTACAAGGCTTGACCCAAAGAAACTTGATAAGATAAGGGAGAAATTGGGTGTGCTTTTTCAAGGAGGGGCATTATTTGATTCTCTCACTGTATATGGAAATGTTGCTTTTCTATTGAGTGAAAAGACAAAACTCAGCAAACAAGAGATAAACGAGAAAGTCGAGCATGCATTAGAGGATGTTGGACTTAAAGGTACTGAGGAGAAGTATCCTGCGGAGCTGAGCGGGGGCATGAAAAAAAGAGTCGCCCTTGCACGGGCACTGATAATGGAGCCAGAGATTGTACTTTTTGATGAGCCTACAACCGGCCTTGATCCCATTATTACAAGTTCCATACATAGACTTATAAAGGCCACCCATGAAAAATATGGTTATACAGGTGTAGTAATAAGCCATGAGGTTCCAGAGATTTTTGAGATTACTGACAGGGTTGCCATGTTGCACAATGGCGTTATTACAGAAGTTGGCACGCCTGAGGAGATTAAAAGCTCCTCCAATCCAGTAGTCATACAGTTCATAACTGGAAGCCTGGAAGGACCAATAGAGGTATTTTAGACTTAGGAGGTTAAAAATGAAGAAATTTGATCTTGAATTGACTGTGGGCTTCTTTTTATTAATAGGCATTATTTCTCTTGGATATATATCTGTAAAGCTTGGGAAGCTCGATGTCTTAGGTGTCAATTATTACTCTGTTTATGCTGAATTTGAAAAGGCTGGAGGAATTAAACCGGGTGCTGTTGTCGAGATAGCAGGTGTGGAGGTGGGAAAGGTAAAGAGCCTGCAACTTGATAAGAACTATCAAGCGTTTGTTGAATTTGTCATCAATACAGATATTAAGATTCAAGAGGATGCAATAGCATCCATAAAAACAAAAGGGCTTATCGGCGAGAAATATGTGCAGATAACACCTGGAGGATCTGATAAGATTATACCCAATGGTGGAAAAATAAGGGAAACAGAATCTGCCTTCGATATCGAAGAGTTGATAGCAAAGTATGTATTTGGAAAGGTTTAGGAGGTGACATGAAAAAGAATGATATAATCGCCGCATGTTTTGTGTATATTTCCTTTATCATGCTCCTTATTCCCGCATATGGTCAGGACAGCCCGGAAAAAGAGAAGGGTAAAATAGTTTTTGACCTCAAACAGTGTATAAAAAAGGCTGTGGAGGTAAGCCCTGAAATCGGAGAATCACGCTATGAAGAAGAAGTGTACAAGTCAAAGAAGATGCAGGCTGATTCAGCAGAGTATCCTCAGATAGAACTTATCGCATTAACAGGGCCATCAACAGAGGCAAGAAAGGATGAGTTCCTGAAAACTGGCATTTCCGACAGTTCCGTCAACGGGGTTTTTGGGAGTTTTAGTTTCAACGTGGTACAGCCCATTTATACTTTTGGCAAAATAAGCAGTTATAAAAGCGCTGCCTCAAGTGGCATAAAGGCAGCGAGGGCAGGAGTAGACAAAAAGACCTCAGATATTATTTTAAGGATAAAGGATCTCTATTACAGTCTTCTCCTTGCAAAAGATATGAGAAACCTTCTCCTCGAGATAAAGGATGAGCTTACCCGTTCCATAGAGAAAACAGAAAAACAGCTCGCGGCTGACTCTCCATGGGCAGATGAGATTAATCTCTATAAATTCAGGACATTTCTGGGTGAGGCGGAGAAGAATCTCAACGAGACCGAAAAAGGAATTGCCCTTGTAAAGGATGCCCTTATAACAAGCATGGGCTTGCCCAGAGGTACTGAGTTTGAGATTGCTGATTCTTCCCTTACCCCTGAAGAGAAGGTGCCTGATGAACTGAATACGTATCTGAAAATAACTCCTGTTCTCAGACCGGAATTTGTTCAGCTTCATGAAGGCCTCAATGCGAAACGCGCCCTCATTGATGTAGAGAAAAGTAATTATTATCCTAAAATTTTTCTCGGTGTAATGGGATATATTGCAGGGGCGACAAACAGGGACAGGTTAAAGAACCCCTATGTCTATGACATTTTCAGCGATAGGATAATCGCAGCCTATTTAGGACTTAAGTGGTCCATTGACTTTGGTATGACAAAGGGAAGGGTGCAGGAGGCAGAGGCAGAATACGCCAAACTCTCTGAAAAAAAGAGATTTGCTGATGAGGCAATTCCGCTTCAGGTAAGGAAGGCATACCTTGATTTAGAAGAAGCGAAAAAAAATATAGGAGAGACTAAAAAGGCTTACACGAATGCGAATAAGTGGCTTGTCTCGGCGGTTGCAAACTATGACATGGGTGTTGGTGAAGCGCGAGAAATTACCGATGCTGCAGCCGCGTATGCTCTCACAAAGGCAAACTATTTGAAGTCTCTTTACAATCATAAATTTTCGTATGCAAACCTTTTATATGCAACAGGCACAGACCTTAAGGAACTGAAATAACAGGAGGATTTATGAAGAGTATAAAACTGTTTTGTCTGGTGCTCTTTTCTTTTATATTGTCACTATCCCTATTAGTGACTGCCTATGCCGGGGTACCAACAGATCAGATGAAGCAAACCATAGATAAGGTTATTGACATTTTAAACAATAAGGAATTGAAAAAACCCGGGAAAGTAAAAGAACGGCGGACTGCACTACGCAAAGCAGTCGGGGGGAAATTTGATTTTGAAGAGATGGCAAAACGTTCCCTCGCCCTGTACTGGAAACAAAGAACACCGGAAGAAAAAAAAGAGTTTGTCTCATTTTATTCTGATCTCCTTGAAAGGTCGTATATTAAAAAGATAGAAAACTATACAGATGAAAAGATTATCTATACAGATGAAAAGATAGATGATGGATATGCCATAGTAAAAACCAAAATAATTACAAAAAGGAATGTTGAAATACCAATAGAATATAAGCTCCTGAAGAAGAATAATAAATGGGATGTGTATGATGTGGTCATAGAGGGCGTAAGTCTCGTAAATAACTATAGAAATCAATTTAGTAAAATTATCCGTACGAGTTCCTATGAAGAGCTTGTTAAAAGGATGAAAAACAAACAGGATGAAGAACTTTTTGGAGAGAAACAGTAGAATTATTTTGTATCTGAAATTGACAAGTTTGCAATTATTCAGAGAATCAAAAATGGTAACAAAATATTTTTATACATACCATATTTTAATTCGATGAAATCAAAAAACAGAAAAAAAGGAGGTGAATAATATGAGAATACCATTAATGAAATACATGACGTGGTATCTTGCTATCGCGATGTTCGTAATAGGAATTGCACCGAGGGTAGATGCAGGTCTCGCACCCTCAGAGATACTTGCCCTCACAGAAGTAGACAGGACTGCTCACCTTGAAAAAATACAGAAAGTTTTGGAAATGAAAGTAGTAACTGAGCGACTTGCACAGCTTGGTCTCACACAGGATGAAATCCAGAAAAGGCTTCATCAGCTCAGTGACCAGCAGATCCACCAAATTGCTCTACAGCTTGATGAACTGAAAGTAGGTGGCGACGCGCTGGGAGTGATTATCGCACTCCTCGTGATAGCATTACTTGTTCTATTGATAATCCAGTTAACAGGGCATAAGGTAATTGTGACCAAATAGTTATTTATAGCTTTCAGTGTCCGTTATTCATCTCCATTGAGAGGGAAAGCAATATTTTTCCGAATAACGGACACAATTTATCCTATTATTTATTCGAATCCAGCGATGAGACTACAAAGGCATTATATGAACTGTCATTATATACTTCTCACCATCATTGTCATCATACTGAGTGCCTGTTCAACAGTTTCGGTTCATTTTGATTCAAACCCGATACTCTTAGATAACATCCTGTTTTACCCTCAAGAAGAATATCAATGTGGTCCTGCATCACTTGCAAGTGTATTAAACTACTGGGGAGTTTATGTAACTCCTGATAATATCGCAAAAGAAATTTACAGTGAATCTGCGAGAGGGACATTAACTATTGATATGATTATTTATGCACAGAAGAAGGGATTGAATGCAACCACCTATAAGGGCAGCATGGAGGATTTGAAAAAGAACATTGATTCTGGCTATCCAGTTATTGTCTTCGTTGATTATGGCATTTCTCTTTATCAGGTTAACCACTTTATGGTCGTTATTGGATATAGTGGACATGGTGTGATAGTCAATTCAGGAAAAGACAAAGGGAAATTTATTTCTGAGGAAGATTTTACAAAGGCATGGGAGAGAACAAAATACTGGACCCTGTTGATAAAACCCAGATAAAAAGCAGAGAGCAAAGGGCAAAGAGAAAAGTAATTTTAGAACAGTTAAGGCTATGGTGTCAGTTTCGTCTATCACTAACTCTTTGCCCCATGCTCTTAGCAATATTCCTTTTTGCCTGTGCAATGCCGAGGATAATAGTGCTTGATGACCCACTCAGCCCTGAAGAGCATCTTAACCTGGGGGTTGCTTATGAAAAAAAAGGTGAATTAGATAATGCGATAAGGGAATATGAGATAGCGTCTAAGAAACTACCAATTGCATATCTTTATCTTGGAAATGTCTATTTTCAGAAGAATGAATTAGATGATGCTGAGAAATATTACAGGAAGGCTATAAAGAAAAATCCTGATAACGCTGATGCTTATAATAATCTCGCATGGCTTTATTTCACAAAAAGGGAAAACCTTGATGAAGCAGAAAAGCTTGTGCTGAAGGCAGTAGAGCTTAATCCTGCAAAGGGGGATATCTACAAGGATACACTTGAAAAGATAAATGCGCTTAGAAACCCAAAATAAGATAATATTTTTCCTTTGTCAAAGACTCATAAAATCATCATCTATTTATAACAATATAAAATATGTTTAATATTAAAGTTGACTTTCCTGCAATTTTTAACCTGAATCCTGCGTGATTATTTGAGATTATGATAACACAAAATACAAAAAATACCACTAAATATGCGGATCTCTGGTATAATAGCACTTATTTAGCTATTATCCCGATAACCTACTTTTTAAT
>Ga0315296_10004042_pt1 | contig 12098 bp, 10 predicted proteins | sample YL17G14_18_MG_FD_203921 | JGI IMG/M metagenome (GOLD analysis project Ga0315296, IMG submission 203921) | Sediment microbial communities from Yellowstone Lake, YNP, Wyoming, USA - YL17G14_18 | ecosystem: Environmental > Aquatic > Freshwater > Lake > Sediment | place: USA: Wyoming | collected...
GCGCAATCTGCTTGTCAGCGAGACTATTCGAGCCGATCAAGTGTCACAGGACGAGCAGCAGAGTACTGAACATCCATAATGCATCTTTCGTCAAGACAGAGTTCTTCCTGCATGATACGGAGCCAGAGTCAGTAGATCGCAAAGTGGGCTTGAATGTTCATGGTTTGAAGTTCAAGTCTTGATTTGCTTGAAGACTCTTGAATGGCTTGAAAAGCCTTGAATCACTTGAAACGCCTTCCACGTGGCTTTTTCGGACAGGACAGAGGTCTTGAAGGGTCGGCGCATGATAGGGTTCATGTTGGCATTTGCTGCGAATCCGCTCGCAACTCATTGGCTACCATGCCGAAACATTCGGACTCGCACCTCTTGATCGAATGCTCGGTGTAAATCTACGCCAGCTGTTCCTAGTCAATGCAACCCAAGAAGAGAAGTCGATGTCCTCAAAAAGACGCCTGCTGCGCAATATCACGTCGGTGGGGTCATATCCCCTAATGAATCTGACCTCCCTAAGGCCCGGAGGCTCCGCCACTCTTACGGGTTTAGCGACCCTAAGATCCCATCCGACTTCGCGCTTGATTTCTTGCGTCGTGACTCCGGGATAGACTCGGCTCAGATACATCTCCTTTGTGTCCTCGTCGAATTCGAAAATTGCCTTGTCCGAAATCACAGCTGCAGGTCCACCTCCCACTAGACCGGACCTGCTGCGGGCATTGGGTCCGTCGATGTAGCCGGGCGAGGTTACGTAGTCGACCCGTTCTACGAATCGTCGTTTCTCTAGTCTCATCATTATCATCACTCGACCTGCGGACGAGACCATATCATTTGCTCCGCCACTGCCCGCCAACCGTGTCTTTGGCTCTTGATACGTGCCGTCTCCAAATATTGCAGTTGAATTCACATTCCCATACCTATCTATCTGAGCGCCGCCTATTATCGCAAGATCACAGTAGCCATGTTGCAGATCGCTGAACGTCCTCCACAGACTCGTGATGTAAGGCGCTCTGAAACCCAGCTCAGTGTCTCCGACATCGGTGCACGCGGACGGGGGGCGCCCACCTATGTAACCTCCTTCGAAAAACAGAACTGCATTAGGCGCATGGTCGTAGATTGCCAGAAACGCAGCAATCATTGGTATCCCGATTCCAACGAAGACTTTCTCGCCATCCCTTATCTCCCTGGCAGCCGAGACAGCCATCAGTTCCGGGAGACTGTACTCTGCGAAACGCCTGTCTCTCACTCTTGTATCCCCTAGACGGGAATCCTGTTAAGCGTGCGTTCCATCCTCGTAAGCTTAAGCAATCTCTTCCGGCCGACCTTACGACGATATTCTGCATGATCTTGGCAGCTCAAGATCCATTCCCGAATCCATCCTAGGAAACCCTCGTACGTCTCATCGCATTTCGCGTACTCCCTTTGAAATATCACATCGTGATGGTAATACCCGTAACAAGACCACGGATGGCTGCCGTACGGAACTCCAACAACCGCATCGACACAATAGAACGGTATCGCCGTCATGTTTGGAATTCTCAATATCGCTTCTTTCCGGACTATTTCCTCGCAGGTCACAATCGTGTGTTTGGCAGCCCTCGCTTTGTTCTCATCATTGGCCAAACCACCCCATATCTGAGCGTTACCCGCCACGTCGGCTCGCTGAACATGTAATATCGCGGTATCGGGTCTCACCGCCGGAACAAGAGCAATTGGTTCGCCGTCGTACGGACTCTTGATTGTTCTTATTCTCTTGTTGTACCTAGGAATATCCGAGCCAAGAAGAGACCTCGTCGGCAGGAACGGGACGTTCATTGCGGCAGCGAGGAACCTGAGGCCAGCTGCATAGTTTGAGTAGTCCTCGACTTCTATCTTATTGGGGATGCCTTTCTCGACGGCCCTGCGAAAATTCTTGGCGCGAGCGAAGATTGATACCCCATGCCAAGCGATCTCAACCCTCTTGACGCAACGGGCACCGATCAGTATGTCGAGCTGATCGGTTGGACTGTCATCGATGAACGTAAGGTTCCTCTTAGCTTGGCGGACGATCTCGTACGTTGCCGCTTGGGAATTACGTCCGCAAAAGCCACCGAGTGTCAAGGAGCCTCCGTCAGGAACGAACTTGTGGACGGCTTCCCTTAGACTCACCACTTTGTCTTCTCTTTGCTTGTAGTTCTCCACCATTTCATCATCACAATAGCTGGCACTCCCGTTGACCTCGAGATCCATACAAATCTTGCTACGAGTCCAGACTACTATGAGAATCAAAGCGCGATAATCGGAGATAGAGCGGGTCTGAATCTCTGTTTCAGCCGTCTTGAGATGACGCCTGCGTCCTCACTATGAAACTTGAGATCAGTTGGTCGCTTAGAATGGCCGTGGTATGACTTGACCAAGGAGCGGAAACAAGTAACAAACGTAAGTGAGCTCGCAGCCTACCGAGTAACTCAATCTCCGGGCAATAACCGTACAGCCACGATATTGGTTGATAAGCAAATGAACGGCGCAGAGAGTCTCGCTATGGGTATGTCCCTCATCGATCCGAAGAACCAGATTCCACACCACATACACCAGAACGAGGAGGAGGCGAAGTACGTCATCAAGGGAAGGGGCATTGCCAAGATCGAGGAAACAGAATATGAACTGTCAGAGGAATCAGTGATCTTCTGCGCGCCCGGTACCCATCACGAGATACTCAACCCGAGCGACCAAGAGCTGTGCGTCATATGGGTATACGTACCGCCAGGTCCTGAGGCCTCCATAAGAACTATGGGAATACCGACTGGATCGGTCAAATCTCCTTGACATTCGCCCGGTGCACAAACAAAGAGAATGAGTTCACTCCGTCGACAGCCGAACCCATAGCCGCAATATCTTCTGCTACTGGAGCTCATCGCATCTAACGCGTGACAATCAATATATTCAGTCAGGCATGACGCCCTGAACGATGCCGTGAACGAAATGGCGGGCTTTACGACCCGGCCTGTCATAATGGCAACTCGCCGAGTGGTGTCTTCAGGCCACTACTTGGCTTCACTTGCTGGGATAGGAATCCTGGAGAGAGGAGGTGATGCCATTGATGCGGCGGCGATCGCCTTCGCCCTCGCAGTGCTTGAACCTCGTAGCCGTAAGCGGCCAAGGTTCAGCTCCAGAGAAGAGCGACATCGAGTGGATGCGCTCGCAAGGGGTAGACGTCATTCCTGGAGACGGATTGCTGCCAGCCGTAGTCCCCTCCGTGGTAGACACGTGGGTCGAAGCGCTTGTCAGATTCGGAATTATGGGCTTGGGTCAAACACTTGCTCCTGCCATAGAACTTGCTCAAGAGCGATTTCCGATGTATTCGGCATTGAGAAACACAATATCCTCGTACGCTGAGAGATTTGTCAGCGAGTGGCCGAGTACTGCCAGGGTCTTCCTGCCGGAGGGTAAGATACTCGACGAAGGAGAAATCTTCAGGCAGTCGCAGCTAGCTAACACTCTACTGACGCTGGCCAAGGCTGAGAGGAAGGCATCTCACCAAAGTAGACAGGCCGGTCTCAAGGCGGCGAGGGATGAATTCTTCACCGGAAAGATAGCGAGGCGAATCGCTCAATTTGTGGAGGAGCCCGAAGCACTTGACGCTACCGGAACGTACCACAGAGCACTCCTTGGCCCGCAAGACCTAGAACGATACCATGCAAGAATCGAGGAGCAGTCTCCACTCACTTTTGAGTATGAGATATTCAAGTGCGGCCCCTGGACGCAAGGCCCAGTTTTCTTGCAGCAACTCAAAATCCTCGAGGGTTATGATCTACGAGCGCTCGGACTCAACTTCGCGGACTATATCCATGTACTCGTTGAGGCTGCCAAGCTCGCGTTCGCCGATAGGGAGAGATACTATGGAGATCCAGAATTCGATCACGTGTCGATGACAATGCTGCTGTCAGACGAGCACGCGAACACACTGAGACAGAGGATAGACATGCAACACGCATCCACCGGCATCACCCAGAGTGACACGTCGAATATCGAACGCGTGGGTGCAGGAACGGTAGATACTACTCACTTGGACGTCATAGATAGGTGGAGGAACATGATCTCTGCCACTCAAAGTGGAGGCTGGATCCAATCTTCACCATTGATCGAGGGGCTGGGCTTCGCGTTGAGTACAAGGGGTCAGATGTTCTGTCTGGATCCTAAGAAGAGTGAGTCTCTGGCGCCAGGCAAGAGACCCCGGACTACTCTGACTCCATTCTTGGCCTTCAAGAATGGTAAGCCTTTCATGGTCTTCGGCACTCCCGGGGGCGACCAGCAGGACCGATGGTCACTCCAATTCTTCCTCAATCTTACTCCGTTCGGGATGAACCTCCAAGAAGCCGTCGACGCGCCGTCCTTTTACACACTCGATTTCCCGAGCTCATTCTATCCCAGGAAGGCATCTCCACGAGAAGTCCAGATCGAGGATACCATACCCACCGAAATTCGAGAAGCCCTCGAACGTAGAGGCCACATACTCAGAGTCACACCCAGTTGGCAGAACGGCAGGGTCACAGCGGCAGCAAGAGATCCACGGTCAGGCGTGGTCATGGCGGCTGCATCACGTAAGATGATGTTCGGGAATACAGCTCACGCGCTAGGCTGGTGATCCCCTTGGGCTTTGGGAGACTTGGCTCTCTGTTCGCCCAGTGACAACCGTCCGAGATCATGTCAGGCTATATCCAGTTCACGAGTAGACTGGATCCTCCTGAGGATCTACAAGGACATCCAGAACAGTCGTTCGATCGGAATTCAGCGCTTCTTCAACCGCTGGCCTGAACTCGTCAGGTCGTTCCACACGAATTCCGTTGGCTCCGTACGCCTCGGCGAGTTTGGCGAAGTCGGGATTCCTGCTGAACATCGTTCCAATGATTCTGCCTCCGTACCTTCTTCGTTGCGCGAGGTTGTCTATTCCTAGTTGGCTGTCGTTGAGGATACATACTAGGATTGGGGCGTTGTTTTCAATGTTCACCGCAAGCTCGGAGGAAAGCATCTGAAGTAGCAGGAGCCTGGACGAAGCCGGCTCCTGAGGTTGGCGCTCCGCTAGGCTGACGCCACTGCGGTTTCGTGAAAGCCTTGTATGTGGAGGGTACGCCTCGCGGTTACTAGAAATCGCTCTTGCCTAGGTTGATGCTTATCGATTTCAGTTCTGTGAACTCTTCTACCGTGTGACGCCCGCCCATCCTTCCGATTCCGCTTCCCTTGACGCCGCCCCACGGATGTAGGTATTCCCAGCAGCAGACTGTATCGTTGATCACAACTTGGCCAGCCTTTATGCGCTCCGCCATGTGGAACGCCTTTTTCAGATTGTTGGTGAAGACAGCCGAGCTAAGGCCGTACTCTGTGCCGTTGGCGATTTCTATCGCTTCATCCATCGTCGAGAATTTCATGATCGGCGCAACAGGTGCGAACGTCTCCTTCTTGTTCAGAAGCATGTCTTCTGTCACTCCCACGATTACCGTCGGTTCGAAATACAGCTTCGTGGGGAAGCCCGTGGCTCTCTTTCCACCGAGAAGGATCTTGGCGCCTTTGTCCACCCCGTCCTTCAGGTGTTCCTCAACCTTCTGTACGCCGGGTTCATTGTTCATGGGACCGATCTTGGTCTCTTCTTTGAAAGGGTCTCCCAGTTTCCAAGCCTTCATTTGCTCTAGGACTTTCTTCACGAAACTGTCGTAGACTTTCTCGTGAACGAGTATTCTCTCGTTCGAAACGCAGACTTGTCCTGCATTGTAGCAGCAGCCGTATGCAGTGGCCTCCGCGGCTGTGTCAAGGTTGGCGTCATCCATAACGATCAGTGGGCCGTTGCCGCCAAGCTCCAGTGTCAGTCTCTTGAGTGGAGCGTTCTTGGCGATATCGATGCCGGTCGTAGTCTCGCCCACGGCACAGACCGCGTCGACTTTGGGGTGCCTGACGAGTTGCTTCCCCACCTCAGGGCCTCCCGTCACCAGGTTGATCGCTCCTCTGGGGACGCCTGCTCGTTCCATACACTCGACGAGTCTTATGCCTCCAATAGGGGTGTTCTCTGCAGGCTTGAAGACTACTGAATTGCCACACATGATAGCTTGAGGAACGGCCTCTATGGGGATCAGCCAGGGGAAGTTCCAGGGCATAACCTCCGCGACAACACCCAGAGGCTCTCGCACGGATATTATTCGCGTGTCTTTCATGAAGAGGCTCTGGTATACAGAAGTCTCTATCTTCTTGGCGGCTTCAGCGACTTCCATAACGTTGGGTGCCGCCTCCTGCATTTCACCGTAGGATTCTGTTATCGGCTTTCCTTGCTCCTGCGTTATCTCCCAAGCGTACTTCTTCACGTCGGGCTTGACGCACTCAATGAGTCTCTCCATCATCTTGAATCTCTCATACACTGAGACCGATGCGATCTTGTCTTTCGCATCGTAGGCAGCGTCCATTGCTCTCTCGACGTCAGCGGCTCCGGCTAGAGGAACCTCAGCGATGAGCGCTCCGTCAACAGGACTTCTTACCTCAAAGGTTTCTCCGCTTACAGCGTCTACCCATTCACCATCAATATACATCTTGAATTTCTTCACTTTCTCTGCCAACTCAAAGACCTCGTACTCTTTTCCGGAGTTGCTTCTGCACTTTGTCCAATTTTGGACCTAGAAACCAACACCCGATGCGAATTTAAGGCTTGCGCAGCTTTCGATTTCGGAGAGTACCGAGACCGGATCTCTCAGCGAGGCATGTGCCTATCCCGGACTGACTCTCTTGGTTCATGCAAGGAAGCGAACTTCTTCAACACTAGCGATAGCATGTGATAGGACGGAGAACGGGGGCCTGAGGTCACTGGCTCGCCCCAGCCCGGTGCGAGTGTGGGAGGCCGTCTGATATCGTTCTCTGCCTGTATCGTACCAACTATGCTGAAGATGGGTGATTGCTAGTTCATATCTGCCACAATTGTCTCTATGATCTTTATCCCCGGTCGCTTAACCAGCTCTGCGATGAACTCCTTTGGATCGATGCAGACTTCAGGCAGTAGCACCCCTTTTTGCTCGATTCGTCCCTGTGCAAGCATCTGCGCCGTAATCGAGGATGGAACCCCCACAAGATACTCGCTTGCGCTTGCTCCCCACTCCTTTCTGGAGTGGCCAATCCAGTCGACTGTGTGGGTTATCCTCTTGCCATCCCGTAATCCCATTGCCTGGACCCTCGTCGTCTCATAGTCGTCCACTGTCACGCCTTCGGGAAAACCCAGGAGCTTTCGGCTTGCCAAGAGATTCCTCAGAAACATACGCGGAGAGACCTTCTTTCCATCGACCTCGACTGGGTCGTCGCTCTTGAATCCCGCCTCAGCCAAGGCTTTCAACTCTGAGAAGCCGGGGCCGCCTTCCATCCAGTTGCAGTTCTTAATTCCCTTGTGTCTGAAGGATACCGGGAAAGTAGTCGGTTCTGAGTGTATCGTAGGGTAGACTTCTTGCGTTCCAACAGGCTCGGGAAATTGCACCACGTCTTTTCTGCTCAGCGGCTGAATCTCCTTTCGCTGCCCGTCTTCAAATATGACGGGATTTATCAGGAACTCATCCATGATGGTCTCGATTGACCAAGTAACCAAGAACGGCGGAACACCCTTGGTGAAGTCCTTCCAGGAGTCTCTCACGAGAATCGTTTCCACCGAGTCCAACTTGTCCACGATGTATCTTGCCATCACATTACTGATGCCAGTGCAGTTTCCCATGCAAGGGATTGCTGTTAGCCCTGCTTCTTTGAAGCGATCATGCAGCTTCAGTTGCCTGAATTTCGAGTAGTCGCCGCCTGGATCCAAGAAAGAAAGACCACCGTGGTCCACGTAGTGCACTTTAGCCATTAATGCTGCCTCCATCACATCCAAATTGAAGTAATATGTAGCAGCGTTCAGAGCCACATCCGCGCCCTTCAGGATCTTCGCGGTCGCTTCGTGATTCCTGAGGTCAACGTGTGTGGCCGAAACATTTCCTCTGGTTACCCTGTCAACCAGCGTCTTTGCTTTGGCCGAATCGATATCCGCTATCACAACCTCGGAAACGTTCCGGTTTTCCGCCAAGTCACGAACCGCACACTGGCCTGTTAGACCCGCGCCGCCAAGTACAACTATCTTCATGCCACAGTTCCTCTCTGATTCCAACTAGTGGAACTACTCTGCACTTTTATGGTTTTCCGTTTGCATAGCGGCAGGCTACTTCGCAAATTTTCTTGTCCTGATGATCGAAACTCGAACCCTGTCCAACTGCCTCTCGTACCTCCTCAAGCGAGTTCCAATGCACCTGAGATCGGGCGCACCGAGCAGAATTGTGCATGCGACCTGTGAGTGGCCCGGTGGATCGCGCCCGGCAAGAATGGAGCATGGCAAAACGGTTTGCGGTGAAATATGGATGTTCAGCGGTTTAGCTCTTCTACTTCCCTGTACCACTTCTTCTTGGTGCCGACCTTGGATCTCATCTTCCACCCCAATGTCTTGGGTTCATCTTCAATGATCTTGAGGAGTGTTTGAATCTTGCCTGAGATGTCTGCTCGATCTTCCTCGGTGAGTTCACCAAAAGAAGGAAGACGGTTCTGGATCTTCTTCAGGTTCTCTGTGACAGTGTAGTAGAATCCCCAGTCGTTTGAAAGCAACGCCGTCACATATCGTGTGTCGATTGTCTCCGGAGCTGCGTGGCCAATGGGATGCTCACGGAGGAGCATGATAATGTCAATGACATCCTTCTCATTGATATTGACTATTTGCATCTTCTCAAGAAGCATGTCAGCAAGCGGGATGGTCAATTCCTCGAGTTCAAGGCGATGGTCGAAAGGAACGTCGTGGTTCATCTGAAGTTTGTCGTAGAAGATGTCCACATGTTGTCCGTTTGAGCTGTTGTCCCAGATCATGCGCATATGCCCGAACATTGTCGTGACCGCCGGATTGTCAACATAGCCGAGCTCCTTCATCATTTTGCTGATCTTGCTGCCTTCCTTCCTGTAAGCTGCGAAGTCTATGTCGGAAAGCATTCTGCCAAGCTTTGTGGTAAGGTAGCGGTATTTTGGACAATGACCTTGAAAGGCCATCGCGCCCAAGAGCCGCAGATGAAGGCCGCGTTTCTTTGCTTCGCTTGCTAGACGCTCAGCCTCGGTCATCATCACTTTTTCGTGATCGACTACGTCCTGTGGCTTTTGCACGTGGAGTAACCTGCGGAGCGAACTAAGACCTCCACACCGCTATTTGTGCTATTCTGAGCGCGAGAACTCGTGCATTCTCCCACGGGGCCTGAGATCCGAGGAACACCAAGGCCTTCTTGCAGAATACCAGACTACCCTGAGGTCAAGAGATAGCTCTTGACCTTCGTCTCGGCCAGTTGCACCACAGCCCCGCGAAGTATGCCCTCGGAGTACTCGCTGCCTGGATTGAGGCATATGGTTCTGCCGATCTTCGCGACGCCGCGTGACTCGTGAATGTGGCCATGAAGTCCTAGGAGCGGCTGGTGTTTCTCGATCGCCGAACGCACGGACGTGCTCCCAGCAGATATCTGTTGAGGCCCCGACGAGGTCATGATAGGTTTCAAGTCCTTGTCCAACGCCGTCGTAGCATCGATTCCGGAATCGAAGGAGGGAACATGCATGTTGAATATGCAGTTCTTCATATCCTTCACCTGCGATGCCATCTCATCGATCATTGCCATCAACCTATCCTCGGTTACATCTCTCGGACATTTCCAAGGTGTCATGTTTGCATATCCAAGTGAGACCATTTCGTGGTGTGAGTCGACGTCGACGACGCGCTTGTCGGGGTTGATCACGTACGTCGAACTATCCAACAACCTGATAGCTTCCTCTCGGTCATCGTTCCCAGGCATGACAAAGCATTGAGCGTCCGTTCCAGCCAATCGTTCCGATGCGAGGTCCAACCAACTCTGGAGTCTCTGAATCATGAGCTCTGTGAACAAGCGATCAAGCCGTGATGGATCGACTGCGAGTGCCTCCGTCTCGCCAGAGTCTGCGACATAGTAATAGTAGCCCACGTCAGCGATGCTCCTTTCTAGTGCGGAGAGTTCCTCTTGACCTTTCGCGGTTTGTGGGAGCCCAAGCATGTTGGCCGAGTACGAGTCGCCGTCTCGGACAATCGGCACTATCGCCTTCCCGGTGATGTCGCCCCCAAGTATCAGGACCTGAACCTTGTAGAACTTTGCAGCGTTCAGGAACTTCTGAAAACAGACTTGCGAACCATGAATATCAGAGCAAAAGAAGAGACGCGTGGTCAAAGCTAACCCCCTCGGCAGACAAGAAAAAGAAGGATGTTAAGGGTTGCTAGGCCGGAGGGATCTCTCTGAACAACATTCCCAGATCGATGCCCTGTCTTCTACGTACCAGATACGACACAGCGTAGATGGCAAATCCCACAACCCAAACGCCGACGAAGAGTACCACGGACAGTGGCGCCCAGAAACCAATCTCAGGGTAGCCCAAGTAGAAGTAGAGAAAGACGCCAAGGAAGACAAGGGCGATGAGGCTCAGGATGCTAACAAGCGGGACGCCACCGACCTTCTGAGCGGACGGCGACTTGTCATAGATGTCTTTACGCCTGTAGGGAAAGACAAGCCCTGCGATCATCACAGTGACCATGGAGAACAACGTTCCGGCTATGCTTCCAAACAGCATGTAGTAGAGAGCTTGATTGTAGACGAGAACTGCTCCCAAAATTGTCGCGACCACTATTACTATGACACTCGCAACCACCGGTGTTCTCGTGCGTGGATGCACGTACGCGATTTGAGAGGGGACAACTCGATCAAATGACCACGCGAACATACACCGCGTCGCTACTAGGGTGCAGCCGATGCACCAGATCACGCCGATCGGTAGAAAAGATATGCCAAATATCAGGGCAATCCAAGCGTTGTTGGAGACTATCGCGCCAAGCAAGTTGTAGTAAGGCGCCGTCAGGAACGGATATTTCGCAGGGTCTGCATAGAGAATGTAATTCACTGCCCCTAGATAGTCTTGGCCCACGCTGTACACAACAAGGAAGCCCACTATCGCAATTGACAGGCCCGAGAATACGGTTGACCCGAGCATTGCTTTCATCTGGGTCCGTACGCTGCCTGCGTTCTTTACCTCCCCTCCTATGAAGGTGGAGAACATTCCGTAGAGAGTCGCCATGCACGCCATTGCAGCGATTCCAAGAGTCGGAATGAGCCAGTCTCCGCCGCCTCCTCCTGGAACGAATCCGGCGTTCTTTGCAGCATCTATTACATTCATGTAAGCGTTCTGTCCCATGACCGCATCATATTTCGCTATGAAATCTGGGTTCGAGGTGCTGCCAAAGAATCCAATAGCCACTATCAACCCGAGGACGCTGACCGCGAAGCCCACCAGTTGAGTTCGCGTGCACCACTTGATGCCTGCGGCAGCGACCAGTCCAGCTGCGATGATTGTGACAACCGTCGCAGCAGCGATTGTGTTCAGATCAAGCGAGAGCGCAGTTCCGACGGCCAACAGCGCTGCGTTTCCGGTTACGGCCGCAAGTCCGTAGCACGCAATCCCGATCATGTACACTAGAAGCAGGGCGTCGGATGCAACCCAGAAAATGTTCAGTAGTGCCCAGTTGAAGCTGCCAGCGAATCCGATGGAAGGATGCAGGATCCTGCTCACGTATGTATAGTCTCCACCTGACCGCGGCATGGCGGCCGTGAGCATCGCATACACGCTGGCGGTGAACATCGCGCCGACAGTGCTAATCAGCACAGCCAGTCCGATGTTCCCGCTCGGAAAGATGCTTGCACCCATACCGTACACGATCGCTCCGATGGGCCCAACCCCCATCATGAAGAAACCCAACGTGAAGGCATCAAATGTTGTAACTGACCGCGCCAAGCCACTGGTCGATCGTACGAATAGCGCCTTTTGGCTCATGGACAGGACCTATGGCCCCGGGGTTATGCAGGACTTTTGGATTTAAGACTTTGCAGCGTCTTCGAGATTTTTGCCCGGCGATCGTGTTTGGACCTCGTCTCGAACGAGCCGGCCAATACTGCACGACGACTCGAAACGGGGCCCAAGGCTCGCGCAATCGGCAGTTAATAAACAGCCATCAACTAGTATTGCCGCGCGGATGAAGACTT
>Ga0315296_10004043_pt1 | contig 12097 bp, 16 predicted proteins | sample YL17G14_18_MG_FD_203921 | JGI IMG/M metagenome (GOLD analysis project Ga0315296, IMG submission 203921) | Sediment microbial communities from Yellowstone Lake, YNP, Wyoming, USA - YL17G14_18 | ecosystem: Environmental > Aquatic > Freshwater > Lake > Sediment | place: USA: Wyoming | collected...
CGAACCAGGGCCACTCCCGGAACCCCCGCCAAGGACCCGAGCTCCCCTCTTTGATTCTATTATCGATAGTTCCTGCTGAGCTAGAGTACGAAGGCGTGGTCGTAGGTTCGAAACCCTCCCCCGCTATGAAGACCTAGAGATAACTTCCTTTATAGCAAGAAGTTATCTCTTTTTTTATCCCCTCAATTTTACCCGTTATGAACCTGCGACCTTTGAACCGAATAGGTTTTAAAGAGAGCGCATACTAATCAGGTCGTAGGTATGAAACGCGCCCCCGCTATGAAGACCTAGAGATAACTTCCTTTATAGCAAGAAGTTATCTCTTTTTTTATCCCCTCAATTTTACCCGTTATGGACTTGCGACCTTTGAACCGAATAGATTTTAAAGAGAGCGCATACTAATCAGGTCGTAGGTATGAAACGCGCCCCCGCTATGAAGACCTAGAGATAACATCCTGACCCATGAGCAGTTAATTAAACTGATAGACGAACAATATATCGAGACACCGTTCTACGGTATCGACAAGATGACCGAGCAGTTGCGTCGTATGGGCCATCAGGTCAACCATAAACGCATTCGGCGACTGATGCGGCAAATGGGCTTAGAAGCCGTTTATCCACGTCGAAGGCGTGGTTTGAGCATACCAGACAAGCAGCACAAGATATATCCGTACCTGCTCAGAGATGTACAGATAATCAGGCCTGATCAGGTCTGGTCGGCAGATATAACATATGTTCGTATGTATCGCGGCTGGCTTTATCTGGTAGCGGTAATGGACTGGTTTAGCCGTTATGTTCTTAGTTGGGAGGTGTCGGTAACATTGGAGTTGGAGTTTTGTGTTTCGGCCCTGGAGCAGGCTTTGAGCTTTGGCAGACCGGAGATATTCAACACGGACCAGGGCAGCCAGTTCACCTCGATAGATTTTACCCAGTCAATGGTCCGCTGGTATTGTTTCCACCAAAAACTCTAAACCAGCGGCAGAAGATGCACAGAGCCACACATCGCCATGCCCACTTCCTCGTACTGAGAGGTCGTGAGTGTCACCCCTGATCCACCCCACGGTGCTGCCGGGTCATCGGGAGACCAGGACCCACTTCTTGGATTTCCCCACTGATGCCATCCCTGTCCGGCTGCTTTATTTTATAACGCTGCGTCATTCTTGGCTGACTGATAACTGTTTTAGGGCAATAGCGGACGGACTACACATAAGCCGATAGAAGCTTAAACCAGTTCCGGTGTGGATTTCAACCGGTCACAATGGCCAAAAAGTAAGCCTTGGGGTGTAGGTAGGACCGGAAACAAAGCTGAACATTGTCTTTTAACTTGATAATTCCCTGTGGCTTGCCACAGGGTGAAAACAAGTATATTTCCTTATCGAAGTTAGATACCCTGCGGCTTGCCGCAGGGAGATTCATTCCAAAATCCTATAGAATTACGGCTATGGAAAAGGCCGAAATTAAGCAAATTGCCGATTATCTTAAAGACCTCGAAGAAGGTCTGTACGAATGGGATTATCGTGGGATAACTACGCAAGGCCAATTGACCGAACTCTATCGCATCATTAAGCGGCTGATGGACGCAACCTTCGAGACCAAAGACCAAGAGCTTAAGGTACTTTTGGCCACTTTAGAATACAAAGCACGTAAGTGCAAAGAATGTATTGAGAGAAGGACAGGGGTAAGGAACTAACCGATATGGACGAAGAAGCTGAAACAAAGGCGATAGAGAAATGGCTGCAGATGGTGGATAAGCCACTGGAGACAAAAGAGGGAGACAAAAAGGACGCGGAGCCAAGAGATGAATGATGTCGTGCCAACGAGCAAAAGCTTTTATGCGGCGGTTGGCTGGGAGAAACTAAGGGAGAATGGCTAAGATGAAGCAGTGTGCCAAATGCAAAAAGTGGAAAGACGAAATTCAGTTTAGCAAGGATAGTAGGAACAAAGACGGATTGGGGTATGATTGCAAAGACTGCGTGCGGGCATATATGCGAGAGCGTTACAAGAAAGAGGGGAAGGGCCTAAAAACATATTATCGATATGAGGAGTGCCATCGAGTTGTTAACGGGGTGAAACAAAAGCGATGTATAAGGTGCAAGAGGTGGAAGGCCGAGAGTGACTTTTACAAAGTACGCAGCAACAAAGACGGATTGGCGGTGTGGTGCAAGGAATGTTCAGATAAAGCCACCAACAAGTCTCATAGGAAGCGGCGGAAGGCTATAAAAAGCTAATAAAGAATAGCGAAGATGAAGATGCGTGTCCAGAACAAAAAAGCGTTCAAAAGGATACTGCTGTTGTCAGGGGTGGTTGTTTATTTACTCTTCATCGTGTGTAGGGACAAATCCGTTGACCACTACAAGCGTGGGACTGCCCTTGGGAAGAAAGGCGAACATGACCAAGCCATCTTATGCTTCGACAAGGCACTTGAGATAAATCCAAGGTTTGTTGAAGCCTACTGCAATCGGGGGGTTGCCTATGACAAGAAAGGTGAATATGACCGAGCCATTTCAGACTTCAACAAGGTCATTGAGATAAATCCATGGTTTACCGTGGCCTACTACAATCGTGGGAATACCTACGGAGCTAAAGGTGAATATAACAGAGCCATCTTAGATTACACTAAGGCCATTGAGATAGACCCAAAATATGCTGTGGCCTACTACAATCGTGCGACTCTCTACTGTGGCAAGCGAGAATATGACAAAGCGTGGGAGGATGTCCATAAGGCGCAAAGTTTGGGGTTGCAAGTCCATCCAGGATTTCTCAAAACTCTTCGTGAAGCTTCAGGAAGAGGAAGATGAATTAAAGGTAGGCCAATCTCTTGTCTGGCTTGTCCTGTCCAAGTTGAATAGCAACAAAATTATGGAAAAGGAATTGATTACGTAAGTCCTTTTATGGTTTCACATCGTCATCAAGATAGAGTTTTCCGAAGGGACACCAAGTTTTTCGGGTGGACAGACAACTCAGTATCTTTTGGGAAAATCTCATCGGCCAGGTCATCGCCTACACGGCTGGCATAATACTGTTTGATGACTTTTTGGCCTTGGGTCTGGAACATATCCATAGAGGAAAAGACACCAATTTTCGTAAGAAGTAGGATTGCAATACAAGCCGCTACATTTGCCGCAGAGTGCGCATACTTGCCGCACCTTTCCAGCAGCTTTGGTTCAGGTAGCATTGTTTTCAGTTTCCGAGTTTTCGGTGCCTTGCGAAGACTGTGTTTCAGTACGCCAATGGCCTGTGCATTCGCACACATCAATAAGTCAAGCTTGTGAGGCTGAGATTTTATGACGGACAGGGCAAGATTGACTTTACCGTATGACACAAGTCGCCGCTGACATCTCGGACAATTGCTAATGTGGTTTTGCAACCAGTCTGCTTCGGGATCAAAATGCCTGCTTGTAGCTTCACTCAACCAGCCCCTGATACGTCTACATTTATTATTTTTATTTATACCTGTCATTTTTCTTCTTCTTTACCCATCCACATAGTCAATATCTGTAGCGCTTTGCATCTATAAACCCTCGCTGTCGCTGCTGATATTCCCAATATCCTGCCAATTTGCGTATAAGACAATTCTGCCAGGTCGCGTAATGTTATGACGTTTCTTAGATGTTCAGGCAATTGAGCTATGCAGCCTCTTAAAGACTCCTGCAGGTATTTAGAATCGAGCTCTTTCGCAGGCGAGGTTATATGTTTTCCGGTAAATATAGCCGTGGACAATCTCCTTCTATCTGCTATTCTGCGCCTTAACATCGAAATGGCTACATTGTTCGCGGTTCGGAAAATATAGGCTTTAACATGTTCGGGTTTCTGTCCTCCTTCATAATGTGCCAGCTGCAGAAACGTATCCTGGTAGGCATCACAAACATCCTGCTCGTTACCCAATATTCGCCAGAGCATTGTAATTAGCTCCTGGCCGTGCTTGAGCATTGTGGACAATATCCACCGCTGGTCTTCGCTGACGGCTTCGGAGACAGCAAAATCCCACAACAATCCGTAACTTACGGTCTTACCAAACATAAGCACCCATTTCGAATGTCTTATGTCCTTCTATTTGTTAAGACGCAGCACCTAAGGATATGTTAACATGAAATATACGAAAAAATGCAAAAAAACACTTTTTCAGGTAACGTTTTGAGGTTCCATTTCGTCTTAGCTTTGCAGATGAAATGTCGGAATGATTTGAAATCTGTTAATCGACTACAAGAATATGGCTACAAGTAATCACAAGAATGGCTCTTCCAACCAGAAAAAAGATGCCCAGGATGTAGTATCTCTGGTGGACGAACTTCTGAAAAAAGCTGTAAAATCGGGCGCGAGTGACGTCCATTTCGAACCTACAGGGGCTGGATTGATAGTAAAATTCCGGCTCGACGGTGTCTTAAACACAGTAGAAGAACTACCCAGGTCCCTGTCTGACAATGTAATTGCAAGACTGAAGGTATTAGGAGGCCTTTTGACCTACCGCAACGACATACCCCAGGAAGGCCGGATTGAAATCAGCAAGAGCAGAGATGAACGAATTATGGACCAGCGGCTGGCTGTTTTCCCGACAATACACGGTCAACGAGCGGTCGTGCGATTATTCTACAGCAATATCGAGCTTATGGACCTGGGGCAGTTGGGCTTCTCAAAAGATATATACAAAGCGCTGAAAATAATTACCGACAAAAACCAGGGTGTCCTATTGTTGACCGGGCCCGCGGGAAGTGGAAAAAGTACCACATTAGCTGCTCTCTTGCGGCACATTCTAAAAAGCTTTCCCGGCAAAAGCATTGTTACCCTTGAAGACCCCGTAGAAATAATGATTGAGGGCGCTACACAAGTTCAGATTACACCTCACGGCCAAATGACATTTCCGACAGGTTTGCGGTCGCTGCTTCGGCAGGACCCGCAGGTTCTTATGATTGGAGAGATACGGGATGCTGAAACCGCTAAGATTGGTATTGAAGCAGGACTAACGGGACATCTGCTAATGAGCACAATGCACAGCGGCACACCAGCTGGGGCATTCTTGCGGCTGTTAGAGATGGGTATCGAGCCTTATCAGGTAACATCAAGCGTCTCGGCAGTACTCAACCAAAGACTTGTCAGAAAACTCTGCGAACAATGTAAGCGAAAGATTGAGAAAACAGGTTTGTTCGAAGCGGGAGGATGTGATGCCTGTTTCAATACCGGCTACAAGGGTCGAGTGCTAATTGCAGAGATGGTCCAGCTTGATAGTCAATTGCGAAAGGCCATTTTGGCCAAAGCCGACCTCGAAGAGCTTGAGGCTTTGCTGATGTGTAAAGGTCATACCAGTATGCTGGCTGACGGCGAACGTCTGGTCAGCGAAGGAATCACAACACAGGAAGAATTAAATAAGGTTTGTGGAATAGCTTCAGATGATTCTTGAGCTGATGGGATAATTGTTATGTTTGTATATAAGAACAACTTTTCACAATTTGGATAAGGACTAAAGAATGGCGACATTCGAATATAACGCACTGACGTCGGCAGGCAGACTAATGAAAGGTACGATTGAAGCCGACAGCCGTGAAGAAGTGAGCGAACAGCTCAAACAGATGCAGCTTTCTGTAAATTCCATCGACAAGGCCAAACTCAAAAAGCCCAAGACTGCCATCGGCAGAAACCAGTTTATGCTTTTCAATCAGCAATTGGCCTCCATAACCAAAGCTGGCATTCCTCTGGAGAAAGGCCTGCGAGAGCTTTCAAATGATGTTGGCTCGAAATCAATGCGCAAGCTCATTGATGATATCGCCGGTGAACTCGAGGCAGGTGTCAAAATCGAGGAAGCATTTGAAAAGAGACAGAAGCGTTTTCCACCTTTGTACGGCCGAATATTAAAAGCAGGAGTAGAAACAGGCAGATTAAGCGAGATGCTGACAAGTCTGAACAGACATCTGGAACTGGCCTGTCGGACCAGGAGAATAATTTTTGAAGCGATGAGTTATCCTGCGGTTATTCTGACTCTAGGTGCGGTCGTTATAACAGCAATGTTCCTGATTGTAATCCCACAGTTCAAGACAATACTTGAGGAAATGGTCGGAGGACACCTGCCACCTATTACTTTGTTATTTTTCAGTATAACCAAGAATGTGGTGCCTTTCTGGATAGCAGTAGGATTTCTTATAGCAGTGACACTTGTTGCACTTGCGTTACTTTCGACATCTGCAGCAGGACGCAGATTCAAAGAGTCGGTGTTCTTAAAAATTCCCGTTATCGGCAGAGTCTATCATAGCAGTGTGCTCGGCAGGATGGCTGAGGCGATGGCAATGATGGTAGCGGCCGGCTGTGATATGCCAGCGTCTCTGAGATTAAGCTCAGGTGCGACAGGAAGCGAAAAGCTCATTCTGGAATGCGAGGCCCTTGCAGGCCAAATCGAGCAGGGAGCCAATATTTTAGAAGCGGGACAGTTTTGCAAGACGATACCGAGACTGTTTTTGTATTCGATTCAATTGGGTACGCAGCGCAATGAGCTGCAAGACAACCTCTACAGCCTGGGCCAGATGTACTCAGAGCAGGCACGATGCGGCCAGGCAAGATTGCAGGCGGTTCTGTTACCAATTATGCTGATTGTGGTGGGAGGTTTTATTGCGTCGGCCATCCTGGCGATGTTTTTGCCAATGATACAAGTTATTACGAGTTTAGGTTCACAGGGTTAAGGTATGATTGTAGTTATAGCAATATTAGTGTTGGCTGTTTATGTCTACCTTGGATTTAAGGAGCCGGCTATCGCCCTAGTTACATCACCTTTTGTAGCCCTTACAATATTTGTTGCCGGAGCTGCAGGAGCTGCAGGAGCTGCAGATGATTCCGCAGCTATGATAATTGCACCGCTTATTTTCTTTGCGACAGTTATAGCTGTATCGGTATCAAGACGTGAGCCCGGCTCTGAACAATGGCCTCAGATATGTGCAAAATGGATTCTTATAATTTTTCTATTCCTGCTTTTGTCAGTAACTGCGGGCGTTGCGTTTGGTCCTTTGGGCGTAGCCGGTTTTATATTTTTCATTTTGTTTATGAGTTTAATTATAGCTTACACCCTGACATCACGGCATGCGGTTGCTACGTATGTTATCTCGACGATTGGTTCGAGTATGCGGCAGAATCTGCCATTACCGATGGCGCTGGAATCCGCAGCGGCTTCACGAGCAGACACCCGCTCAAGAATCCTGCAAAGAATACAAAAATGGCTGGTTCAGGGCTACTCGTTGAGTGAGTCAATCAAAAAAGGCTATCCAAAATGCCCTGGTCATGCGGTGGCAATGATAACTGCTGCCGAGCGCATTGACCAGCTTCCACTTGCGATTGGCGCAATCGAAGCAGATATGGTTATCAAGGCTGACGAACGCAGAATAATCAGGCCGGTTCACCCCCTCTATCCGGTAATAGTAATAGTCTTTACGCTTTTCATATTGATGTCAGTTATGAAGTTTGTCATCCCACAGTTCAAAACTGTGTTAGAAGAAATGATTGTGGGAGAACTTCCAACTGCCACTCAATTTTTAATTGGGATAGTACGTTTTATTGGAGATGAATTTGGGTGGTTAATTTGGCTGGCATTTGTACTGACGATTTTTGTGGTAGTGCCCGTTTCGATTCGCGTCAGGTTTCGGCCTCGTCGTCCAGAGAAGCCGTACTTGCTTTCGCAAATTGGCGACTTTCTTAAATGGCATTTGCCTGTTTTGCACTGGTTTGAGATGAACTATTCGATGGTACAGGTTGTTGAGCTTCTGCGGCTTTCGCTTAATGCAGGTTATACAGTCGACGATACTATCAAGAATACACTTGAACTGGACGTAAACAATTGTTTTAGAAAACGGCTCAAAGAATGGCTGGAAAGAGTAAAACGAGGAGATAATATTTCTACAGCAGTCAGAGAAAGTAAATTGGGCTCTGCTTTAGCGTGGGCTTTCGATGAACAGGTTAATCAAAGCAATACTTTGTCAATATTAGAAACCCTCGAGTCGTTCTACCGCTCGAACTACAGCTACTACGTAAATCTCGCAAGGTTCATAATGTGGCCATGTGTAACTCTTATTATGGGAGCAATAGTAGGATTTGTAGTTTATTCGATATTTTCGCCGGGTATCGCTGTTATCAAAAGCCTGGCTGAGGCAGTTTATCCGTAACAATCGTAAACGGAGAATAGTTGTGTCTGTCAAAAGCAAAAAATACGGTGGTTTCTTCATAACTGAAATCGTGGTCGCATCGGCCATTTTAGCAATCCTTTTGGTTGGGCTGGCATTGTCGCTGTATGGATTCGCAAAGTTCAATCGCTATCAGTTAGTAAGGCAGCAATGTATATCGGCAGCCCAGGCTGAGCTTGACAGTATAACCATAACGGGCAAACCAATCCCGGATGAAGACTTTAAGCAGCTTTGGCCCAAGCTCGGTGTTAATATCAAAAGCTCAGCGGGAACCGGTCAATGGCAGTCAATGACATTAGTAGAGGTAACAGCAAACGGCATGAGCTATAGTAAGGAAGTAAAAGTTCAGTTGGCCAGATATGTTTTAGCAGACGAGTCCATAGCCAAAGGGGAGTGATAAATATGCGTAAAGGCTTTACTTTAGTGGAAGTATTGATAGTAGTAATTGTTCTTCCCTTTATGATGCTTGTTCTTGACGACTTTTTCAGAACGCTTATAAAGGATATTCCGCGGTCATATCAAACCGTGCAGGAGAATGCAAGTCTGCTAAGTATGTTAGAGCAAATGCAGAAGGACATTGACGAGGCAAAGAGACTGCCGGAATCGTTTGATGAATATACTACCGGTGACGAACTGCTTTTGATTGAGCTGGCAGAGGGTATGATTTGCTATCAGTTAAAAGATGAAAAGGTGCTCAGACGTAAGCTAACGGACAATCAGCAGAGTAATGCTTTAGGACAAACGGTATGGTCGGTACCAAATGCAAAAGTGGAATGGCAAGTCTGGCGAAAAGACGGGGACGGTTATGCAGTGGAGGTTAAGACTCATATAGAGCATAAGATTCGAGGAGACCATTGGGAGAAGAAAATGGCTAATTCACATCTGTATTTTGTGGGTGCTTTTTGAAAGGTTCTGAATCAAAGATGAAAAAACCAAGACAAAAAGGTTTTGCGCTGGTACTTGTGATAACGGCGATGGCCATAATAGGACTCGAAATGCACGTTTTAACGAGTGGTGCGAACACTATGTTGTTTCAAGCGGATACTGCCTATCTTGAGGCGTGTAAACGGAACCTGATAACGAGCGGCTTGGCATGGGCAAAACGAAATATCCGGAATAACAATAGAGAAACCTTTGATAAGGCTGTAGAATTGGATGTTAGTAAGATGGATATTCGCGCTTCAAGCCTGATTGTTACTATAAGTGTCCCAACAGACAAAGAGCCGCAAGCTCAAATAAACGCATCCTGCAGCCGTGGCAGACGAACTTTCAGACACGATGGCAAACACAAAATCAGGTTATGATAAGCAGGAAGCAATTATTAGAGCACGCAAAAGCCCAACAAGCCACCGAGAGGTTACCGGCGTCGTTTTGTCAGAGCAGATAACGGTAACACACCCCAGTGTTTCGTTCTCTGCACGCCTATAACAAGAGCGTTGATCTGCTGACGTTAGCAACCGCTCTATCCGAAGATGTAAATACTGCTGAAGATTCTCTGCAGCACGTTTTTGCTAAGTTTTGTAACGACCCTAGGACATTTAGACCTAAGGGAAGTCTCAAATCGTATTTAGCAGTCTGCATCGCCAATCGTGTGCATGACATATACCGAGCAAGACGGCGGGATAGCGTTAAGTTCACAGATACTCCTTCCCTTGGTAATATAACCGCCGCATGCAGCAAGCGGGGGAACTCCTTTGCGGCATCATCCATCAGGTCGCCGTTCGTATTTTCGTCGACATAGGCTACGTCGTATCCAGCGCCTGTGCCTCCGGATTCGTCGATTATGCCCAACATCGAGTTGTTACCTTCTTCTCCAAACACCACACGGAAGTAGAGCGGGTGTTCCGAGCGGTATCGGCGTTCCGTCGGTAGTTCCCGCCTTAGATCAGCCGCACGGGACGGCTGAAGTACGCTGCCCGTTGAATAAGCTGTGGCCTCGAATTTTGGTGAATTCGGCAAATATAGCTTATTTATAGCACCACTGCAAAAAGCCGCTCATTCCGGGTATATCACAGACGTCAGATTTTTGCAGAGATATCCGCATCAATCAATTGCTCGAGCCTGCAAATTCTAAATCAGGCACAGTTTCGCAGCCTACTGATTTTGTGAAAAAATTTAACTTAATCAATTTTTCTGTTTTTGAAGTTTAATAGAAACTGTAAAATGCCGGTAGTTGATGTTTGATAATTGAATAGTTTTGTTGCATTAAACTTTTAGCGTTTCAACCGAAACCGTCAATTTTTTTAGTCCAGAAACGTATATAAGTTGGTGCTCCTTTACCTATAGGTTTAGGGGTGCCGCTTGCGTGATCTGGACGGGCCTTGACGGGCCTCGGTTGACCACAATATAGCGGTGCCCTTTTTTATTTGGTATCGGAGACAATAATAATTTTTTACAGGAGATGAATCATGGAAAAGTTAGTGTGTGTATTATTGATTGGGACAATTTTTATCGCTGGCTGTGCCGGCACCGAAGCGAATCCCATCGCCGTTTACATTCCTGGTGATGAGAACAAAAGCTGTAATGCTTTGAAAGCAGAAATTGCCAATATAGATAAGCAAATAAAGAGCAAAAAGGCTAAAAAATCTGAAAAAGATTTTTCTAATTCGCTTTGGTTTGTAGGCGGATTCTTTCTTATAGTCCCTTGGTTTTTTATGGACTTGAAAAACGCTGAGGAAACGGAAGTCAGTGCATTGCAACAACGCAAAGACGCTTTAATAGTTATAGCAGCGGAAAAAGATTGCGAATTCTAATTAACCAACAATCTTCGCAACGTCTGGATTTGTAAAAAGACCACCGTTTCCAGTGGGCCTAAGGAGTTTATCATGACACTAATTGAGCATATAAAACTCATCGAGTACTTTGCAACACAAGCCCTTATACACATCCAAGCCCAAAAATATTACAAGGCCTACAATGAACTTGACGAAGTCAAGGTCCTCACCATCAAAGCTCAAAGACTAATAAAAAATGATTTAAGTGATACAACCGAAATCCCTGTATCTCTGGAGTTGATGGATAACCAGAGCCAATAGAAAAATACAATGGATTTTGGACCGCACTTAGCTCATTCGAGAGGATTTAAGGAGTGGTCGTATGTTCGAAACGCCCCCCCGCTATGAACCCACGACCCATCCTCTCAAAAGCGCGTTGTCAACTTTATGCAAAAAGTCGCCACAAATATAAATAGGACCTTCTCCGCCGGAGCTTTGAGCCCCTACAGACGAGATAGCCCTGTTTATCGTGGTTTTGTGTTTATCGACGAGGAACTTTGGGATCCACTGCTTGAATTCGTACAGGACACCATTCTTGCCCTATTCTCGCTTGACAATCGGAGCGAAAGGTCATATAGATGCTCAGACTTTTTACTGCCAGCTCGGTGGATTTGTATATTCGAGTGTTGTTTTGTTTATTCTGTCAGTGCAAGGAGACCATGTGTTATGGCAAAGAATACAGCAGTGAAAACACATGCAAAACCTATGACCAAGAGTGAGATCGTATCGGGTACTGCCGATGCGACTGGGCTAACAAAGAAACAGGTGAGCTCGGTGTTCTGCCCTGAGGGATTTCCCAACTTCATGAAACGAGGTCTTGCCTCCGTTGTTCTGGTCGCCGGCCTACTGGCTCACTCTACCACCACGGCCCAAGCCGAAGCCTGGCCCGGCTGGCGTGGCCCGCGCGGCGACGGCACGTGTATAGAGAAAAACGTCCCCACCAAATGGGACCCACGGGGCGCGCTCTGGAAGACAGAACTTCCCGGCAAAGGGCATGCGTCCCCGATCGTCTGGGGCGGTCGCGTCTTCACCGTCACCGCTCTGCCCGCGACACAGGAGCGCGTGCTTCTCTGTCTGGACCGTAACACCGGAAGGATCCTTTGGGAACGGACCGTCATCCAGGGGCCGCTGGAGAAGATCCACAAGGAAAACAGTCATGCCTCTGGTACG
>Ga0315296_10004044_pt1 | contig 12094 bp, 12 predicted proteins | sample YL17G14_18_MG_FD_203921 | JGI IMG/M metagenome (GOLD analysis project Ga0315296, IMG submission 203921) | Sediment microbial communities from Yellowstone Lake, YNP, Wyoming, USA - YL17G14_18 | ecosystem: Environmental > Aquatic > Freshwater > Lake > Sediment | place: USA: Wyoming | collected...
AGGCATCAGTACAGTCTCCGCCTCCCTTGCTTCTGGGCATTCTGCCAGTCGCGGTAATCCTTTAGGGCCTCAGCGACCTGCTCCCTGGAAAAGCGAGGGGCAGGTCTCGGCGGCTTCTTGACCTGCGCCTTCTCCTCCTCAGCCTGAAGGATGTCCCGCAGGTGGGACACGTCTAGTTGCTCTGCGCCAGCGACATACGTCCCTAACTCCTTGAGGCGACGGATCGTCTCGTAGCGTTCGCCTACGTGCGATGGGAGCCACATGCGTGTCATGGCCGCTTTATCTCATCCAGCGTCTTGACCCCCGCCTTCTGTAACTTTGCCGCTCGCGCCTTCCCTATCTGGTAGTAGTTCGGGGCCTGGATAGGGTGCCCCACTTCCTTCTCGCGCTGCGAGTAGGCGTGGTCGATCTCCTGGTTCGCCTCTTGGAAGTCCGAAAATCCCTGACGGGACTGGCGGGTATTGGAAGCCTCACCGCCTCTTGTCGGCAGGGTAGACGTAGCCACCGAGAACAGATAGACACTCTCTCGATGAGCATCCTGCCCGCAGGCGAGGCAGGGGATGACTTCTACCTCAATCCCCTGCCTCGCCTCAGACGTGTGCCCATCTCTACACGTGTAGTTGTAGAGTGGAATTGCTACACCTCCTACTTCACGTTCACCGTTGGCAACTCGATGAAGTCGAAGCTGGCGTAGTAGTCAGGCCCGTGGGTTGCGGCTGCAACCTGGATGTAGAAGGTCGCTATACCTGCACACACAGGCGGCACTCGCGGTTGCCACATGAAACTCGTGGTCTCGTGTCCAGCCCCCATCGCTACAGGGTTAGCAACATGCCAGTGGCACCGAGTTGTGGTAGGGCCTTCCGCCGCTACAACGACGCCTCCAGTTTGACCCGTTGAAGCAACGCAGTGAGACGCTACGCCACCCATCTTGAGTGGTAGGGGTATGAAGGCGGTGCCGTGAGTCGTAACGGCTAGTCCTACCGACTTTGCCGCATACTCGTGAAGCGTCCCGTCACTTGCCGATATGCCGTCCCGTGTGGCGATGTGGGCGTAAACGGGTATCATCGTCATACCGAGAGGGGCTTCGCAAGCCATCTCCGCCTTGGTGTCGGTGATAAGAATGTCACCAATAAGCGGCGTGGTAATGGTGCCTGCCTTGACCTGGAACACTCGACCTTCCAAGGCCATCTGCGTGTACCAGTCACAGATACACAACTCGCCCCGTCGGTTGAGTTTAATGTCAGCGTGGACACCCTCGGTTTCTACACGCGGGGAACGCTGTCCTACTTGACCTTGACCAGTGCAAACCTCTTCCGTCATTGTTCTCCTCCCTACTCCACATTCACTGTGGGTAGTTCGATGTAGTCAAAGCTGGCGAAGTAGGACGGGCCAGTGGTGGTCGCCGAGACCTGTATGTAGAAACAGGCAGGGCCAACCAGCGGTGGCGGGGTGCGCGGTTGCCACATATGGCTCGTAAAGCCGTGACCAGCGGCGACAGCAAGCGGGTTGGCTACGTGCCAATGGCATCGAGTCGTGGTAGCCAGTTCTGCTGTCACCGTCACAGAACCAGCCGTCGCTGCGACGCGAGCGGCGCAGACCGAAGCTGGGCCGCCGATGTAGAGCGGCAGTGGCACGAAGGCGGTGCCAGCAGTCGACTTTGCGCCTACCGACTTCGCTGCGTACTCGTGGAGTGTGCCAGTACCCAGGTTGACGGCGATGTGGGCATATACCGGGATAAGGGTTGTCCCTGTACTAGCATCAGCACACATCTCGGCAGCGGTGTCGGTGATCACAACTTGACCGACCAAAGGTGCCGTGACCGTTCCTGCCTTGACCTGAAAGGCGCGACCTTCGAGTGCCATCTGGGTGTACCAATCGCAGATGCAGACTTCGGCGCGTCGATTGAGTTTTATGTCGGCCTTGATGCCATCGGAATCAGACCGAGGGGCACTCTGGCCGACCAGACCTTGCAGTGTAATGTCCGCCATTTCTCTCTCTTTCTCTTCCGTTAAGGTGCCAGGGTTAGGAAGACTAGACTATACTCAGTCGATGCTCCGATGGACATGACCCAGCCAACGACCGGCTCCAAGCCAGCGGTAGCAGTAGCGTTGGTTAGGTAGGGATCGACCGCACCAGCAGTTGTCACACTTGGGTAGACGGCCTTGCCGAGGACGAGCGTACCGTTCGTGAGAACCGAAGCTGGCCCCCAGGTCTGAAGCCAACAGTAGTAGTTAGCAGTCACCGCACAAGGCGTCACGCCAAGGGGCGGCCCTGTCACAGTTATTGGGGCAACCACCACGTCCTTGTAGAGGTTCTTGCGGAGTCCCACCTGACTTATAGTTGAGAGGGCTATCGTCAGGGCATCCTCATCCGCGATAGTGATCACGCAATTCCCAGAACCCGTAGCCTCGGCTGGGTGCGACTTGATGGTGCAAAGTTGTCCCTCGCCAGCCTCATCATTCACGAACAAGTATCCCTCGGCATACATATTCGCGGTGATGGCCGTGGTCGAGTTGGTGACTATCACCGAACTGGAACCAATAGGTGCAGCCGCAGCAACCGCTAGGTCTTTCGTGTGGCCTGTTGTAACGACCGCCTCCTGCATTACCTGACCTATACTCAGGTTCGTACCGCCTGCTTTGGCGTAGCGGAATACTCGTCCATCGGGCAATATCAGGCGTGTCCCCAATGGACTTACCTGGGCAACGGTCGTATTGAGGCGGTCCTTAATGCTTCCATAGATTACCGTTGGGAAACTCATGTTTCCTCCCTCTTATCACATGCTCTCCTGTGGGCGAAAAGCCCTAGATGACCAGCGCAGGGCCTCCCACAGTTGGGGCAGGTAAAATCTGATACCTCTACCACCTTGGGTTCTACCCTTGGCAGTGGCGGCATCAGGGTGAATCCTCTTGCGAGGTACTTCTTCATGTGGAACGGGTCTGCGGGTAGGCCAGGCATGGGTTCGCCATCAGCCTTGTAGTAAGTAGCCCGTGCAGGCCACTCAGTAAGCTTGAAGGCAACCCCCTGCGTGGCTAGTTCCTGCTGAAGTTCCCGAACCTCACTGGGTCTCATCAGAAATACCTCCTAGTTGCTGGTGCTCAACGCGCCGATCTCGTATCGCATGGGGGCACCGTAGAGGTCGTCGAGTTCAAACAAGCCGTAGTCGGCGAGGACAACGACCTCGGTAGCTCGCAGTGATATGTCCTCTTGCCGCTTCGTGGTGAACCCCAGCGACTCCACAACGCACATCGCTGCCTTGGAGAAGATCGCGCCGTAACCGGAGTCAACGGCACCGATCTTGTCAATGTCACCCGTCTGGAACACCGCCACACCGTTCACCGTTACACGGTAGAAGTTCCCCAGACGCTCGGCGGATAGACCTACGGGCATCGGATAGGTGCCGAAAGCCTTAGCCGCATCGTTGGCACACTGAGCGACCGCGTTCGGGTGATGAACAATGTAGACAGGTGCGGGGAGTTTATTGGATGTCGCCCAGGAGATGCAGGCTTGAAGGTTCTGCATCGTCAGGAGTTTATCGTCGGCACCTAGAGTTGTGGCCCCATTGAGGGCCGCATACAGGGCAATAGTATCCCTGTTCTTCTTGCGGCCCATCGCGTCGCCCATCTGTCGCCCCACGATCTTGAACGGGTCTTCATTCTCCTGCCGAACGAGCTTGTCGGTAAGGATGACCTTCAAACCGACCTCAGCAGTTGTGAGATCGAGGGTAGTCATCCCGATGTCCGCAGTGTCTACCAGATCGACCCCATCCACGAGGTCTTTGGCTGTCATCTGGGCTACCTTGGGCACCGTGATCGTCTTTTCACCCTTCTTGAGTGTCATGTGTTCGATAAGCTCGACACAGGGTTGGTTGTGTTCCATCGTGTAGCGACATTCAGCGATGGCGATACGTTGGGCGTTGTCTAGGTTGCCGGTAGTTGCAGTTTGGATCGCCATGTGTCCCTCCTATGGTTTTGCGCCAGCGGCCTTCATCTTCGCAGCGAATGTCTCTGTATCGATTAGGCCCTCGGCGTAGTCGTCTCGTATCTTGGCTATAGAGCCAGAAGGTGCAGGAGCACCCTGGCCTACTGATACGGGGGCAGGTTCGGTCTCACGCTGCTTACCCAGACGTTCCTCCAGGGCGGCGTTGACCTCAGCTCGTATCTTCGCGTCCGACTCTCGTTTGGGCATGAACCTCTCCCCCGTTACATGCTTGATGTAGTCTGCGAGAGTAGCGACACGGTTATCACGCACCGCCTCTCGATGGAGTTTGTAGACAAGCTCATCGTGCTCCGCGTCGGGCACACCGAGAGCTTCCTTCACGTTCTCCAGGGCCTCTTGCGCCTGCTGTTGCGATGCCAGCCGAATCCGGTAGCCAGCGTAAGCCTCAAGATGGCCTGCCCGTTTGCTGTCATCGTCCGCCGTGTCCAGGTTCTTCAAGGTCTCTTGGAGTCCTTGATTAGCCTGTATCTGGCGGTCCCGATCCTCCTGCAAACGGCGCGCAGCACTATCACGGCCTGACTGTCTGGCACTTTCTAGACGGTCTGGCCATACCCTTTCGAGCAGGGCATCCCGCTCTTCCTTCGGCAACGCCTCCAGTTGGGCTGTTAGGTCTGGCTTCTCGGCCTCCTGTACCGCAGCCGCGGCCGCTTCCTCTTCAGGTGCGCCCTCTACCTCGCCAGCAGGCGGGGCCTCTGGTACTGGTAGAGGGATATCCTGCGCTGGAAGCGGCGTACCCTCGGTCTCGGAAGGCTCTTTCTTAGCCACTTGTTCCTCTCCTTAATGAAAGAGGCCCCGCCTTTCGGCTAGGGCCTCGGTTGTCCTATCAGCCTAGATTTTGCCGTGTGTCTTTACACTCAGATTATACCAAAGGTTTCCCCGCTGTCAATTTTGGTGTGATATGATGCACCGTTGGGAGGTGCGCCCATGCAGAGATGTTGGCAATGTCTCGTTGATCTCGTAAACTTCTGTAGCGTCCCGCCACGTTGGATTTTCCTGCTGGTTGCCATTGTCCTTGTGATGCTTTTCCTGTGGCAGCCATGCGCCTACTGGAAGGAGAGTTGTTTATGGAGCGGAGATTGCCCATAGTTCACTCCCCGACTCCCACCGGTTGCCCCGCTTGGATACCTAACGGAACATCTGAATACCAGACAAAGGCATCTGGGTGCTGCTTCTTGTACAGTTTACGCACAGGACTGTCGGCCAACTTCTGGTACAGAAGGGTTATCTCGTATTCCTCTTTGTTCTGCACTACCTGGGCAAGTGCCTGTTTGAATGACAATCCCGTCGCGCTGGCCGTAGCCTGAGCCTTCCGAACTATCCCCGCCGCCCTGTTGCCCGTCTCGGCGGACATGCCCTTCTTGGCTGGGATGCTGTAGTAGATCTCCATCACGGCCTCAGCGTCGAGCATCTCAGTTACCTTGGCCCTCACGGTATCGTCGCGCCATAGGTTGGCCTCATAGTCCCGCAACCATGTCTTCATTGCCTGGACAGGCACCTTGTCGGCGTTGGTTTGCAGAATCGCGTCGCGTTCCGCGAAGAAAGTCTCCCAGTCGGGCAGGCCATCCGCACCGGTTTGCAGTTCGACAGCCCAATACTGCCGAGCTATGGTCTCTTCCGGGGTTCTTTTTGGTTCAGGCAATTTACCTTCTGCGTATGCCTGTTCACTAAGAGTACGCCGCTCCTGTTGGAAATCCTTGTATGCGTTGCGAAACTCCACCCTTGTAGGTTGGCCTGACTGGATCATCTGGAGAGCATTGGTCTCAAATTCGTCGCGCTGAGCCAGAAGTTCAGCCTGAACGTCTCCCCCGAACTTCACGCCAGCCTTTTCCCGCTCGACTTGGATTTCTAGGAGTTCGGGGTATTGATTGATGGCCGCCCGTATCTGTCCGATATCTGGTTTCTCGCTCTTGCCCGTTAGTTCTCTGTAGCGACGGAGGAAGAGAGGGCCTAGCCTCTCGGCAGAAACATTGATCCCACTGGCCTGAAGTAAGGCCCCAACCGTCCCAATACGTTGAGCCTCTTCAAAGACTGAGGTTGCAGGGATCGGAGCTACTTGCTTTGCCATGAACCTTGCCCAACCCGCTACTCCCTCAATCTTCTTTTCCCCAAAGGTTTCCTTTTTTGTGTATGCCTGTATCGCGGCACTTGGAAGCTGGCCTAGCCTAGTTATGGCAGCGAACTGAGGATCGGCTAGGATTCGGATTGGAGTATCGGCCTGACCCAGAAGATCGAGATATTCCTTCCTGCCCAGGGGTCCCGTGTAGGGCAGTTCAGGCCGTAGGAATCCAGTGTTGTACCCCAACATCTTGGGGCCTTCTTTCGTTGGATCGTAGTCAACCCCTGGAACATTCTCGAACGGCTTATAGGCGCTCGCGGGCAGGAGTTCACCTTGCCAAACGTAGTTCAGAATGTTGCCCGCCGCCACGACATCGAAGAGGATGGACAGAAGGAGGGCCTTCTGTCTAAAAGGCATCCTAATCCACGACTCCTGTTCAGCCATCGAGAAGAGGAAGGTTCGCATAAAGTCCCGCGTTGTCGGATTGCGGAAGACACTCTGCCAGTTAGGGAGAGACGAAAAACTCTCGTTGATATCCAGCGCAGCCTTAGCAACCGCTTCCTCCAAGGACATCCCACCCTTCATATAATTCTGCGCCACTCGCCTTCCGATGCCAGTAACAAATGAGTTATGGGCATTGCGGAATGTCCCGCTCCCAAATGCCTTCGCCGCCCTTCCGATTATCGGAATCTTGTAGATTTTGAGTTCGCCCGCTATCCTTTCATATTCGGGGCCGACAAATCCCAGTCCAGCCTCACGGTTCAAACCATGCCGGTAGAGGCCCTGGATAATCGGATCTTGGAGTTCCAGCGCCCGAATTTTAGCGTCCAATCCAGGGGCGTAGGCCCTGGCGAGAGCTTTCGGAACCTCCCCGAGCGTGGCAATCTGTCGATATTTAGTCGCGTAGCCCAACGTTCGTGTCGAATAGTCGATGTTCTGGAAGAGACCGCCGAACACCTTAACGAACTTGGCTGTGGCAATCGCCTCACGCATAACACGCAGGGGGACATTGGCATTAAAGGCGGACGTACCGAAATGATCCTCTAGTGCCTTGGCAATATCCCTGGGAACGGCCCAAGGTTGGGTGTAGACATCGGGCTTCCCTGGTACTGCCCTACTCTCAAAAGCAGGCCCTATTTTCGGCACGCGCCACCCTTCCTCGACTACCTCAGAGGCAGGCAAGGCCAGACCAGTGCGCTTCAAGTTTTGAAGTACCACCGTCTGTTGACGGTAAATGATTCCTCGATAGACACGATGTTCAACGGTTTCGATGGCGTCCCATGTCTTGAGAGTCAACTCTGGCCGTTCAGCCAACACATCTAGGATTGTGCCTTCCAGTTTGCGCTGGCGCATGAATCCAGGTTTGACTCCGAATCTGCCTCGGCCAGCCCCTCGGCCTACTGTTACCTTTTCGGCAACGGGCTGATACTCATGTGGGTAATACCACTGACGGCCTTCCCAATCAGGAATTGTGGCCTGCATCTTCGCCGTTTCCTGATCCAGAATTTGACGCAAGGCGCGAGCCGTGTCAGCAGCTTCAGGCGGAAGGCCAACTTTGGCGATGGCCTCTTCTATCGGGCCAGGGTAATCTAGAACCTGAATGATATCTGCCGATTGGGGTGTTTCAGCCACAGAGAAATACTCTGGGGCCTTCCTAGCCAACCTACGGGCCTGAATGAGTTGCTGGCCGTACAGGTCTCTCTCTAACCCTACCTCGCCCTCGTATCGTCGTATGAGCGTTCGCTGTGCCTTTTCACCTGCCGGGGCACCCGCAAAGTAGTCATTGAGGGCTGCGCCCGAATCGGCGGGCGGCGGCGTAGGAGGTTTAGGCGGCGCAACAGGTGGCTCGGTTGGCGGCACAACAGGTGGTTCCGTAGGAGGCACTTTGGGGATTATCGGCTCCTCTGGCACTCTCGGCCGCAACGGTGCGCCGCCCGCCTCCCCTGTGAGTAGCCTACGGGTGAACGGCGTCGCTCTCTCCGCTAAGGCAGGGAGAGCGGCCCCACCACGCATGACTGCGCGTTCTAGTGTTGGGCCAAGTGCGGGGCCAGCCAACGAAGCGCCAGTCTGCGCCACCATCCCTGTCCCTTTCGGCGCACCAAGTTCCTCAGCACCGTATCCGAGTGCGCCTCCTCCCATGCCATAGGCCAGCATCCGCGTGGTCATCCTAGGCCACGCGGCGAAGCTGGCGAGTCCAAGGGGCGACGTGAAACCTCTCGCAAACTCCGCAGTTGGGCCGATAACGGGCATCTCCCTGATCGGCTTGGGGAGTTCGGGTAGAAGCGGCTTACCTACCCACTCAGACATTAAGGCAGGCAGGCCGCCACCAGTCCGAGTAGCCCAGTCACCAGCATAGGTAGGCTCATACCGTCCATACTCTCCATAGGCGCCAGTGGGAAATAGAGCCTCTGGCATCGCAGGGCGGGTTTCGCCTGGGGGAGCTTCATATCGCCGCATGGATTCGCGTTCAGCCTCGCGGCGTTCCTGAACCTTCTTTGCTTCGGCTTCGCGGACTTTCTGAATCCTCTCTGCTTCAACCTTAGCGGCCTTCTCAACCTTTGGCTGTAGCTTCTGTTCGATGCGCCGGAGGCGTTCTACTGGGGGTTCGGCATTAAGGATTTGGCCTATAGCCCGCTGCATGAAGGCAGGGCCAGTGCCGAACATACGAAGGATGCGGCGCTGTAGGTCTTCCCATTCCTCGTCAGAAGCGACCTCCCAGGACTCAGCCACTATCTCCAACCCCCATACTGCGGTAGCGCGCTGCCCATCCCAGTGAAGGCCGAGCGGCGCATAGCGTCGTAGGCGTTGGCGATCATCTCCTCCTCAGTCTCACCTGGGATCATGCCCAGGCTGCGCCATGTGGCTGCCAGCATCGCTTGTTCAGCGCGAGTCATGTTCTGAAACTGCATTAGGTTGTATTGCCAAGGCGGGGGAACGGGAGTGTTGATGCCTGCACCTGGAACCGTTGTCGGCCCTGTCCACGCCTGGAAAGACGGCACGTTGTATTGCCCACCTGCGCGAGCGGCCTGAAGGAAGGGCAGTTGGTCAATGGGCGAGGGTGCGGCTGCGGTGGGGGTTGCTGTTCCACCAGCGGTTGCAGGAAGCACCCCACCGCGAATGGTTCCAGGGGGAGCCCACCACCCAGCGGGGGATACAGGGGGCGCGCCTTTCCATGATGGGCGAACCGCCGCAACCTGCTCGCTGTACGATAGCGGCGTAACCGCTGGAAGCCCAAAAGACGGCCTCAGGCTGTCTGGAAGCTGATATAGGTCAAAGTAATGCGCTATGATGTTTTGTGGAGCGCCACCTGGGTATTGCTTTGCCAACGCCTCTCTCATCAGGCGACCTCGCACCGCATCAGGGTCAGACCCCCGCTTTTGGCCTTGCTGCATTAGAAACTGGCTCCAAGCCTCGGCTGGGTCGATGGAGCGAGTCGAACCTAATTGACGAGTGCCAGATAGCGAACTCATGCCAGGTAGCGGCCCCCTGTCAGATGGCGAGCCCATACCATACGGCGAACCCTCGCCAGCGGAAGTGGCGGGCGTGTAGGCTTCCGCCATTTGACCAGCGCCTCGTGATGGCGTAACGGGGGGTTTGGAACCTAACGTACCGCCACGCAGCATCCCGGGCACCTTACCCCTCAGCCACTGGGCCTGTTGCTGCTGTAGGGGCGTGATCTGAACTCCGCCGCCTGGGAGGGCGGCTGCTAGCTCTGGCCCTCGCTCGCCAACGAGGGCGGCTGGCGCAGCCCCAGCGGTCGCAGGTTGAGGTTGCGGTAGACCTGGTGCTTGCCCTCCTACTTGGCCTCCGTAGACTGTCCCGCCACCAGCCTGTGCCAGAGCCGCACCTTGTTCTGGGGTCTGTCCTCGATAGAAACCGACACGGGCAACCCAGTCGCCAGGACGGGCCAACTCGATAGCCATAAACCTCTCTCGGTCAAGTTGTCTTTGTTCTGCGGCTATCTGGGCCTTAACATCATCACTATACTTTGAGGCCGTAGCCGCGATGCCCGCGACTTCGATAGCAGCTTGAGCCATTATTTCGGCTTCCCGAATTCCAGCCTCAGCACGAGCCATCTCCGCTTCTGCTCCAATAGACGCAGCTTCCGTATACGCATCAGCCCACATCTGGCGATCCTTGAGAGCAGCGTCACGGTCCTTGTTCGCCTGATCGATTAGTCGAGCATTGTCTTTGTCGAATTGCCTAGCGTCCTCATCTATCTGGTAGACATCGACGGTAGCCGTAACATCGGAGGGGCGCGGCAAAGCCTGTGCCAGGGGAGCGAACCCGTAATTCAGTCGCAGGGTGTTTATGTATGTAGGGTCAGGCGATGTTCCTGTCGCGCCGCAATACTGATAGTAAAGTTGTAGCGCTCGGTCATAAGCCGCCTGGATTTCTGCTTGTGTCGCCATTCTCTACCTCCTCCCTATAGGAAGTTGGCCGCCAGGGAAAGTCTGTCCAAAGCGTGCCATGTAGTTCCGTATCGCCTGTATGAAACTGCTTTCTTGCACGTTCCCGCCGCCGCCTGTTGGCAGTGCAGCGCCGCCTGGCGAGTAGGGTACTGTTACCGAAGTAGACTGCTGGCCAGAAGGAAGGGCGGCTAGATTGGGTGGTTGCGGCAGCGCCCCTGGCTGATACTGGAGTTCGGGTGCCTGGGGGACATTCGTTTGCTGCATCGCCTCGGCATAGGTACTCGGCATGTAGCCGCCTAGAGGGATGCCCTGGATATTAGGCCCCAACTTCAGTTCCGTCATCCCTGGCGGCGCGAGTTGCTGGGCGTACTCCTGCGCGGCGGTTGCTTGCAGGCGGCCTTCCTGGGCCGCCGCGATCTTGTTGGCGAAGTTCTCAGCAGCAACCGTATCCCCGTACTTCTTCCTATCGAACTCGGCGTCAGCAAGCCACGTCTCCATGTCCCATTGACCGATTGCCGCCTCTTGCGCGGAGGGCATCGTGGTGGTTGTGGTGGCTGTGCCGGTCGGCCCCTCCTGGCCTAGATACTGGGAATATAGTTGGCTCATTATGTCAGCGTTGATGCCTGGTCTAAGTTCGCCACCTGGGTCATGGACGACTTCGCCGGTCGATTCTATCGTGTAGTCTGATGGCGGAGTCACAAAACCCCTTTCTACCAACCAGTCCCAATAAGTTTGAGCCTCCGTTTCCTCCGTCGGGGTCGTTGTCTGTGCTTGTCCTGCCATAGTTGCACCACCTTGTCCACCGAAAATCTGGTTTCGGGCGTTTACCCAATCCCCCAGGGCCTCATAGATCGTTCCGCCGCCCTGAACGACGCTGGCAATCTTGCTCAGGGCGATCTCTGCGTTTGTCCTGGGGTTCTTCAATGCCGTCGTGGAGTAGCCAGTCCCCAACCCCTGGCTCATACGATTCAACTGGAACAAGCCCCACGAATCCTCCGTGCCCTGGGCATTGAAACTGCTAGGGGTGGCCGGGTCCCAACCTGACTCAAGTTGGATAAGTTGCTCGATATAGGGCCAGTATTGCCCCAGACCTTTCGCCTCGGCCATTTGCTGGATAAGTGCTTTAAGGTCTCCCGCCATCTCGCATCCTCAACAAAGTTTGCAGTACGAATTTTCCCTGCTCTGGCGTCCAGGTCTGAGCAGGCTGCACCAGCGACTTCAGCAGCTTTTCCTTGCGCGTGAGTAGGCGCTTGCCTGTGGGGGGGATATTCCCCACGCTCCTGTCGATGCTTGCGAGTTGGGAGCGAATCATCGACTCAGCCTTGGCTGCGTCAGCGTCGATTGGGTTCTCAGGCATCATTCATGCCTTTCGTGGGGATAAGATAACGGCCAACGGCGGGGCACCGTTGGCCCAGGGAAACCGTGTTCTCTGTCAATGGCAGTCTCACATAACCGTAGGATTCTATCCAGTTCTAGACCCACGCGATGTTCTGCCGTGAACCAGCCAGCATATTCAGGCATGGGTTGCTGAGCAAAATAGGTCTCTCGTAAGGCAGACTCTTGCCTGTTCGCTAATACCTGGCAGTGAAGTTTATCCAACTCTGTAGCCATTCCCTACCTCCTACAC
>Ga0315296_10004046_pt1 | contig 12091 bp, 10 predicted proteins | sample YL17G14_18_MG_FD_203921 | JGI IMG/M metagenome (GOLD analysis project Ga0315296, IMG submission 203921) | Sediment microbial communities from Yellowstone Lake, YNP, Wyoming, USA - YL17G14_18 | ecosystem: Environmental > Aquatic > Freshwater > Lake > Sediment | place: USA: Wyoming | collected...
TCACATCATCAACGCCCACTTTTTTGCCTGTGACGCCGTAGAAGAACTTCGCATAATTCTCCACATGGGCAATCACTTTCGCAGGTTCCTTCGTCTGCTTGTTGTCTTCTGGGACAACGTCATTCCAAGGTAGTTTGCACAGTCCATTCAGGCCGAACCACGTGCGGAACATTGGAAACCAATGCAGGTTTTCTGCCTTCTGCTCAAAAGTCGGCATCAAGTTGTGCACCATATCCAAAAAAATCAGCCACGCCTCATCATGCTGAGGACCTTTCAACGCAAGCCCGTAACCGCCTTGCTGCGCCAACGATTCTTTGGTAACGTACTCTGAGAATTCCAGACCTTTCGCTTCCATTCCAATGTCCTGCAAAACCTTCGCGTCTGCATGATACTTTTCAGCAAAAATCTTCTTCATCCGCCTCACGCCCTGGCCTACAACCGCTCCGAAGCCTTCGCCTCGTGCCATTTGATGGATAAGCTCAAGCGCTGCTTCCTTGTTCCCGAACTTCAGGTCCAATCCGCCAGTAGCCTTCTTATCAATCAGTCCCGTCTCGTAGCATTCCATCGCAAAAGCCGTGGCCGTGCCTACTGAAATCGTGTCCAACCCGTAAACGTCACAGTAATAATTCATCTCCACAACAGCATCAGCATCGAATATTCCGCAGTTGCTTCCTTCGCCAGCAATTGTCTCATACTCAGGCCCGCTCACGAAGACTTTCTCACCCTTGTAGGGGCCCGTCTTCAACTCAAAATCCTTAACGCCATGGGCGCACGCTAACGCGCATCCCATCCAGCAACCGTCATAGCCCTTGTGGAATTTTCTGCGGTAAACCTCCCTGCCCAACTGTTCAGCCTCAGGATGACTGCCATACTTGAAATTGTGTACGGGAAGAAGGTCAAACTCGTTCATAATCGTCACAAGATGCGTCGTGCCCACCGTAGCCATCTCATTCTGTTCCGGGTCAAGCCTCCTAATCTCCTGACTATGAGCCAAACCCGCCTGCCTAACAATCTCCGCGTCAAAAGGCCCATTCGATTCAACAGAAACCTTGCCAGAATACTTCACCACAACAGCCTTCACGCGCTTATCCCGCAAGACCGTGCCAATCCCGCCCCTGCCCGCTTGCTTATACCTGTGAATCTTCCTTCCCGCATCGTACCATGAAAAGTTCAAACACCCAAACAACGTGTGCTCAGCCCCAGGACCCGAAGAAACAACAGAAACACTCTGGTCATTCTGTCCTCCATACTTCTTGGCCATCAAATCCACGATCAAATGCGTCTCAGACGGCAACGACACGGCATCTTCAACCAGCATCCTGCCCTCATCACCATCAATAAAAACAACAACCTCCGAACTCGCTTTGCCCTGAATCTCCAACGCATCCCAACCAGCAAACTTCAGGTACGGACCAAAATACCCGCCCACATTAGAGTCAACGACCGACTCAGTCAACGGCGAAATCGAAACCGCGATGCTTTTCCCACTTCCAGGATACACAGAAGTCCCGCCAAGCGGGCCGCAGGCAACGCATACCTCGTTCTCTGGCTCGTTCCACTTGACGATGCGGTCTTTAGGAAGTGCGTTCCAAAGCAGCCAAAGGTTAAAACCTCGACCTCCCGTGAATGTCTCCTTCATCTTCTCCGAAACAGGCTTCTCAGCAACCTGCATCCTTGAAAGGTTCACGTACAACGTCCTGTTGTTGTATCCTCTTTCAACCTTCCCAAGCTTATACTTGAATTCAGCAATTATCATGTGTCAGCACCATCATGGAGTTTGAGCAAAAAACTGATTGAACCAGAAGATAGCTCTTTCGACATCTACGAAGCAAAAGGTTCAATCTTCTTTCCAATCAAGCCATTGTGCAGAGAAAACCTATTTTGCCGAGAAAGCCAAGACTGATCGAGGGAGGAGGCTCTAATGAAACATGAAATCAATCAGGATTCGTCCGGCAAAACAGAAAGATGTTTCGACTATCGAAGGGATTATCGTTGAATGGCAGAACTGGAAGACTCCTCGAAAAGAATCAATCAAACGCGCCGTGAAGAACAAGGAACTGCTTGTAGCAGACTTGAAAGGCGAACTCGTAGGCTTTATTCATTATATTATGCATGAAGACATAATCGATGGAGGCTTGAACTCTTTTATCACGTGCTTCTACGTAGCCCCAAGATTCCGCAACAAAGGAATCGGCTCTACCCTCCTAAACAGTGCAATAGAAGACGCTCTAGACAAGAGCGCAATAGGAATCGAAACCTCGACATCAAATCCCGATGCGAGACGGCTATACGAAAAACACCATTTCAGACAATTCATGGGCAATTGGACCATGGGCGAAGTCTTCCTAGAACTGGACATGAAGAAACATAAACAGAATCAAAAAACAAAGAATACCTAGGCCACGTGCGGGCTTTAGTTTGTGGCAAACGAATGAATTCTAGGCTTTACACGTCAGTCCTCCGATTAAGGCCGGCTTATGCGAGTTTGTGGGCTTCTGAGATTGGACGTTGTGTGGAATATTCTTAAAGTTATGTGCCTAAGTATAGGGTGGATTAGTGAGCTGGCTGCGTGAGTTAGTGCGTCAAGACGTGTGGGAGAAGCATAGGTCTCTGCGGGAGATGGATTTGGAACGGGTGGGCCGATTGCCACCTGAGGAGAAGGTCAACTTGGCAATTGACATGACCGACGCGATGGTGCACGTGTGCGCACAAGGTATGAAAGCGCAAAATCCGGACATAACCGAAGAGGAACTGACCAGGAATCTGCGAGAAAGGTTCAAATGGGCAAAACGATGGCAACAACGAGGCGGGCTAGTGGAATAGAATGGAAGATTATCACGATTTGTTCAGGCGATTAGTCAAGGCTTTTGGGATTGCAGAATTGGATTATGTGTTTACTGGTGCACTGGCGGCGAGTTTCTACGGATTGCCAAGGACTACGACCGATATCGATGTGGTGGTACGGATTTCGGGCGAAGGGACAAAAAGAAAGCTCGTTCACGCTCTGACGCAGATTGGAGTGAGAGCCGATGAAAAAGAGATTGACAGGGCACTAGCGTCTGGCTACAGGATCGTAACGTTTGCTGACAGCAAAACTGCGTACACCATTGACTTCATATTTTCAAGCGAGAAGCCGAAAAAGAGAGCCGGAACTGTTGCCGGCGTACAAGCATGCTTTCAAACCCCTGAAGATCTGATTTCAGCAAAATTGCAGATGATCAAGATAACAATGCCAAGAGAGAGGGCTCTGAAAGACGAAGAAGACATAAGAGCGATTCTAAAGTTTACAGGCGTGGACATTGAAGCTGTAAAAAGGAAAGCTAAGAAAGAGACTACACTCTCGATTTTTGAGGCTTTGATCGCCTCTAAAAATTCATGAACGGTCTGCGTTGTCCTGTGCAGTTAATGAGTCACCAAGACACTACAGAAAAGCATGACTGAAGAACCCTTCTACAGCAAGCGAAAAATACATACGAAATCGAACCATGGAAAAGAGAGTTGCAAGAAACACCGCCACCTAAAGTAGGTTTAAGCCCACTCCACCTATTGCATGCCGAAATCGACATCTACCAAGATGAATCCACAGCATTGACAACATAGCCTGAGATGGCTCAAAAACGATATTAGTTGATGCTGCGAAAATACTGTTCGAAGCAAATATCGAAAGCGGAGAAGTGAAAATGCGCCCCAGCAAACGTGTAAAATGCACCGATTTCCCATGCCAAGACGTAAACAAGAAACGTTACACAGTTCCGAGTGTAAAAGTTGACCCTGACAGAATCAAGACGTTGATGATTTCAGAAGCACCCCCAGAAGATTCAGGTGACTACTTTTACGCCCTAAACAATCCTTTCTACCTACAAACAACCGTGCAAGCATTCAGCGATGCAGGCTTCAAAGTAACCAGCATGAAAGATATACTGAACTTGGGAGTGTACGTCACGACGACCATAAAATGCGCGAAGACATCCTATTCGATATTTCCACAAACAATAGACAACTGCTCCATTCGCATGTTGGAGAACGAGATAAACCTCTTCCCAAAAGCCAGAGCCATCCTGCTTATGGGCGACACTGCCATAAAAGCAATGAACTACACCGCCAAAAGAAACACTGGAAAACCATTAATTCCCAGCGGCTCCACCTACAAAATAAGAGAGGGCGAGTACTTCTACAAACAAGTCAGAATCTTTCCCTCATATTTGCAGACAGGCAAGAGCTACCTCATCGAAAAATCAAAAAGAAAAATGATCGCAGAAGACATCAAAGCCGCACTGGAATATTCCTAGTTCGTTTTCCAGCCACTCACACTTTTCTTGCTGAACAAAACCTTAGCGCACACTACGCAGAGATTAATCACAAGCGTGTGTTAGCTGAATAGTGCAAAATCAGAAAAAATGGGAAAGTGGGCGTTAGCCAACTTTGATTTCTTTTATGAGTGCTAGGTCTTGCAGGCTGTTCATTTTGACTTTGACGTTTGAGATGGTGTAGAGTGTGTCTTCAATGTAGAGTGATCTTTGTACGTAGTGGTTCCAATCTTGCTTATCTGCCGCGGTTTCTATGTGAGTTATGCCTCCTCTCAGCGCGAAACCTTCTTTCAGGGTCACGTTGAACACTAATGCGCCTTGCCACACTGGTTGTCCGTAGGCGTAGGGCGGGATTTCGCCTGGGTATTCGCTCGGATCGATCTGTGCAATTAGTGCAGGTATCACTAGCAGGTTTCTTTGTCTGTCAAACAGGAAGGCTTTGGGGTCTCTCAAGACGGGCGAGTCTGATCCTCTGTCTCCGATCGTGTAATTGGCTATTTGCACTGGGTTGCTGACGTTACTTACGTCAAACAGTGCTATTTTCACTCCTTGGTACCATGCGAAGAATCCTTGGTCTGCTTCAATCGTATGTTTGCCTACTCCTATCAAGTGGTTTTCGTCGTATGGATGCAGGTAGTCTGAGTATCCTGGTATCTCTAATTTGCCGAGGACAACTGGGTTCGTTGAGTTGCTCAAGTCTATTACAAACAGTGGGTCGATGCTCACGAATGTTACGAGGTAGCATTTGTTGCCCATGAATCTGGCTGAATAGATGTGTTCGCCGGGGGCGATGTCTGTGAGGTTCCCTACCACGGTCAGGTTCATGTCAAGCACGTAGACGTTGTTTTTCTGGGTTTCCGCCCATGTTGTGGTGGCCACTCGGAAATAGTTGTTGTACTCGTCCATCGAGAACTGGTTCAGAATGCGTCCTGGGACTTCACCTTGAGCTTCGGGAGTGATTGTACTGTTTTCTATGTGCACTCTATAGATTGATGTCTTATCCGCAGCAGGGTAGCCTATGTAGACGTTGTTCAGTGAAACGTACATTGCACTGGCTCCGCCTGTCATGATCGTTTTATGATTTGGCTCTTCTGCAGTGTTTTGGACATTCATTGCGACTATTGTTGTGAACATGTAGTAGTTGTCAGTCGTGTTAGAGTAGTAGACTTCCGTTGCTGCGATGTCTTTTGAGGCTCCGTTGGACCAGATTTTTGGCAGGTTGACGTTGTCGATCGTCACGCCTGGTAAGACTTGGGTAGTGTAGTAGGCAGGGGTGCTGGTGACAAGGTAAACGTATTCACCGATCATTCTTGAGTTGAAGTAGCTTCCGCTCGTGGTGTACGTCTTCAAGAGTTCAGGCTGTGACCTGTTTGAGACATCATAGATCTTAGCGTAGGTTGAGGTATCTGTAAAATAGCTCCATCTGACAATGATATCGTTATACGGAGTCGGAGCCACGTTGTATTTGGCTCCAAGAACGGTTAGTCTGTCGCCGTTGACAAAGATTCCCAGAGGTGACATGTCTGTGAAGGTTATGACGGAGACTATTCCTGCTTCTCCGGGAGGATAACCTTTCAGAATTGTTATGTTGTTTTCCGTGATAAGGTAGATGTATCCGTGGTCGTCAGTTTTCACGCTGTCTGCTTCGTCGACCCCCGAGACTTGGATGTTTGTCGTTGAATGTTCGACAGTTGATGCTTCGAGAGCGCGTACTGTTTCGCCTAGCGCGTTTGTTGCAAAAACCCCTTGAGGTCCAACTACCTGCGTTGATGGAGACAGGAAAACGCTTACGCCACCTTGGGCATCTCGATAAGTGTACCATCCTTGAGGCTGCGATTTACTCTTCAAGAAGTCATGGAGTTCTTCGGAGGAGCCAAAGGTCGCCATCGCAGAAGTTGTCGGAAATGGTATGTGTGGTATGTATATGTGTGGTATGTAGCCGAACTGGTAGACCACTGATACTAGAAGTAGGGCCAGGAGGATAGCTGCAACGCCGTAGAGTCGTACTCGTTTCGTGATCTCTTTCTGCATTTAGATTTCACCATGATCAACTAGCACTCTCACTGATTTTATGCTAAGCCTTGGAACATTCCGTACCAGAAGTTAGTACGGTAAAAGCGACCATGCGAATTTCCTCGTACCAGATTTTTATTCTTTCTTCTTAAGTACATAAATGACCCAAGGTGCAATCCTTGTTTCATTGACCCATTTATACGGCTCACTCTCTTCTGCTAAAGGCTTGTGGGTCTTGACTAGTTCTAATCCAGCCCTCTTGAAGACCATTTGATAGGACTCATCCGTCCAAACAACATCCTCAACCGGCCTTTTGTCCGCCAAGTCTGCCTGAATTATTCTTACTTTGTCCCCACTTTTTGCATACTTGTTCTCAGGAAAGTCCTTGGTAGAAAATGATGCCCACTCATGCGTGTAAATTTCAGGTGAAGAGACCAAGTTAACTGTCCTTCCTTCACCTTTCAATAGTCTTCCAATTTCTCTGAAATTCTTAACCTTCGTTTCCATCGTAGGTATGTTATCAAATGTAAAAGCTGACAGTACAAGATCGTAGGCATAATCTTCAAACTGGCTGAGGTCGCCATCCTCAATAAGACGATAATCCCCATTGGAGTCTATTTCTCTTGCTTTCCCCAGCATGTCCTCTGAAATATCAACCTCGACAGCATCAAACGCAAGTTTCTGCAGAAACCTCGTGGAACGTCCCGCACCACAGCCAAAATCTATGGCTCTTCTTCCCTTGACATGTTCAAATATGATTTCAGGCAAATCCCTGTACGCTAAATAATACGTGCCAGGAAACTCCAGTTTAGCATAGACTTCCGCACGCTTAGCATCCTCATAAGAATTGGAAAACTTCATAATAGCTCCTGTTTTTTGCCGTTCATTTATTCATTTCGTCCTTCAAACTGATTTTCTTATTGCCCCACACACGCGTTAACTGTTTCCAGCGAAAAAATAGAAAAGCCGATCGTTACGCAATTGTTAAGGCGGTTTTTGTCACAAGAAGGTGTAAACAGGGGATTAACACTTTTAATACGAGAATCTGGTATTGAATGTCGAGAAAGAGAGTCAGGGAAGTGGCTGGATTTGAGGATTGTGGAAATAAATCAAAAAAAAGGATTTGCAAAAGTTGTTCCCGAAACGTTTGACGATTTTTGGCACCTGTACAACGTCATCTACAAGGGCGACCAAGTCTACGCGCGCACGACCCGCGAAATGAAGACAGACGAAAAATACGCCCGCTCCAGCCGCGGCGAAAGAGTCCCCGTCTTCCTAGGAGTCAACGTGGAAGACGTGAACTGGGACAAGTTCCTCGGAAGACTCAGAGTTCATGGAACAATCTGTGAAGCGCCAGAAACCGTTCCCACAGGCGCTCATCACACGTTGAACATTACTCTGAATACCCCTATCACGATTGTGAAAAAGACGTGGGCAAAACACCAGGTTGAAAGGCTGCAACGAGCAAGCAGGACAGCTGAAAAACCCATCATAATAGTCTCCGTGGACGATGAAGGATACGCCATCGCCACAACCGCCCAATATGGCATTGAAGAGAAACTCGAAGAAAGAATCAAACTTCCAGGCAAACTCGAATCCGACAAACGAAGCGCAGCGCTCAATGAGTATTTCGGAAAAGTGCTAGCAAGCCTGCGCCAAACATGGACCCCCACCCACAGCCCCATCGCAGTAATCGGAGTGGGCTTCGTTAAAAACGACTTCGCCAAATTCCTAGAAAACGAAGCAGCCGACATAGCCAGCTCGGTCGTGGACGTCAAGAGCGTCAACAACGGCGGCGTCGCAGGCATATACGAAGCCTTCCGCTCGGGCGTGCTCTTGAAGACGATGAAGCAGTTGAGAATCGCGGAAGAAACTGAAGTTGTTGAAGAGTTGCTGAAGCGGCTGGGAAAAGAAGAAGGCACCGTCGCTTACGGCGTAGCAGAAGTGGAGAAAGCCATGAACATGGGAGCAGTTGAAACGCTTGTCTTGGCAGATTCGATGCTCCGCGATTCCGCGGATGAAGAACGTTTGCGCTTAGAGCGGGTCATGAAAGCAGTGGAAGAGAAGAGAGGCAGCATCATCGTGGTCAGCATAGAACACGAAGCCGGAAGAAAAATCCTCGCATTAAGCGGCGTTGCGGCACTTCTGCGTTTTCCGCTTCCAAAAGACTACAGTTAACGCTGTTTTTTCGCTTTTTTTCATGGTCCAATCTCTTTATAAATCAAAAGTGTAGGTTCTGTAAAGTCTTTATCGGGTTTCTTGCGCTGTAAAAATCCGTCGGATGCCTTGAGCAAAATTTTCTTTAGAAAATGTGTTGGATCGTCGCGAACAATATTGACAAACAAGTCAGGGCTTTGTTTGTAAGCTGGAGAATCAGATTCGTAGTGTCCACAATTCCAGCATATTTGTTCTGTCCACTCTCCAACATAATAGTGGCTCATTGGAAACTTGCATTCTGGACAAAGAGTTATTTTTCAACTACCCCTTCATTAGATATTCAACGAGTTCCTCGATGAGTTTGTTTGCTTTCTCCATCCCTTCTTCGAGTCTGGAAAGTCTAGTCTCTGTTCCTTCATCATGAAAGACACCTTCTAATCTACGCGAGTTGCGAAAGGATATGATGTCTTGGAACACACTGCCAATCGCTGCTTGGACTTCTTCAGGTGTGGCTTTTTCAGTTCCAGTACAAATAGCAACTGTCTTCATAAAGTCCACTTTCCTGTTGAGTGCTTTGGCTTCCGCGTCTGCTTGGTTTATTGTTTTTCCTTTGTTCTTCAAAACTGAAATTACCGTGCTTGCTGTGGGAAAGTTTACTTTGACTTGTCCAGCGATATAGGCATCAATAAAGTCTCTTACGATGTTTCTGATTTCTCTTTCTGAAAAGAGCGGTTTGAAAACCTTTTTCTGCGAAGTACTTGTTTCAGTCAATTTCTCGCTGTTTTTGCCGTTATCCTGCATCTCATTCCTTCTCACATTTTTCTGAATTGCGATATTCCATCCATTGTTGGATCGCTTCTTCTAAGGCTTTACTGATGTTTCCTTTTTTCATGCCTTTTCTTTCAAACACGGCTCTCCTGAATTTCTCTTCTATTTCATCATCCAACACAATATTCATTTTTCCCATATCAATCAAATATAGATAGGGAGCTAGCTCCCTATAAGTGTTTCTCTATATAGCGAAAGGGTTAAATATGTAAAGAGATATAGAGATATGTGGAGATACTGATGGAAAACCCGAACAACGCACGCATGGAAAAGGGAGAAGCAATCGCAAAAATGAACAACCAAGTCAAGAGAACCAATGCAGACAACTATACTGTCAAATCACAATCAAACGACCACGAATATAAGGTCTTCAAGATCTCAAATGAATGGTTCTGTGAATGCCCAGACCACATTTATCGTCATGTCAAGTGTAAGCACATTTTTGCAGTAGAGTTATCCGTTTCACTTAGAGATGCAGTTAGAAGGATCGAGCCCATAGACAATTTAACAGAATGCCTATTTTGCGGTTCATCCAACATTGTGAAAGACGGTGTGAGAAAAAACAAACGTGGAGATATTCAGATATTCTACTGCAAAAACTGTCTTCACTACTTCACTTTCAACATTGGTTTTGAGAAGATGAAGCATAACCCTCAAGCAATCACGTCTGCCATGCAACTATACTTTAGCGGTGAATCGTTGAGAAACACGATGAGATCATTAAGACTCTTAGGCGTTCAAGTGTCTCATCAGACCGTTTACAATTGGATCGGTAAGTACGTCAAGCTGATGAAGGTTTATGTAGAAAAGATGATACCAAACGTTAGCGACACATGGAGAGCCGATGAGCTATACGTCAAAATCAAAGGCGATATGAAATACGTTTTTGCTTTGATGGATGATGAAACTCGGTTTTGGATTGCTCAGGAAGTTGCAGAGTCGAAGCAGAAGCATGATGCTAGACAGCTTTTCCAGATGGGTAAGAAGATAGCTGGAAAACAGCCGAAGACGCTGATAACTGATGGTCTCCGTAGTTTTGCGGTGGCTTGCGATCATGTTTTCGATGATGATGTGAAGCATATTCGTCATATCACTCTGCAAGGCGACAGAAACAATAACAAGATGGAACGGTTCAACGGAGAAGTCAGAGACAGAGAAAAAACCATGAGAGGGCTTAAAACCAAAGAAACGCCGATTCTCTCAGGGTATCAGATATTCCACAATTACATCCGAGGGCATGAAGGGCTCGAAGGAAAAACACCTAGTGAAGCTTGCGGTATCAAGGTAGAAGGAAAGAACAAGTGGATGACTTTGATTCAGAATGCAAGCAAAAGAAGCGAGTCATGATAATCCTTAGAAAAGGTCCCATTTAAGTCGTCAGATTAACCTGATCAATAATCGTGACCAGAAATAAGGTATGCTATAACTATCGTGTTTTCTGGTGCAGTAGCACAATCGCGACAGCGATTAAATCGCGTGTGCCCCAATTCTCGGCATTCTTCACAAATGACAAATGCCAATCTATCGGCATCGTTCAACCTTGCTTTTCTTCGGTACTTATGTTGTCCTTTCATAAACTTTGTATTGTGATACGGGTCGTCTTTTAGATTCTCTATCTTGTTTAGAACCTGTTGCTTCAGACTATCTGAAATCGTGGACATCTGGTCATTAAAAGTGGGTGCATATGAGGGAACATAATTACCCAAAAACTTGTGCATGCGTTAGTTTCTGACCCCTTCTCAGTTCATCGAAGGACTGTTCCATCTCTCTTGAGATCTTGGGACTTAGACAAATTGCCAAATCCTCAAGATCTTCGTCACTGATCTCAAACAAACATCGGGCAATTGCTTCTTTAAGAGGATAGAGCAGAGGTGTTCTCATTGCTAATTGGTCGATTGGTCTTCTTTTCCAAAACATTCGCCGCACCATTTGAACTAGTTGCTCCGTTCGAATGGGCGCATATTGCCTCAACGTATCATCTATTGAATGCTTTATCTCACCGTTTCTCTCGAAAACATGACGAAAGTCATCAAGAATCATTTGCGTTCTTTGATTTCCCTGATAATATGGTCCATCTAGTAATCTGAGTGAAGACAAGTCGTTTAAGTCGTTCTCTAGCTCTTGACTATATGTTGGATAATGAAGTTTGATGAATCGATAATTGAAGCCTTTACATCGGCAATCAATGAGTTTTTTCTCGGCAAGAAAAACAAGTTTCTGCATTTTTGTCTCTGACATGCTTGGAACGTTGTATTCTCTCTGACATTTGTCTATGATATACAAGCTCAAAAGGCGATCAATCACTTTCTCCCTTAGTGTTCTCGCCATATAAATCACCCAGACAACAATTAGCTATTCGCTAATACCCTTCTTATATTTGTGAAGTTGAACTACATATTTAAGATATATGGAAGAAACTTCCACTCCAGATCAACTAATCTTGCAGGAATCTCAAAGTCTAGTGACGATTTCCTGTTACTCTTCTTCTGTTCTGTCTGTTCAAGTATTTCGTGTGCTTCCTTTGATAAGGCAAGTTTGCACCTAAAAGAAAAATCTTGTGTGGGCTCGTTTAACAAGTTGCAAAACCCTCTAGGGCTCGTTTCGAGGCATCCGACGAAATTTTACACGAAGCCCTACCCGATAAAGACTTTACAGAACCAAAGTGTATTATATATAAAGCCCAATATGTTCTTCTCAGAATCTGAGATGAGTGAACAATGCCGAAAAGAAAGCCTGTGATACGCATCCAAAACATCGTTGCTTCAGCCGCCCTCAACCAGAGAATA
>Ga0315296_10004047_pt1 | contig 12090 bp, 19 predicted proteins | sample YL17G14_18_MG_FD_203921 | JGI IMG/M metagenome (GOLD analysis project Ga0315296, IMG submission 203921) | Sediment microbial communities from Yellowstone Lake, YNP, Wyoming, USA - YL17G14_18 | ecosystem: Environmental > Aquatic > Freshwater > Lake > Sediment | place: USA: Wyoming | collected...
AGCCCAGGTGGAGAAGAGATTTGTGGGAGACCTCATTCTCGAACATTGACCTCTCTCAGTACAATTAGTAGACTTCACATATGCCAACCAAGACAACATACAGCCAAGCCGCCCGTGTCCAAGGGATCCTAAGAACCCTCGGAGTCAGACACGGAATCACAATAGGCGAATTAGCCGAAGAATTTAATGTCACGAAGAGAACCCTTTATCGGGATCTAAAGGCATTGGAGTACGCAGGCTATCCACTCCTTTCCGAAATCGTTGAGGGAACAACCTATTGGAAACTTGAGCCATCTTTTAAGGGTGTCCCGCCTGTAACATTTACTCTGAACGAGTTAATGGCCTTCTAATTCAGCAAAAAGCTAATCATATCTCAAGGCAGATCTCCATTCCGTGCAGATCTTGGCCGGCAGGTGCCCTGGAAGCTCGGCCATGTAGGCGGGGCCGAGGGGCACAATTAAAAACGATATTTCCTTTCCGGGAAGCCCCCGGTTTGTGGCCGGGGAGCTTCAATCAGCATTCAAGAAGATTGAGTCGTCCCTCCCTGCAAAGCACATGGCGAGATTGGAGAAGATCGAGGAAATGTTTACTCCTCTGGTGAAGACACCCAAGAAAACAGATCTCAATAAAGGAGTCTTTGAAACTGTCCAGTGGGTACTTCTCAACCAAAAATTCTGAAGTTGGAATATAAGCCAAGGAAGGGTAACCGGGCATTTCCTTTCGAAGTCAACCCTTATTCGCTGCTCTTCTATAAAGGAGAATTTTACATCCTGTGCTTCGTACCCGGGAAGGGGATGCGGCACTTCGCATTGGAAGGGATTAAGAAGGCAGAGAGAATGAAAGAGAGGTTCGAAATCCCTGAGGACTTCTCCATATCAGAGTTTCTGAACGTTTCATTTGGCCTTTTCCATGGGAAGCCCATGTCTGTGAAGGTCGTCTTTGACAAAGAGCTATCGGACTATATCCAGCGAAGGACCTGGCATCCGAGCCAGAAGATCAAGGAATTGAAGGACGGGAGAACACTCCTCACCATGACAGCGAGCGGGAAGGAAGAGATAAAGGCGTGGATATTGAGTTTAGGGGCAAAGGCGAAAGTGGTATCGCCTAAGTCAATCCGGCAAGAAATCGAGGTTGACCTATCAAAAACGTTGGCCCATTATACGTGAAAGGCACCGTTTTATTACAATCGATCTCTATATGGAATCTCCACTCTTTTACCACAATGATCGTTGATCAAAGGAATTCCCTGCTCAAGAAGCTCTACCCAACTTTCCAGGTTGGGATATGCCAATCTCATCTTTTTGCCCGTCAATTCAGCAAGTGAAACAAACTAAAAGCTCAGCCTACGTGCTCCTGGTTCGTACTCTCTCTTCGGCCGTGGACAAACTTCCTTAGGAAGGAAATCCCAGAGGCGCATTGGAACTCGGGAGCTCGCATCCTCACCCTTTTTGAACCGCCGGCCGAGTTCTAGATCCTCACGGTTGAGGAGGCCAATGGTCATTGTACTGTTTGTGTTTTACTCCGAGAACTTTACGAGGTAATCTGGGTAGTATTCAGTCATCGACGCGAGAAATACCGTTTTTGCTCCGCATATTTTACCCAAATTGATCAAACGGGAAAATTGCTCTGCAACTTCTTTCTGGTCTTTTGGTTCTTCTTTGATAGCCAGCACTGACTTACATTCCGCCAATACGAGATTCCCGTCACAAAAAGATGCAATGTCTATATCATGCTGTTGGCCATCGTGCTTGCACTTGACTCCTGGTATCCACATGAAACTTCTGTCAGTAAGTCGTCTTAGGAATCTACCTGTCAGGATTACCGGCCAGATCCCTTCGCTCAACGCCATAGAGAATAGATTATTCAGGTTGTATGCTAATTCCAGTCTGGATGAAAATGATATCTTGGATGAACAACCGGGGCAAGAAATCGGTTTTTGCAGATCCACTTTGTCTATCGTATACTCGTGACCACAAGAGTAACATTTGGGAAGGCGAACAAATTGCTTCACCACTCCCAGATTTATTAGATACTCAAGCACTTCTAAAGCTTGGTTCTCTGAGGGATACTCCTTTTCCCAATATGCCGCAAATCTGTTTCTTGCAATCCTCTGACGCACAGGGAATCCGTCTAACCACTGGTCAAGGCGATCCAGCCCAGGAGGCTCTGAAGAAGACATCTTGCCAAGTTTTGCTTTTCCCTTTAGCTCGTCTAGGGTGAGTTCTTTCCCTCCTCTCAGGGCAAGCAAATGCTCAAAGAAAGGCCTGAGAAGGCACGTCCTGCTTCTTCGAGATCCTTAAATACCTGGAGGACCGCTTGATAACAAACTTGTTTTTCATCGCGAACTATATCCATCCCGAAGGAACGGAATGCTTCTTGAAGAAATTCGGCCTCTGTAGGCATAAAGTATCTTAAATTTCCATCCTCTTTGGCACACGCGAAACTTAGACTATCCGTTCCGATTCTCACTTGATCCAATCCTAATTTCAATAATGGCGGAAATGGGGCATTAAGAACCTCCTTGGCTGAAACACTTGGTACGGGGTATATTTCCAATGGCACTCTTAGAGTTCGTTTGTCTTTTAGTAGATCAACAATCCATCGGCGATTCGCAGGAAGCAGTTCGTAGAAACGCGGCATAGGGGGAGCGAATGTGACAACCCGTTCATCAAGTTCCACTGATGCTGATATCTCAGCGTCATAGCCAACGACAAGCGGAATCTGCACGTTCCCGTAGTAAATGTCGATGAAATCAATACCGAACCCTTTGACACGAGGTTTCAGCCAATCTGCCATGCTCCTCAGGTATCCAACTTCGGTAGAAATCGAGATTATCTCACAATAGTTACAGCGCCCAGGACCTGCAGCAATCCATTCGACAAGTGCCTCTTTGGAATCCTGTTTTTCGATTTCAGAAATTGGAAACAGAAGAATCTCCCTACTGGAACCAGCCCCCATTTGCATCCGAAGGTTCCAAAACAGGGAGAATTGTGCAGCGTTATTTTCCCCAACAATAATAGTTTTAAGTATGCCGATACCACCCTTCCTTATGTGCCGATTTAACCCAGAGCTAGCCAAATCGAGAGCAGACCACTTATTCGACAGTGTTTTGCACATTCCTATGTAGTCAGCAACAGTTATGTCATCAGGTATTACCACAACTTCTGCTCTTAGGGCCTTTTTCATCCATTCTATTTCTTCTTTATCGTAAATTCCAAAAGTTACTCCTATTAGTGCAGCCAACTTGCATGGAGCCGTTATATGGATTAATCCGATATTTGAAGTCTCCGTTCCGGGATTGTCTCGAAAAATTGTTTCAAATACATAATTTGCTGTAATCAGACCGATAGGAGTCTGACTATATAATTCAGAAATTACGCGACGGTCGAGTTGGGCGTATGCGTACGGTTGGCAACATTCTTGACAAATCTGTGCCCAGCTTTTGTGGTCAATGCCAATACCACAGACGATATCCGGTCGGCTTTGCGAAAGCCAGAACTTAGCCAATTCGTTCTCGCTTTCTGGTTTAATAGGTATCAGCGGGCAATGGCGACCCCCCCATAGATGAGACAGAAACTCAATGCTCGTTAGGGTTTCTTCTTCTGTTGCGGACCATGGCAACAGACAGGCAATTCTATGAGGTCTCACCCTCATTTGCCATTCTTGTTTGCTCATAGACTCCTCCTTATTGGCAAGGGAGTGGGACTTTGCAAGCACGCATTTATAAAGATGAAACACCGTTACTTTTTCAGCTCAATTTAAGCGGCAGACCTAACTCTTCACCCCATGCATGTATCATTTTCCCAAACTTCGGGAAAATAGTAAATAGCAATTGTGCGGACACACAGCCTATGCAGTACGGGAAGGAAGAGTTATTCTTGTACCGTGCGAACTGAAAGGCTTAGCATACAGAGCAGTTGAAGACTCATTAGTTCTCCTTCCGCCATATTTTACCGCATGTGACTTATTCTGTCACAGGTATCAGGTAAAATGGAATGGATTAAAATGAAAACTTTCGGGGGGGGCACAATATGAAAGAATATGAACCGAGGAAAGACAATGCCAACCCAGGGAGAGTTTCCTTTGTTTTAGTCCTCTGCTCTACATTCCTATGGGTTACCTGCTCTATTTTACATTCAACTACCCACGCACAATGCTACCGATTGACAGACAACAGAGGGACCATCCATTTCACCGACACCATTTACCGATGGATCAATGACAAGGGTGAAGTCTATTACACCAACTACATCGTTTTCCTACCTCCAGAGAAATATTTGGCAACCGTCAATGCAACTGAACCCGGACCTCCACCTGATGAGATCAGAGGATCTCAATTTGCGCAAGACTCCGGCGACATCATGATAGAAATGGAAAAAAGGTTCCCAGAGATAGGCCCCTGGACCTGGACGCAGGATATGAGCCTATGGGTCAAAGTCCCAGCCTCCTTTGCCATTAATAAACCCGCCTGTGAGGAATTAGCAGACTCAATCGCAAGATTCTACCGTGCAAAGAAGGGTCACATGGTCTGTGTCCGCATCTATTATGGAAATCAGAAGGTCATAGCAAAAGAGTGCAGATAAAGATGGACAACTATTCTGAAATGATCGACACACTGTTGGAAGACGCACGTAATTTAATGGATCAACAATATTTTGAAGAGGCCATACAGAAATTGCAGATAGGTCTACGACTTGAGACGAAACCTAAGAAGAGAGCCGCCATCTTGAAGGAATTGGGTTACTGTTACTTGAGGCTGGGCTGGTACGAGGATGCTGCGAAGGTCTACAAACAACTCCTTAAGGTTTACCCCCATAACGCAGACATGAGGTTCTTCTTAGCCAGCGCCTACGCTTCGTTAAAGTGGACAGCCGAGGCCATCACGGAATTGAAGCCCATCCTGGCCTCTGACCCTGCCGATGTCCTTGCCAGGCATGACTTGGCCCTTTGTTATAGAAGCAATGGTTGGCTGAGAGAATCTTTAATAGAAATGACGATCGCAAACGATTATGCCGCGAGTTATGGCAACTCTGACGAAAAAGAAGTTGTCAGAAATAGTCTCGCTCACCTTAAAGCGGAGCTCGAAAGTGGAGATGACGATAGCATGGAGGTCATCTCACTTCTTATGCTGTTAGCAGTGGCTACCAGGAGATCAAGGCTGAAGAAGAAGTCACCGAAGCATTAACACGAAGATCAAATGCCATACGGCTGGTGGCCCAAGAAGATCCACTGTCCAAACTGCCATTATGAAGGCCGAGCTAAGCTAAAAGGCACAGGCTGCTTAAGCTGGACCGTTTTGTTGGCTCTTTTCTTTCTGTCGTTCCTGTTCTGGCCACTGTTCATGATCAGCGGATGCTCTTTATTTACCCCTTCTCAAAATCCTCAAAGGAAATCTGTCCCAAATGTGTATGGGAATTTCCGATTTCATCGTCTTATTATAAGGGAAGGTGGAAATGAAGTTATTTTCGTTATCTTTTTTGCACAGCATCCCTACATCTCTTTTAGGGAGGCATAATGAGTCTTATCAAGCTGCCAACCTGAAGGATGAATAAAACCGTTGTTTGTCTGCCATAGCCGTATCAGCGGAACCACTTCTCAAAGATTGAAATCATATGATTTTCCAACTAAAATTAGGAGCATGAAGAAGAGGACAGTTGGAAAATGTCACATTTGCGGCACCACAGATGAGTTAAGCTATGAGCACATCCCACCACGTGCGGCATTTAACTCTCACAAGAATTTTATTTACTTTATAAAAGATGTCTTGGGGTCAGAAAATTTTCCATGGGATCTTTCTGGAAAAAGAGGCAAACAACTTCAAAAAGGAATAGGGTTTTACACCCTTTGTGGCAGATGCAACAATAATACGGGAGCTTGGTACGGAGACGCTCTTGTCGATTTTACCTATCAAGGATATAGAGCATCACATAATAAAAAGTTGAAGCCATACGAATGGGCATCAATTACTTTCCAAGAAATTTACCCATTAAGAGTTATCAAAGAAATAGTTGCTATGTTTTTTTCCGTAAATAACCCAGATCTATCAACCCTCCATCAAGACTTGAGAGCATTCGTTCTGTCGAAAGAAAGAAAAGGCATCACGCCTCATAGGTATGGTTTATACCTCTATTTGTTAAGAGGCAGCATCGCGCGATACGCTGGATTAACAGGCATTGGCTCGTTTCCTGGCGGTCATACCAGAATCATTTCAGAACTCGCCGCTCCACCTTTTGGGTATGTCTTAGAATTTGATCCTAAGAATAAAAGAGACTACTGTGATTTAACTTTCTTTGCTAACGACTTCGACTATAATCAGAAGGCAACGGTAAGACTGAGAATCCCCGTTTACGAAAGCAATACGCCTTTTCCCTCCGATCACAGGACAAAATTACAGATTATGGAGGATTACATAAAGAATAAACTACTCGAACTGCAAAAGGCCAAGCCATGACCTCCTCGAAGTGATGATCGATTGGGGTCGTATACCCAATTTCGCGGTTAAAACCAGCGAAGGTGGTGCAGAAAATTATCAAAAGATGTTGAATCCATTCATCCAGAGGACCAAACTTATAACAACAACGATAGATTAACCAACTCGTAAAACTCTCTCCTTATAGAATTCAACAAGCTCCTCGAAGGGAACGCCTGTTGTAACCCCTCTAAACTTGAAGACCGTGGCGACGAGATCCTCCCATGAAACCCATCCGATTTTACGTTAAATCATTTTCAAGTCTTTATCAGAGAGATCCCCGCCTATAAGTAAATCTCGCTTGAGCATGTCCAAGCTCCCACATCGATAATCCGCCATCTTGTAACAATAGAATCGGCTCTTACTGTTTTTGAAAATAGAAGGTGTTACAAGGACGAAGTAAAACCCATCCCCGTAAAGAGACCAGCCAACATCGATAATCCTGGCAATCTGATTGCTGCCATAATGGTGGGTGGTCTCATGAGAGATATCCGACATGAACTTGCATTCGAAGCATACCTCCGCTTTTGGAATAGTCTGCATATACTCCGGGTCACTCCAGATCCGTTGGGCTTCCTGCAATATTGGAAGAAAGGCCACACCACCTCACGGCCCCGACCACTGTTCATGAGAACATCTTGACAATATACAAAGATTGTATGTATATTTTATCTAAAGGGAGGTAGGAAGATGAGGTCCAGTACCGTAAATATCTCTTTCAGCGATGATCTTTTAAGGAAGATAGATCAAGTGGCACAAGAAGAGTCTCGATCACGTTCCGAACTCATTCGAGAGGCGGCACGAGGCTACATTGAGCGAAAGCGTCGGTGGAAACAGATATTTGATTTCGGCAAAATGAACGCCACCAAGAAAGGGATTGCTGAATCCGATATCGAGACTGAAATTGCAGCCTACCGCAGAGAGAAGAAGGAATAGGTGCTCAGAGTCGTTTTGGATACGAATGTTCTGATCTCAGCTATTCTTTTCGGAGGCAAACCCAGACAGATTCTGGAGAAAGCCATCCGCGGGGAGTTTCGATTGTGTATGTCAGAACCAATTCTGGAAGAACTCAAAGGGGTATTACGAAGGTCGAAATTTGACTACTCTCCTGAGATGATCCAAGTCATACTCACGGAACTTGCGGGTATTGCAGATTTCGTGAATCCCTCGAAGACTATTAATGTTGTGTTGGAAGATCCGGAGGACAACAGGATCTTGGAATGCGCGGTGGAAGCCGAAGCGAATTACATCGTTATTGGAGATTTTCACTTACTGAAGCTAAGCAGGTATCGAAACATAGAGGTTCTGAATGCGGTTGCGTTTTTAGAAAAACTCTCTTCCGCAATTTGACTGCCACCTCAGGGGAAGCAACCACCTCAGGCTTATCTTTGGGGAAAATCCCAAGTCTTAGGAATCTTCAAATCTGGCTCCCCGGGCAGGACTCCCTGGTGGGCTGAAGCAAGCAAATCCATCCAATAGATTGAAACAGTTATTCTCTCCATGAACCCGGTGCTTTGCGAAATTATTGTTGCTTTTCCTTGATATTTGTTTATAATTACATAGGAAAAGAAACAGAATGGCCATGGATTGGAAACAGAAGATTCTCGAACTCGCCAGGCAGAGGGGGATCATTCGGCCCCGCGACGTTGAGGCGGCTGGGATTCCCCGAGAGTACCTGCTTCGGCTATACAGAAAAGGCGACCTGACGCGTGTGCGGCGCGGACTCTACGCGCTGCCGGATTCCCTCACTAGTGAGTCCGTAACCCTGGCGGAAGTCGCCAAACGAGTCCCAAATGCGGTGGTCTGCCTGCTCTCAGCTCTCCAGTTTCACAACCTGACGACACAGATCTCCCACCGGGTCTGGATAGCCATCGAGAGCAGGAAATGGAAACCGGAATTTGATTACCCACCTCTAGAAGTTGTGCGTTTTTCCGGTCGCGCATTCAATTTCGGCGTCGAGGTACATGAGGTAGACCGCGTTCCGGTCAAGGTCTACAGCCCGGCCAAGACTGTGGCTGACTGTTTCAAGTTCCGCAACAAGATTGGCCTGGATGCAGCCCTGGAAGCGCTCCGTGACACCTGGAGAAGCCAGAAAGCCACGATGGATGAACTCTGGGAAGCAGCAAAAGTATGTCGCGTGGCGAATGTGATGCGTCCCTATCTGGAGGCGGTCACATGAGCCCGGACAAGAAGCCAAATGGCGGACATTCCGTCTTTCAACGGCTCCTGAATTATGCGAAGGAACATCGGGAAGACTTCAATCTTCTGCTCTTCCGCTATGGTGTTGAACGCCTTTTGTATCGTCTGAGCATATCTCCACATGCCGATAAGTTCATCCTGAAAGGCGCAAGCCTTTTCCTCGTATGGATAGGACAGAATTACCGGGTGACCAAGGATGCAGACCTACTGTGCTCCGGTCCCGCAGATGTAGAGTATATTGCAGCAGTGTTCAGGGAACTATGTCAGGTTGTTACTGATGATGTAGACGGCATCGTATTCGTGGCGGATACCGTGAGAGCTTTGCCGATCCGTGAGGAACAGGAGTATGGAGGCATTCGGGTGACATTGCTGGGTATGCTCCATAAGGCCCGTATTCCCCTGCAAATAGACATCGGCTTCGGCGACGTTATCACGCCGGCACCGGAGAAGGTAAACTTCCCAACACTTCTCAATGCACCCGCTCCGGAGCTCCTGGCCTATCCTCGATATACGATGGTTGCCGAGAAACTGGAAGCGATGGTGCGCCTGGGTATAGCAAACAGGCGGATGAAAGATTTCTACGATGTGTGGCTCTTGAGCAAGCTGTTTGCGTTTGACGGGCGAACGCTTTGCGAAGCCGTGGGTAACACATTCAAACGCCGATCTACGCCAATACCTGATGGTCTGCCGCTTGCTTTCACTGATGACTTTCGGAAAGATGTGCAAAAGCAGGCCCAGTGGAGAGCCTTCGTTCGCAAAGCCAAACCAGATACAGCGGCAGATAACCTCGATGTTGTCATCGGTGATCTGGAAGCATTTTTGATGCCGGTGGTGGAAGTTGTGCGGCAAAGCAGGTTACTTGAGCTGCTCTGGGCACAAGGTGGCCATTGGAGCGAGAAAAGTGAAGGTCCGTGAGCCAATCCATTTGTTGACCGGTGTGCTTATACCCGCACCCTTTCCGGAAAGGTGCTTCTTATAACGTTTCTCTAAGTAAGTCGTTGCACCCGCGTAGAGTGACCCCGATCGAAGTTTAAGTATTTAGAATCAAAACGTTCATGCAGGACGTGCCTGATACTTGGCCTAACTCGGGACAAGTTCACATAGGCTCCCCGGGCAGGACTCCCTGGTGGGCTGAAGCAAGCAAATCCATCCAATAGATTGAAACAGTTATTCCCTCCATGGCCCCGGTGCTCCCCAGATGCCCCTGAAAGTATGGTCTTCTGCAAGATTTTTTGCAATTGGTCCGAGGAAGGTAGCAATGGCTGTGACCACTACCGCCAAGTTTTCAAAACACCCTCTTGGAAAAATGCTGTATCATTTCTCGAGAAATACCTAACTCACCTTATTCACTCTTTGAGCGATTCTTGTTACAACTTGAATGAGGAGAACGAGAAAGGGAGTAATCTACATGCCAATCGTGGTGGATTTTGAGATTCCGGCAGATGACATTGAGAGGCCGTATGCCTTGATACGGAGAAGAATACTTTCGGCATCTGGGAAGACAATAAGAACGCAAAATAAGAAAAAGAGGGCGCTGTCCAAGTTTTTCACGTCGTCGTTTCCTATTTCTGGCGAAGCAGGTGCTTGTCCAATGTGCACCTTTCCACACGCGAAATGCGGACCCGAGCACTCTGTGGATGGACCGGATTGATGAGGATGTTGAATTCATTCTCGACGACAGCCGAGGGGACACGAAGTAAAAGCTGCTTTTTTGCCAATGCCCATTGGGTTCCTATCTCGGCTAATTCCGGGGGGGCGGGGTAGTCCTGCCAGCGACCTGGTAGGTCTGCGATCGAGATTTCCTCTGGCGCTATCTCATCGGGTATCTCAAGGCAGGCGATGCGTAAATCTTTTGGTACAATCGACAATGGAACGTGAACCACGTATTCTACCGTTGCAAGAGATCTGCTTTCGGAAGTATAAATAACAGGGATACCCTTCCTGTTCCATCTTCCTCCATATAGCCTCGGTCCGCTTCCTGACAAATCACGGATATGCGAAGTCTTTGCAATCCGAAAAACTCGCACTAGGAGAATACCCCATGCTCGATTCGCCCAAGTTCGTCTAAAACCATTTCTGTTCCAAATCTCGAGCTAAGTAGCGTTAATGGTTTCCTGTTCCCGAGCGCAGTATTCGGCTGGTTCATCCACGAGAGGAAATTATCTTTGTCCTCAAATACTTCAATGCCTTTAGCGGCAACTTCGGCGATCTGTAGGATCTGCTCGGATACAACGCGATTGAAATGCCGTCTGCGCGCGTATCTCTGTATCGTGCGCTCACTGATCGGCAGAAGCTTCGCGATCTGGCTTATTGAAAAAGACAAATATCTCGCAAGATTCAGCAGAGCATCCTTGGTAACCCCGTGATCACTCAATTCAATCAAGTCCAGCCGATGGTGTACTCTCCTATGAAGAGCTTTTTCCCCACCTAGTATTTTGGCAATTTCAGTTATTTCCATTTCTCCCCCTCGATTGTTAGGCCGACATTTGTCATGATCATAATGCCATTTGTCGCAGGCCTTGTCAAGCTGAATTTAAGCAAGTAAAGGGAGACTTCGTGCAGATACATGCCTAATCCCAGGCAGGACCCCTCGATAAGCTCACGGAGGTTCTCGCCTGCAGAGGCAGGACTTCCTTCCTGAAGGGAACTTGTCCTGAGAGAATCGAAGGAGGACAGGCTCACAAAGGTTCTCATCAGCCAAGAATCAGAAATAAAAAGGGGCCGTTGAAGGCCCCTCTTAAATCTTGGCTCCCCTTCGCAGACTCATTTCGAACGTTTATCTCGACCCCAACAGGTGAAGTTCGAGAAACCCTTGAAGCTATCCAATGCTTTGCCCTTCCCTGAAATACCTGCGGAGTCTTCTCAAATTATCAGATATCTCGACCTAACCCCACACCATACCACTACCTCAACCATCCTGAACGGTTTAAAGAGTTCTATTTTATTTTCAACATCGATACAGAGAAACCACTCTGGGTCCTGACCCGATATCGACATAGTCAGAATCTCTTTAAGGGCCTAACCAACCCAGGCCTCTTCAAGCCCCCGGTTGACGTCGGCTGTTTGTTATTAAAGGGAATAGGCTGGCTGTCATGGAAGCAGCTCAGAAAGATATCTCCGTTCTCCAATGCTCCTATGAGGATGAGGAAACACTGACGGTTGCGCTCGGCATCTTCAAGCCGCACATTGTCGATGGGTGCATCATTCTTCACGGGCGTATCCTTCCTCCCCCGCTTGCTAAAGGGGATATATTGAGATGTACTGGCTCTCAACAGGATACGTCTGAAATTTGTCACGTCCACAAGATTTGGTTATAACTCTATAAATATCAAGTGGTTAACCTCAATTAAACTTTTTTTATTTTTTTCTTGACAAGTTTTTCATTCCCTTTTATAATTATTTTGTAGCTATCTTATAATTAA
>Ga0315296_10004048_pt1 | contig 12090 bp, 25 predicted proteins | sample YL17G14_18_MG_FD_203921 | JGI IMG/M metagenome (GOLD analysis project Ga0315296, IMG submission 203921) | Sediment microbial communities from Yellowstone Lake, YNP, Wyoming, USA - YL17G14_18 | ecosystem: Environmental > Aquatic > Freshwater > Lake > Sediment | place: USA: Wyoming | collected...
ACAGGGAACCAGTGGGGGGATTAAGGGGGGTATCTTTAACTTCTACTTCTACTTCTCTTCTACTTCCCGTTCTACTTCCCGTTCTACTTAGGGGGACGGTTTGTCCGACACTTTCCGTATTCTTTCCGTCAAAAGGCGGGAAGTCAGGCTTTTCCTTGTCACGTCTAAGTCCTATCTGCTCATCAACAAACCCTGGCATGAAAAGATACTCATCTTTCCCAACCAAATATCGTTGAAGAAGAGGCTGTCCCGATTCAAAATCGACCGAATTTTCCATCAGTGCAAGCCATTTTTTGATAAGACTTTTGGGCCAGGACTTCCGCGGAACCACTAAACTTTTGATCATCTGGGCACTTCCATAAAAGCATCCGTTACAATCAAGATGAGGTATCAACCATGTAAACAGAAGTTGCGCGCCCAATGGCAGGTCGTTGACCCTCTGGCTGTTCGAAATCTTTTTGTTGACCATTCGTCCTCTAGCCATACCTCTCTCCTGTCATAGCTCCATTACTGTTTTGCCTGGGCAATATGATGAGATTTTTCCATTAGGTAAAACGGGACGAGTCTTTTTGTATCCAGGGATAGTCCCAATTCTTACTGGTCCACATACAGTACAGATTTCTGCTGCACCTGGTGGATACTGTATAGGCTTGCCCCATTTATGCCTCTTTTCTATTACATATCGGCTCATTCTAGCTCCATTACTTCCTGAGAACACTGCTATACTGTGTGACTTCCGTTACGCCTAGTTCTGGTGTGCCAATAACCGTCAGTGTCCCACCCTGGCAGAAGTAGTGGGAAGCATCCCGCTTTTTCAGTGATTGCGAGATGGTTGCATAGCGTGGTTGGCTCCTGAGTATAGGTTGTCCACAGATGGAGCATACCATAGGCGTTCCATCACGCCATGTCTCCTGTTCTGGCTTTTCAATAATTACTGTTTTCATGTTTCCTTCTCCTGATAAGCCTTCATCCTATCCCCTCAAAGATGGTCATTTCTTAGTTTCGCCTAGTAACAGATAACTACCTGCATAACCAGCATGCTCACGGGCAACACTGATACGCTTCAGGGCTTCGATGCCTAACTGTGCAGCCTCGATAGGTATAACGATTTGCCTATGACCTTGATGCTCAATTCCTTGCTCCATGTATCTAATGGCTTCTTCTAGTGTCATTTCACTTCTCCTCTATAACTATCTCATCCCCAGCAAAGATAGTTGGATGGGTACCTCCCCGGACGTTAAACTCTCCAATTACTGTAAGCCTCTTGGAAATCAAGGTTTCCCTTAAATCTTTCTCTATTAGGTGGATTACTTCCTCATGGAAGTGCCCCTCATCCCTGAAAGAATTGAGGTAGTACTTAAGACTCTTCAATTCCACACAGTTATTAAAGGGTATATACTTTATAGTTATAGTGGCAAAGTCGGGATGGCTTGTTCTTGGGCACCTACAGGTAAACTCAGGGAAGGTTATATTAACCAAGATTGGCCCAGGGGAAGGAAAAACTTCTAACCACTTCCCACTTGGAGTCTTTCGTCTCTCTAAGCCTACCTCTTTCTTTTTAAGATTATATAATTCCTCTAATGTCTCCATAACACTCCTTTAAGGCATATATTTTCTAAGCAAAGCGATGTTACGAATGATGCCGGTCCAGCCCTTCTGGGTTAGCTCCAGCTTCTCCATCTTATTGAACGTGGGCGTGTCTTTACTAACCAAGGGATCCAATATGTCTAGACCTTCTAAGCCTAAAAGAACAGGAACACCAGTATCCATACCATAAACTATTGGATTATTCTGGTACCAGAAGAATTCTCCTAAGTCGGTGAAACCTAGAAGGTGGACCAGGAATCCTTGGTCTTTAGGAATGTTGGATATAAATAAAGCACGGCGTAGAGCCATTAACCAGGGAGGCTCAGATTTCTTACTCCACAAGTCATAGGGAATGCAAACTATACCAGTATTGTAAACCCTTAGGCACTCAAAAGCATCCACAAAGGTCTCCCCTTGAATGACTCCTGCCACTATGTTCTTGGGGAAGACTTTTGTACACTCAAGATAGGCTTCTATTGTCTCAGGAGCTTTTCCAATGAAATCAGGAGCTACCACATAGGTTCCCCCAACCTTCTCAAATGCTTCTTTAAGCTTGTCTACTGAAAGAGGCTCTCCAAGCTCGTTTACAGAGTTGTCTACAAACTTGACATTGGTAGACTTTCTATAGTACTCTGCGTATTTCTCATCCCCCAAGACCTTGTGTGCTAGAATCCAATCGAAGTCAGCGAATGACTGGACCAGTTCCAGCATATCTGTTCTACACTCAAGAGCTAATCTCATTCTTCTCCTTCTCTATTTGTTTATCTAGATGACTATAACAGAATACAAAATAGTTTATTCCATCTAAGCAATCCTCCATCATCCTAGGTATATTTTCCTTCCATCTTCCCCCTTCAAACATTGTCCGCATCTGACTACCTTTCTTATAGGCAGAATGGACAGCACTTCCCAAACCTTCCTCTCTCCAAGAACCTTGATAATCTTTTTCTCTTTCCTCCATCAAGGCTTTGGCTCTCTCGTAGATATACCCTGTCTCTTCTACTGTCTTCAATCTTTTATGCCTCCTTGGGTAATATGCCAGTAGAACTCTCTTCTTACATCGCTATCTGTCTTAAAAGAGCCTTTAAGAACAGCAGTTGAGATATCCAGGACTTGCCCAACTCCTCTACATCCTATGCAGCCGTGCCTACCTACCACATAGACTCCAAGGCCCTCAGGCTTAAGGTACTTCCAGAAAGTATCTGAAAGTTCCCTTGAGTATTGTTCTTGCATTATGGGACACTTTCCAAGAGCTATTGCTACCCTAGCAAACTTGGATAGCCCCAAGACAAAACCTTTTGGGATATAGCCAATATGGACTTTGAAGTTACAAGGTAAGATATGATGAGGGCAGAAAGTCCAGACATTTATTGGCCGGGTAACTAGCATCTCATCAAATGGGTCCCTGAAAACTGCTTTTAAGCACCTCTCTACCTCCAGCTCTATGTGGGACCTGGGCCAGCACATCTCTTTTACCAAACGCTCTAATCTTTCACCAGAGCCAATAAACTGCTCGGCCCCATCCCAGCCGGTGTAACCTTCTTTGAATGCTTCCTCTATGGAACTAAATATATCTATTAGCATCTACTCTACCTTTCTCCACTCTTCCAATAAAGCCTTCTCGGCACTCTTTCTCTTACTTTCAAACCATATAGCCCCAATTATGAGAGCAATTATGGGTAGAAAGAATAACCAGGGGGGAATGCCATAGTCGCCCGCAAGAAAAGCCAGTAGAACTAAGGCAGCACAGCATCCAAGAGGGAAACCTATCAGGAACTTGGTAGCGGCCTTTGAGAACCTTGAGGTGGCTATTGCTCTTACATCTCTCTCGTCCAACTTAAGCATAACTAAATCCTCCTTCTTATTTAAGTCTAAGAATTTTCCTCTCTGTGGAAACTCTTCTAAGCCTCTTTATTGCAAATCTTGACACTGCCCAGATAAGCATCATAGAAGTAAAGATAATCCAAATAGGCATTAACCAACTTAGGAAGTGAGCTCTTGATGTATCACCTAGTAACTTAAAGATTTCAAAGGGAACCCACCTTGCAAGGGTTACACCAAGAGTTAAGGTGAAGACCATCCAGGTTAGTAACCCAGACCACAGAGTCAACTTTATTATAGCAATAGACTTAGGATCTTTTGGCTTCCAGATTTTTCTCTTTCTTGAAGCCACCACTAACCAAATTACGGCACCTGTCATTAGAGTAGAGAAAATAATAACTGGAATTTCCACTTTTAGGGTCTCCTTATCCTTGGTAAATAAAAATCTTTAGGTACCTTTGGGATATACAAATCTTTATTCTTAAAGCTGGAACCGAATACCTTCTGAGCAAGCCTGTAAAGCCCAAGAAGTAGAACAATGAAGGTTCCTATTCCAAGTATTACCTTTAAGAAAGTTTTCATCTCACCCCCCAAAGTACCCAACCTATTGTAACTCCTACTTCTATTGAGATAAGGACTAGGGCTATCTGCAACAGTAGAATTTGTAAGTTCTTTTTCTCCATTTATTATAGTCTCTCTGGGAGCAGCAAATCTATCTTAGAATCTTGTGAAATCAATACTCAAGATATAATCCCCGGTGGATGTATTACTACTTACAGTGCAAGTTACATTAGAGACTACAGAACTACCACCAGGAATTATGACCCCAGGGTCCAAAATATCGCCTGTTAGGTTAAAACAACCGGAGGGGTCAGTTATGGATAACTGGACAAGGACCGGACCAGAGGAATTACTTGTTACATTGATACCTACAATAATAACATCCCCAGCGTAGACCTCATGGTTTATGCTGAAGTTATTACTAAGAGGTAGCCAACCCTGGTCATTCCAGTTATAACTTACGAGCATAGGCTCATTCACTTTAATAGTAGCGTTTCCATGAAGGAAAGTAGCAGCGGCATATACAATACCTGAACATATAGCCAGAATAAGTAAGCCCAGCAAGAAGGCTCTAGATATACCATGCCACTTTCCTCCAAAGTGTTTATCCATAGGCAAATCCTCCTCTAGTTTGCTGCTCCCAAAGAAACTACAATCTCCTTAACCTGCTAAGATTTGGAACTATAAGCTTTCTCAGTCCAGAACAATCTATCTTATGGAGCCTTGCAAATATATCAGGGTTATAATAAAAGTGGTTTATCTCTCCACACCTTTCCTCTCCACCTTCTTCCGAGCCTACCGTAAAGATAGCCTCTTCTACCCTCTCTGGTTCTACTCCTAGAAGTTCTGCTAGCCTTCTAATCTTACTTTCCATTTACTCCTTGTACTCCAGTGGATCTTTTATCCCTGCATTCTCAAATGCTTCAGCTCTCTCCACACAGGTTCCACACTTACCACAGGCTTTAGTTCCTCCCTCATAGCAACTCCAAGTAAGAGAGTAGTCAACTCTAAGCTCTTGGCCTCTCTTAACTATATCAGCCTTTGACCAATAGAGATAAGGGGCTTCTAGTTGTATTTTCTCATAGTCACAGAGCTTTATGGCTTTATTGAGGGCAATAAGAAAAGCGGGTCTACAATCAGGATAGATTGCATGGTCGCCACTGTGGGCAGCGTAGTATACTCTATTTGCCTTAAGGCCAATGGCATAAGATGTAGCAAGGGCTATAAAGACCATGTTCCTATTAGGCACTACTGTGGCCTTCATACTTTCATCCTCATAATGCCCCTGAGGAATCTCTATGCTATTTCTAGTTAGAGCAGAGGGAGCCAATTGTCCAAGAGCTTCTAGCTTTACAATTTCCAATTCTAAGCCAAGCTTTGTACAAGTGGCCAGGGCCATACCTACTTCCATCTTATGTTTCTGTCCGTAAATAAAAGATATAGGATGAGTCTCAAATCCATGGTTTATTAAGTCATAAAGCAAGGTAGTAGAGTCTACTCCTCCTGATAGAAGGATAACTGCCTTCTTAATCTCAATCTCCTCAACTTGCATTTGAGGCTTAGATTCAGTTAGTACTTCCATCTTCTTCCTTTCCTACTACTATTATGTCAGGCACCACTGTTATTACTAGCTCGGATTCCATAACTCCTAAATCATAGCCTTCATCTACGAATCTGAAAAGCTTATCATCAACTCCCAATCCAAGCCATTGGTGTGTCTTCTTTAAGCTATCTCCTATAACCTTATGAAGATTAGAAAGGTCGGGTCTTCTCTCATCAGTAAATCTACCAAACAATCTAATCTCATAACTCTCTGCTTTGGGTACGTTGAGAGCCTCAGCTTTCTGAGCCAGTTCCCTCTTCCAAATAGTAACTATAGGTTTGGTTGCTTTGCTTAAGAACTTATAACTATTATCGGAGAGCACTCCGCCTATATAAGGCATTCTTATCTGGTAGGTCTGTTCCATTTCCATTTTCCTACTCCAAGTGGGTGAGAACGAGGTTAAGGTCTTGCATTACTCATCTATGCGACCAACCTGATTCTCACCCATTTGCTAACATCCAGGGGAACTAGGAGAGCCTAGCCTTTGTAGGCTGAAGCCGGATAGAAGTGCTTGACCCTGGCTCTTATTTGCTCATCGAAGGCTTCGTTGTCAATGCTAACGGCGCAAGGAAGCCCCACATAGTTCTTCTCCAGGTATCTGAACTTCTCATCGAGCTTGGCCCCAGGGTCTACTGCCCTTATAAACTCATATAGGAAAGGCAGAGCCTGGGACAAGAGAGAAAACTCTCTGAACAGAAGCCTCTTGGCGGCTTTTGTCATGACCGGGTCACCAGTCTTCTCATTAATCTTCATCCCAACCTTGGACATCCCGCCCTCGGCGGACTCATCAGGAATCCATTCCTCGACCTGAGTTTCCTCAGGGCCAGTTATGGTTAACTGAAGAGAAGACTTTGGACCTTTAGGCCCGGTACCTCTTTCCAACTTGGTGACCACACACTGGTACTTCCTAGTTGGGTCTAGCGGTTCAAAGGGTTTGACACCGGAAAAATCGAGGACAACTTCTCCAGTCGCTAGACCTTTTGGCTTTGTTTTTTCAGGCATACATTCACCTCTCTTTCATTATTTGTTCCAGTCATTCAATTTGGTGTCTGGTTCCCCCCACCATTTACACCGGTCCCCCCGGATGTTAGCCTTCCTTAAAGATACCTTTCTTATTCTTCTTGTCCTCTTTCAGTGCATAAGTAAGGAGAGGTAGTCCTCCCCCTAGTAAGAGAGTCCAGCCAAGAAACATAAATAGGAGTGAATGAGCCTCTCCAAAGAAATAAACTACTATACTCCCTATCCCAAATGTAGAACCCATAGTTACAAGTGCCAAGCAAAGCATGTTCAAGTCAGACTTCTTCATAACTTATATCTCCTATGTCTTTGTTGCTGCTAAATCAATTAGAGGAGGAATCAGTACCATTACGTCCAGAGACTCCCACTCTGCTTTCTTCTTACCTAACTTTTCCTCTGCCCACATATCTGCCTGCTCGGGAGTCATTCCAGCCCCTTCTGCTCTCCAGTAGAATACTTCAAGTTGGTCATCTCTAAGTTTACCTTCCCCTTCTCCTCTTTCCTCCCCTCTCATACTATAGACATCAAGGTACATGCCAAGTTGAGTTGCACACTTCTTCATAGCATCTGTCTGAGCAGCCTTGAAGTCATCTCCCAGGTCTACTACATCACCGGCCTTATGCTTGTATATCCAGCCACCCTTATCATCTTTTTGAGGGTTACCTTTCTTGTCCTTCATCTGAGCAGTACTTGTCCACCTCTTAACCTCAGATGAACCAGACTGCTCTTTAACCACATTAAGAATCTCAAACTCCTCTAAGGTCTCAGCTACTTCCTTACCGTCTTCTAGATATCTCTTTGTAGTCCTCTTCTTCAACAATGGTACATGGATAGTTAATCTACCCTTGGCCACAATCTGTTCCCCTTCCTTTATTGTTTGAGGAGCTTCGAAAGACCACAGGAAGCCAAAGCAGCTATTAAGCTGCCTAATAAAGTCGGTACCCTCAACATAAGGAACTTTCCCTACACCTCTACCCTCTCTCCAATGTATGGTTTCTTTGGGTGTATTTGAGGTTAGCTGCTCAACTAGCTCCCTACCCAAGTATTTAGTACTAAGAGCCTCAAGCGCTTTGTTTGGTTCCATCCTTACCTCCAACCTTCTCTACAGAGTCTACTAAAGAGGATAATAGGGTAACCTTGAGCCTATCATCATCCATTTCCCTCTGAGCTACTTTCATAGCCCTCTCTAAAGCCTTTTTAGTCTTAGGATACTTTATAGTCATAGCATAATCGTTGCAATATACAATCATTATAACGTTCACGAATCGTTTAATCAATCATCATATTCGATTCAATCATACATAAACTAATAATACATGAGTTGACATTCGTTTTCCGATACATTACAATTAATGTATGATTGAAAATAAACTAACCTAAGGACAAAGGAATGGAAGATGTAGTAGACAAGCTTAAAAGAAACCAAAAGAACTACCAACAAACTGAGAAGGGAAAGGCTACTAACAAAAGGTATAACCAGTCGGGTAGTGGCAAGACTTCTAGAAAGAAGTATCTTGAGTCCGAGCTAGGACAAGCTGCTTTACTTAGATACTATAACTCTGAGAAGGCAGAAACGGCTAGACAGAAACGCCGGGCTCTCGAGAAGTTATTCTCTCTAACCAGAAAGTACCTAGTTAGCCATCCAGAGATTTCTATAGAAGAAGCCCTGAAGAGAATAACTGAGGAAAAGGAGAAAAGTGAAAGCAAAGATAACAATGTCAACCACCTGGGAGTCTAACAATCCAGGAGACAAGGTAACAATGGAAATCCTGGCAGAAGATAAACCAATAGATGTCTGCCTTGACTATCTTACAGACTCCCTCAAAGGTGGAGACCCTGAACTGTCTGCTCCTGAGGTAACAATAGAACTCTTGGAGGACTAAATGGGACAAGAAGACTTCCTAAAAGCACTCTCAAAAGACCCTGGACTTATAGGGAAACTTGGAAAACAAGAAGACCTTAGAAGCTTCAAGGACAAGTTTGGTGTAGAGAAAGCTTCAGGACTCAAGTGCCCTGCCTGTGCAGCCTTTTTCCAGTATCCAGGCTCTCTTTGGTATAGACCTATTAACCCAATCCACTTTGTCTGTAGAAAGTGCAAGTTGGAGTTCAGAATTGATTCCCTAACTGTTCCTAACCTGGAACTGATAGAAGAGGTGAAGAGAATCTCCAAAGGCAAAGGAGGTTTCCCTAGCTGGCTCAAATCACAGGCCGGACTTTATGACCCAAATAAGTATGACTACCTAAAGGAGGAAGAGTGAAAAGAATAACTCTAGTATGTGATGTAAAGGACGAGGATGCCGAGGAGATAGCCCAGAGTGCCAAAGAGGCTTTCCCAACTTGGAAAGTAAGTATAGAGAACCAGAAAGAGTTTGATGGTAGATACCTGTGAAACTTCACTGCAGAAATTGTAGCCATATCTGGGTAACAAGTTTCTACCTTGGTAGAGAAGTTCCCAAGAAGATTAGATGTCCTAATTGCTACTGTGAGACTGAAAGATGAGCCTTAAAGGCAAGATTGTAGTCTTTACCGGAAAGATATCTAAGCCTCGCCACGAGTTCCAGAGAATGGTTGAGGAACATGGCGGCATAGCAGGCTCGGATGTTTCTAGTAATACTGACTACCTTGTAGTTGGCGAGAAACCTGGAAGCAAGCTTTTTAGAGCTACTTCTCTTAACATTAAGACAATCTCCGAAGAAGACTTTATGAAGCTCCTTGAAGATGAGCCCATCCAAGTAGAATCTTCTAAAGAAGCTCATAAGCACTTCTGGTTCAGAGAAACCAAGAAAGAGAATGGAGATATAGTCAAAGATTGTCTCTGTGGAGCAGTCCTAATAAACCATCCAAATGGAAAATGGGAGAAGCATGAGTCAAGAGAAGTTGTGGAACAGGCAAAGAAGATAGCCCACCAACATGCTGTGGAGGAAAATAAGCTCTTCTATCAAAGACAAGAGGAAGCTAGAAGAAAAGAGAAAGAAATTATAGACTTTATAGAATCCCTAACACCAGAACAAAGAGAAGAACTAAGGAGGCAATACCAATGAAGTTCTACATATATGAAAGCGACTTAGAATACCTCTCCGCGCTTAAATCCAGAATTAAACATGAGACGCTAACCTATTTGGATTATAGAACAATTCCTACACTAGAAGAAGCCAAGGAGCACTTCTGGTACGGGGAATGGTTTAAGCGTGGTACTAACCATAGGGAAGATAAAGAAAAGAATATGATAGTATGTGATGTCCAAGAACAAGGTTATACCATAGAAATTGCTTCTTTAGAGGAACTAGCAGGTCTAATAGATAAACTAGAAGATAATATTACTATAGCCAGGAGCCACTTCTTGGAAGCTCCTCTCCAGATAACCCTAGAGGATTATTAAGAATGAGCCAGTTCAGACTTCCTGATGACCTTTATGCTTACCAGAAAGAGGATGCTGAGAAGCTCCTCTCAATGGGTAATGGACTGAACTTTTCTGAGATGGGTATCGGTAAGACTCCTGAAGCTCTATGGATAATAGAGAAAGGGGGATTCACCCTTCCTCTAATTATTTGCCCAAACTCCCTTCGCTTAGAGTGGCAGAGGCAGATAGAGGATTGGATAGGTCCTGGTCTATGTGCAGTAGGTAGCGGGGACTCAATAATGAAGGCGGGTTCCATAATCCAGTCCTTTAAGAACAACCAGAAGTACAGGATACTGAACTATGAGTCCCTTAGGAGCTCTTTCATCCTAGAGATGCTTTCCTATCTACCCTTCGATATAATAATCTTTGATGAGATACATAAGTTAAGGAATCCTAGGACTATCCTAGTGGAAGGAAGGACTAAGAAAACAGAGGGCTACTCCTTATCCAAAGAGAGAGAAGGAGGTGTCTGGAACTTTCTTAACCAACATAAGGAAGCCAAAATCTTTGGGCTATCAGGCTCTCCTATAATGAACTACCCAGTAGACTTATATGTTCCTTTAACTTGTGTGAGGCCTGAGAAATATCCCAGGGCTATAAATCCTTGGAGGCACTTTACTTATAAGTATGGCTATTGGGCAGATGGGAAATTTGGTTCCTATATGTATGGAACCCGAGACATGGAAGGTCTAAAAGAAGAGACGGCTCCTTTCATAGTCAGAAGAACTAAGAAAGAGGTACTACCTTTCCTACCAGAAAAGTTCTACAGACGCTCAACGCTCGAGATGAAGGCAGACCAGAGAAAGGTCTATGAACAGATGGAGACAGAACTTAAAGTACTTCTAGATACCGGAGAGCCTCTATGGTCTACTAATGTATTAACCACCTTGACTCGTCTCCGCCAGATGAACCTAGACCCTAAGATTCTAGGTATAACTACCTCATCAGCCAAGACCGAGTTCATAATGGATACCATAGAGGGAACGGATGAGAAAGTGGTCGTCTTCTCTTGCTTCGAGAAGTATATAGACCTTCTCCATAACCTTCTAGTAGACAAACCTCATGTGGTAATAACCGGCCAGGTCCACCCTGACAAAAGAATAGGAGAAGTAAAGAAGTTCCAGAATGACGACTCTATAAAAGTATGTCTAGGTACTATCCATGCCATGGGGGAGGGAATAACTCTAACTGCTGCATCTAATGTCATAATAGCGGACCGGTGGTGGAACCAACCTACCAACCAGCAAGCGGAGGATAGATTGCACCGTATAGGACAAAAATCGGCCGTCCAAATAATACTCCCTATAGTAGGCAACTCCATAGATGCCACTCTGGACCAGATACTACAAAGGAAGCACGAGGCTTCCCAATCTTACTACCAAGAGAGGGAAGTGATGCAAACAGTACTAGGAGGCTTATAAATGACTACAAGAGACAAAATACTAGATAAGCTACTCCAGAGAGTTAGCTGCCAGGCCAAAGCCAGAGCAAAGGACTTCTTATGCTCTGACTGTCTGGATAAGAGGTGCCAGAAGGGCAGAACTTGTAATGCCTTCCTAATCCTGACTGACAGCTTTGCCATTGAGATAGTAGCATCTAACTGCGAGCTTAACTAGGCTAAGGGTAACTTTTTTCGTCCTGTAAAGAAAATTTTCTAAAACATCCCGAAAATGAACGAATGGGGTTGACAAACGAAAACACACATGATACAATGTAATCAAACGATGAAAACGAATCTCATACCACAGGAAATAGTAAGGGAAGCCGATATCCTCTCCAAAGAAATCCACCTACCTTTTAGGACTGTCTTGGAGATACTATACAAGGCTTACCTAGAGGCACAACAGGAAGTGCAACCTGAATACCAAGTGCCTCTATGTAGGATATTAGCGAGGACTTAGAGGGGTGAAAGGCCCTCATTAAGGAAGGAGGAAGAATGCCCGACACAAAAGGACAACAGGTGACCATTACTCTCCCGCCTGGTGTATCCGCTGAGGCTTATAAGAAATCTTATGAGTCCTGGCAGAACCAGAGAATCGCCACCGGACAGAGGGACAAGGCCACCAGGGAAGCCAATGCCAGACTCAAGTCCGCCCACGAG
>Ga0315296_10004049_pt1 | contig 12089 bp, 15 predicted proteins | sample YL17G14_18_MG_FD_203921 | JGI IMG/M metagenome (GOLD analysis project Ga0315296, IMG submission 203921) | Sediment microbial communities from Yellowstone Lake, YNP, Wyoming, USA - YL17G14_18 | ecosystem: Environmental > Aquatic > Freshwater > Lake > Sediment | place: USA: Wyoming | collected...
TATGATGGGAAAGAGTGATGGAGCGAAAGACAACCAGCATCAAGGTACAACCAGAAATCTGGAAGGAAACAAAGAAATTAGCCATAGACCGTGGTATAGACGTATCAGAACTGGTCGAAGAGGCGCTCAAGAAGGAGTTGCAGAAGAAATGAGCGATATCAAGAAGGAATTGAAGGAAACTTTCATCGCGGCGGCGCAAGCCGCTTATGATGCGACTGAACGAATAACCTCTCAGAAACCGGCGCACCCGGCGGAAGTAAAGAAGTAGTGTTCGTCAAGCGTTCACATGTGCGCCAAAATAGTAGACGTAAAGGAAGTTCATGAAGAACATAAGTGCTGCACCGACATATACGCCGTAGACAGGTTCAAGGGCGCGTCCAAACAGGAAGAGGACCAGTTCGATCAGGCCTAGCACCGCCGCATTCTTGATTCGTTCTCTTTCCTTAGGAGCAGGTTGAGTCATCCGCGTTCGTAACGCCTTCGCCGGAGTGGCCCTATAACATCTTTGCCGTATGACCCCTTCAATCACCTCGGCCAGTTCTCAATCGCTCATTTAGGCTGATTTTTGTGCTACTGGAGGGCTGTTGTGTAATTGACTAGACGAGGATCTGTTCGGCATACTGGAAGAGATGATTCGAGAAAGAATCAAGAGGTAGGACTGCACATTATTTGCCTTGTGAACTTCTTGGCTTTGTCGAGTCAGCAAGTGGCCGTAAATAAGAAACTATTCTTGAGTGCGATTGATTGGTATGTGAGAGGTATTGCTCAGGACAAGCAAGACGCGTTCTATGTTAGCAATCCTGACTACAGTCTGCTCCACGTTTTGAGGGCGGAGATTGAGTCTGAGAAGGAAATGCGGGACAGCGCAAAGATAAAACTCCTGAAGCTAATTCTCAATCGTTATCAGGACCATCTTGATCAGCTTAGAGAGAAGCCTTGGATAAGGCAAGATGTAGTGCAAGAACAACTTAATGATCTAGTTCTCTTGGCCCAGATCGACATGGTGGACGTTAGGAAATAGGCTCTGACAGTCGAAAGACAGTTCATGTGCCGACGGTTAACAGCCGTCGCCGTGTGCCGACAACTTAACAGAACCTGAGATGGGCTGATCCACGGAGCGGTTCATCCTCCATGCGCGACAGGGAGGAAGACGACTTCGTCCCCGTCTCTCAACGTGGTGTCGACGCCGTTCAGTGCTCCGATTTCTGTTCCTGAGACGAGGATCAGTGTATTCGGTCTGGGGTCTTTCATGTCCGCATCGATCAGATATGTCTCAAATTCTGGGTGAGCGATCACATTGACGAGCTTGTCCACGAGCTGTCGTACGGAAACTGCGGCGTCAAAATCAAGCTCGAGTCCATCCGTCTTTGCGGCCGTCTTCAGGACCCCATAGAATCTCACTCGAACTCGCAACATCTGACCTTCTCGCGTCAGTCATGCTAGTTGAAGATAAACGTCTCCTCCTCGTAGCGTCTGCCTCCGATGATGGATCCAGCAGGCTCGCGAGTCATTCCTCTTGCCTGCAAGCTCGAAACGAATCTTGCGTTCGACTCTTGGAGTGGTGTGGTTTCTTCGGTGAGTGTCTTTAGAGGAATATCTACTCCCAACGGTCGAGCTGGTACGATGTGCCTAGTCACCTTATGGGGCAGCAGTCGCCCTGTGAGTCCTGCTTCTCGGACCGATGCTTTGTCGATCTTGGGCAGCATCATTATGGCTTCAGTTCTCTTATTGACGAGGTTCTCAAGCGCGTCACGCTCCGTTTCGAACCTAACGGAGAGACCAAGCTGTCGCGCACACTGTTCCGCAAGTCTCAGAGTATCAAAAACTTCCAAGTCTTTACTCTTAAGTTTGAGACACTCGCCGTCCACAAAGAGAATCGCGAGCGTAGGATTCTCTATGATGCTTGTCTTGTCGAATGAGAATGCCACAAATTCGAGGCCCGATGTTAAGAGGGCGGCCTTGATCTCATCACGGCTCGGCCTACCAGACATCGCCCTGTACCAAACACAGACTTTGATGCTCGGATTCTGATATTCGACCGCACACACTGGTATGCAAGTGCAGTTGAGCCCTCTGAGTGCAGCTACACGGTGCATTCCATCAAGGATCACGTGGGACTCGGTGTCGATGAGTATGGGGTCTTTCACCATTTCATCGCGCAGGAATTCTCGCTTCAGTTCGGATACTCGATCGGGAATCGTTTCCTCATGAAGACGCAGCTTGTCCAGTGGCGAGAGGTAGAGATGGAGATCGAGCTTCTCGTGTCTAATTATGAATTCGGACGAGTGTTGCTTGGTGGTTCGGGCCAATGCTTAGCACCCGTTCCCTGCAATGGTGACCTCCACGGAATTAGGTAGGAATCAGAAAGGGGTAGAGACGGGCACAGCTGTTCGAATCGCTCAGCCTGTGCCCTAGTGCAGAGCTTGACAGTCCGCAAGTCACTTTACGAACTTGACCATCTTGGTTCCACAAGTTGGACAGATAGCGCGTATCATGTTGCGTCCTTTCGCGGTCTTCTCTTTCGTCACGCTATCATCGGAGACCGTCTTCTTCTCCTTGCACTTGACACAGAACATTTCCACCATCAGCATGCGCCTCCCTTGAACACATTGAGTCTACCCCCATTCCATCCCCATAAAAGTCTTTGCAAACTCAGCCATTGCGCCCAGATGGACGGTTGTTCCCCTATTCCCCTTTGGTTCCTCGGCGGCAATTTGAAAGCACGAGCGAACGGATGTGGGGATGCTCGCTTCTCGCATGCTGAGACTTGCACTTTGTCATAATCGTGTTTGTCAGGATTCTCGGTCGAGTGTTATTGCGAGAGTCGGACTCTGCTTCGATCTGGGCGCGTGCTCATTGGCATTGAGACGAATGGTTTACGATTGGGGACTGCGATCTCTGTCGAGCTGCATGCTCTTTGAGTTTCGAGAACGGGCAGCAGTATGATCTCGCTGACGTGACCGGAATAGTCATGCATCATGCTCGGGAGACAAATGATGCTCGGTCAGCTGATGATGACGAACAGTTAGAGCGTGAGAAACGAGAAGGCGTCTCTCGCCGGTCGAGTGCTCAGTGAACCACAACTGAAGCCTAGGCCGCAGCGGGCGTGCTTGCTTCTTGGGTTTGTTCTTCTTCCTCTTCGCCGAGATCTAACTGAGCTTCCGGACTCATCTGCATCATGGATGCTTTCTTAGCATCCGTTACTTTGAGACGCGTGACGTATCCCGCTATCAAGTTTCTCAGCTTCTTTGACGGTGCTATCAGCACTTCATTAACCGCTGTCTTGTTTGCCTCATACTCGCTCGTGAACTTGTCCGGGAACCTCTCGATCAGTTCCCTTGCTGCCCGCTTGACAGTTTCAGTGCGAACTTTTCCCAAGTTGTTATCTCCGATTTGACGCGAGGAGGTTGCAATAATGTGTCTAGCCTAAAAACCTAGAGTTCATCGACTCGTCGAGATTGATATGTCACGGTTGCTGAGGGCGCAGTCGAATCACATGGATGTGAATTCGAGTGGAAGATCGGTTGCACGTTCCCGCGCCGGGGCAGACTTGCAGTTCCGGGGCAATAGGTTGGAATGCCGTTGGGAAGGAGGGTTCACATTTCCGTCTCCTTTTTCTCATGGATCAGGGCGCCGATTGACATGGCCCAGTAGATGAGAAGAGCTCAAAAGCGGCCCCTAGTCGCCACACAGGCCACTAATCGTGCTCCTACTGTCGAGAAGTGGCAAACCTTAATAGATTCCGCAATTCCAAACCCTTTTCAGGTTATTTTGATGCGAAACGGTGAACTTTCCACGGCGGCCGTTCGGAGACTCATCGAGAAAGCTGGCGCTGAGCGAGTGGGGGACGATGCAGTCGAAGAGATGCGCCGTATCTTGGAGGAATATGCCGTGCGCGTCAGCAAAGAGGCAGCAACACTCGCCACTCACGCGGGGCGCAAGACCGTCAAGGCCGAGGATATTCAACTGGTTATCAAACGTACTCAGTAGCCGTAGGCGTTGATGAGGGTACTCGGACAGGACTTTCGCGATTATCAGCCGACCGAGCGTCGTTGTCGGTTGGTCATCGTGAATAGCGAGGTTGTTCAAGGCTTCGAGTGAAGGAACCAGTCATGATGGGCCCGGGGCGATTTGAACGCCCGACCAACCGGTTATGAGCTTCGACAACTCTTTCAAGTCGAGACTGTTACGGTCGCTCCAACCTGGCTGAGCTTCCCGGGAATCTCATGTCCTTACGGGCCCGGGCCCAATCCTAGACCGATATTCGCAGGTATTTAGCTATGTAGTCCGCAACTCTCGCAGGTCTAGGCTCTGAACCTTTGAAATGTGATCTTGAGCGTATCGGCCGTCCATTCGAACCTTGGAATATCCCTTCTGATCCGCTTGAATCTGTCAGCAAGAGCTTGAGCAAGTATCGGCAATGCGATAGTTGAATCTGCATGGCAGGTAACCATCTGTGCTCTTGGGCTGTACTTTCCCCAACTCTTTGCTTCCTCTAGGGTGGCTCCACTGAGACCGCCCCAATGCGCAGCGTCCGTGGTGACCTGTAGCGCATAGTCGTGCGTTTTATCATGTCTTGTCGCATAGCTTGCGACAACGGCGGACTGTTGTACGAAATTCTTGGGAACTCCACCTCCAAAGATCACCACGCCGCTCCTCGGGCACTTCTCAGTAATCAAGGCGCTCTCATGGACATCTCGCAAATGGTCGACAATGATTCTTCTTCCTCGGTTCCTATTCGCGAACATCATCGCAAAACCCAGGGAACTATCGCAGAGAGCCGGGAGGAAAATCGGAACGCCTGCCTCCTTCGCTGCAATTGAGATGCTGTCCCTGTCTCGCGCTCTATCGGAAAGCCAAGCACCAAACTTCTCAGCGATCTGGCGAGAAGAATATGCATAGTTATCCCGAAGCTGAGAGCAGAACTGCTTGTCGATCTCGTTGTCGAGTCGGTAGAATCTTCTCTCATCAGAGTAGACATCGTACATTCTGTCAACTCTGTATTTCCGGAGTTGCACGTCGTCGACCTTGTCGGTTCCTTTAAAGTGCTTCCCACCGGTTGCCTCATAGGCGTCATGGTATACCATTGCGCCGGTTGTTACCAGTACGTCGATCATTCTTCTCCTAATCAGTTGTGCAATTAGCTTTCGCATGCCGGCAGGGACCATAGCTCCCGCGATTCCCATCCATATGACTATCTGTCGTTTCTTCAACATTCGAGCCCAAATCTCGAAAGCCTCGCCAAGTCTTCTTCCTTGGAAGGCCGTGCCGGCCATTTCGGAGACCATTTGATCCGTCGGCTTGCCGGCAGAGACATCGAATAGCTTCGTTGGATGGCGGAGGAAACGCTGACGACTCATCGAGGATCGCTGCCCATTCATCTATGCGTTTGTCATTAAAATCCTTGTCATCAATCTTCTTTGAGGGACATTTGCGATTATGTTGGGTGATTTGTGATGATTCCCTGGCGAGGCGGTATCGGTGCAACTCGTTCGCAAATCCATCGATGATTCTGATTGCCGCCATGTTCATGTGGTCTTGGTAGGTGTCTTGAAGTCGAGTTCATAAGCTCTCCAGGCTGAATGGTGTTGAGTGCCACGCATCTTCGGCACTCTGAAGTAGCGTGTGAGCCCTGATGGCTCTTCTTGGACTTTCATCTCAAAGACTCCGTCGACACTCTCCTGCGCTGCTGCTAGTATTGCTGTGGGGAAGGCCTGCCTGTTCAACGTGACCATGGAATCAAACTTGGCAATCTTGGTCTTGGCTCGGAGCGTTCGAATCAACTCTAACGATGAAGCTAGACCTCTCTTGCGAATCAGAGTATCAAGGGAATCAAGGACAAAGAGGCCTTGGGTTCTGTTCTCAATGGCCTTTGAGACCGCAATACTCAGTTCTGAGAGGTTGTTCGGGTCAGCACTCAGCTCCTCCTCGCTTGTCATGCCGATTTGCGTTGAGTAGCAGTCAATCATCAGAAGATCACGCATTCTCTCAGGTCGGGCCAGCGGTCCCACCAGAGGCCCGAGGTTTCCCATCTCGTTCAGCGAAGCGCGTATCTCTTCGGGAGATTCCTCTAGCGTCAAGTACACGACACGTCGCTTGCCTCTGAGGCTCCTCGCAACGAGCTCCAAGCACAACTCTCTCTTGGCGGTTCCTGGGTCGCCCATGATAAGGAGCATTGTTGGGGAGGGGATTCCGGATGGTACAATGTGATCGATGATTTCGATTCCCGTCAGCTCCCGCGTGACTTCTTCGAGAGGTTCTTGTTCTTGTTGCGCGGTGGTCTCTTTCAACTCGTCGGAGATTTCTCGTTGCAGGGTGACATCTCGATCCGGATCCAGCGAGTAGATCCTCTGTTCTCGCAGCAAACCTATCTCGACGAGTTCTTTCAGATCGTTCTCGATTTCATTGGGTTTCCTTCCAAGTCTCGCAGCTAGCCCTTGCAGGCTTTCAGCAGTTCTTGGATTGCTGTGGAAGAATGTCAGCAGCTCCGCTCTAGCATCTGAGCCTAACAGTTTTCTCAGGGCGCCTTTCTTGACTGTGGGCACTTGTGAACCCTACAATTTCCTTCTGGTCATTTTTCTCTTGTCGGTCCTGTCTGTGTACTTCTTCTTGTTGACTAGTATTTCTATCCGTATGTCGGATGGCTTCTGGACGTTGTAGTTAGAGAATCTCAACCCCTTGCCCCTGCAAATGCGTCCACACATTCTGGCGAAACGCCTTTGCCAGTCCACGTTTGAGTGAACAACGACAATAGATCGATAGGATCTGTTCTTGGTAAGATATTTCCGAACGGCCTCTGCCATTGTCTTGAGCGTTTCAGGATCAGGCTCTCCTGGAATCTCAGTGTGCATGAACGGGAAAGTGTCCTCCAATTCAGAAGGTACTATGCCGTACGGTGGGGAGTACAGGCAGACATGCGTGCCGCGTCCCACACCTGTGAGTTCCGCATGCATACTCGCTCTGCCCTCGGGTCCTTGCCGAGCCGCAGGTACCAGCAATGCTGTCTTTGCGGTTTTCGGGGGCTCGTAGTCTCGGGTCAGCCTTTCAAGATACATGACGTATTCCGGTCTTTGAAGACTCGTTGAGTCGAAGTAGAAGATCCCTTTTCGCTTTGTCGATGATGCGCCGCGTGTCATATCGGCTTGGTGTTCTCCGATTCTCCGAAAGCCCTCCAGTAGGCTCGGATGGCTCCTGCATCTTACTTCTACAAGTTCCCAGAGTCTTCCCTCGACGATGGCTTCCTTGATAGTATCGATCTCCTGTAAACAGGCAGCCAGGTTGTGTTCAGCAAGGAATTGCGTTCTCTCGATGATTGGGCGTGATCTGACCTCATCGGGGCTTGTCTTGGCACATGCGTTGCATCTGCATGGGAAGTACTCCATTTGTGCGAGATGCAGGGTGCCTGCGCTGGTCAGGTAACGGCCCCTTCGCGCGTAGAGAATGTACGCGGCTGAATCGAACAGATCGCACCCAAGCGCAACGGCGAATGCAAGCATGAACGGGTGACCGGCGCCGAAAAGGTGAAACGGTGCGCTTGATGGGAGATTCGCCTTTGCTGCAAAGATCATGTCGGCCAAGTCTGCGAAGAGGTACTGTTCCATGACCTCGGTTGGACTTCCAAGCGCGTATATGTCAAATCCTCGCTTGGCCATTTCACGAGCGCTGTGAGCGACCAGATCTGGAAACATTCCTCCCTGTATCGGACCCACCCAAGCTATGTCTCTCCTTGTGATCGCCTTCTGTGCCTGGTCAGCTCTTTTGATGGTCTCTTTGACCGTCTCAGCTGCATGGGTCTTGGAAGCCCTCGATCCCGTGGGCACATCCAAGATGACGCCAATGTCTGTTTGAATTGACTCTTGGTACTGGATAACCTCAAGAGGGCTGACTTCGACTTCCCCGTAGCGCAGAATCTGATAAGCTCCCGAGTCCGTGGCAATAATGCCAGGAAAGTCTAGGAAATCATGTATGTCGGTGACTCCGGCGTTTCCGACCCGCCGCCTTATCAGATATGCATTCGTGATGAGCGCTTTGCATCCGAGTCTTTCGAACATTGTTCGCGGAGGGATCTCTTGAGCGAGTGGATTCACGACAGGAAAGAGAGTCGGCGTCTCGAGTTTTCCGCTCTTGGTCTCAAAGACTCCTATTCTGCCCAGGACATCTCGCTGGTTGATCTCAAAAGACAATGCACATCATTCAACAGTATCCATGCGTATCCCATACAAGCGAATCCGTCCGATCATGAAACCGGTCAGCAATCTTGCTTCTCGATTAGGCACTAAGCGCTCCTCGATTGTTCTTTCATGAACTCCTCGTAGACTTTCTGGACCCTTTCTGCGGCAGGTCCCAATCCTTCGATAATGCCTTTTTCGCCCAATCGGATCTTATCCATAACCACGATTACGCCCGCTCCCTCGACTACTCTCACCATTCTTGGGAAGACCCGCTCAAGTCTATCGGCAAGTGACTGCAAGGCGAACGGTTTCTCGACGGTGTACATCTGTGCAATGGATCGTCCGGTGATGAACAACTTGTGAACGGTCTTTCCCAGTTCATCGGTGCAGCCTGAGATACATACAGTGAGCGTATCCGTGTCCACTCCAGAGAGAATACCCGTATACTTCTTTCCGATATTGGTTTCAACAACGACCGTCTTCTGAAGGAGAAGCGCAAGCTCCTCGGAGAACTTTCTGTCTGCAACTGAAGACAAACTGATCACGACAGATACTCGTACATCGACGTTAAAAGTCTGTGCCGATCTGCTTCTGATATTCGCTGGCTTTCACGGGTTCAGACGCGCCTTGCCGCTTGTAGTGAAGGATCGATCTTGCCTCTTCGAGGTCGCTCGTCACCCAGAGAACCTCGGTCTTTGAGAGGTTCATCTTGGTTCCGCAATAGGGACATTGTCTAGTTTTCCTTCCCTGTCGCGCAAGTAGGAGCCCCCGGCATTTCGTGCATGCTACCACCAAGTAGGTTTTCTTCAATTCCGGTCCTCACTTGAGATACTGGTCAAGGATTCCTCTGAGTTTCAGGGTTGACAGCCAGTCAACCTGTGGCTGCTTTTGAACTCGTTTCTTCTCCAGGTCTTTCATGACGCGCTGGACCACATGGCGAGTGGACTCTCGTGTAGTGTCGATCTCTAGGACCCTATTCCACCCATAGGCCTTCACCGCGTCCCATAAACAGACGTCAAGGATCTCGGCCAGCAGGTTCTCGCCAATCTTGGATTTCGACCATCGCTTCCGTTCAAGCCGTCGCTCTAGGACAAGCGGATCGCAACGCAGCACAATCGCTCTAACAAGCCTGGGCTGAACATCGGTTTCTAGGGCGATGTGACTATCAATGACTAATCCATGGTCGACACGTGCAGCCCGTTTGCATAATGCGTTGCGAAGTCTTTTGAGAGAAACTACGAGTGTTCTCCTATTCCTGTCGTAGACGTAGTCGATTCCTTTGTGTCTTAGCAGGCTCCGCGGGTCAAGGTAGCTCACTCGGAGTTCTCTCGCGAGTAGGCGACTAGTGGTTGTCTTTCCTGTGCCTGGCGTGCCTGTTACGAGAACTGCTGTTCCTTTTCTGAGCTCTGGCAACCAGTTCACGTTTGTTCTAGCTTGGTGCTCCGGGCGGGATTTTCATGATCTGTCTTGATCATTTTGAACCCGCGTCGCTGGCTTGCTCCGACCGATGCCGCGAGAGGCCAGCATACTCTCGGCGCTATGCACATGACCGGGCTATACTACCGGAGCACTGCTCGTCTACGAGGCCTAGCCGCCTTTCTTAAAGGCTTGCATCACAGATTCTGCCAATCAGTCCGTTGTCTCTCTTCTTGGCGGACACGGTCAGCTCTATCGTATCCATTGCTCTTAACAAGTGACCTGCGTTGCTGGACTAGTACTCAGGCATCCCTCCCCCTGGACCCCCCTGCGGAGGTGGGGTTGGTGGGGGTTTTGCCGCAGCTATGACATCGTCGATTCTAAGGATCATCGAGGCGGCTTCTGTGGCAGATTTGATGGCCTGCTCTTTGACCTTGACGGGTTCGAGGACTCCGCTCTTCAGCATGTCTCTTGTTCCGCCCTTGAAGACATCGACGCCTTCCCACAGTCCATCCTTCTTCTCATGAGCTGATCGCAATTCAACCATGATGTCGATTGGGTCGAGTCCAGCGTTCTCTGCTAGCGTTCTGGGGACAGTCTCAATCGAATCAGCGAATGCCTCGATGGCAAGTTGCTCTCTTCCTCCCACCTTCTTGGCGTAATCTTTGACTCTCTTGGCCATTTCCGCTTCGATCGCTCCGCCTCCCGCTACAACCCTGTTCTTGGTGATGACATCTGCGACCACAGAAAGCGAGTCGTTCAGAGCACGCTCGGCTTCATCAACCAGCCTCTCCAGTCCGGCTCGGATCAGTATCGCGACTGACTTCGGGTTCTTGCATCCTTCAATGAAGACCATCTTGTCATCACCTAGTTTCCGTTCCTCAACGAGGCCCGCCAACCCAAGGTCATTCTCTCTAAGGTCCACAAGATTGGTAACCACCTTTCCACCAGTCGCTCTGGCCAGCTTCTCCATGTCAGATTTCTTGATTCTTCTGGCAGCGAGAATTCCTTCTTTGGCCAAGAAATGTTGAGTGGTGTCGTCTATTCCTTTCTGGCACATGACTACGTTCGCTTTTGCTGCCTTTATCTTGTCAACCATGTCCTTCATCATCTTGGTCTCTTCATCCAAGAACGCCTTCATCTGCGTTGGATCGTTAATTCTGATCTCGGCGCTAATCTCAGTCTTCTCAATTTCCAGCGCGCAGTCCAGGAGCGCAATCCTTGCATTCTTCACAGTCTTCGGCATGCCTGGGTGGACCACTTCCTTGTCCACTATGATGCCCTTGATGAGCTCGGTGTCGAGCAGACTCTTTCCTTCTTTCTTGGTGAGTTGTATGTTGTCGATGTCGGCGGTCCATTCTGTCCCTCGCTTCTCAGCCACAAGTCTGACAGCCTCAATCGAGATGTCTGCGAAGTGTTCTCTTGCTGCGCCCAATCCCTTGCTGTGCATCGATGTCACGGCGACCTTCTTGAGCGTGGCCTTGTCATCCGGCTCAACTTGGATAGATATGTCGTCGAGCACTTGCATGGCCTTCTCGGCAGCTTTCTTGTATCCCGCAACTATGACCGTTGGGTGAATCTCGTCGTCGAGGAGGTTCTCCGCGCGCTTCAGCAGCTCTCCTGCGATGATCACTGCGGTGGTTGTGCCGTCGCCAACTTCATCATCTTGTGTTTTTGCAACTTCAACCATCATCTTTGCTGCAGGGTTTTGAACATCAATCTCACCTAGGACGGTTGCTCCGTCATTGGTGACGGTGACATCGCCTAGACTGTCAACGAGCATCTTATCCATCCCCCTAGGACCAAGGGTGCTCCTTACAACCTCTGCCACAATGCGAGCGGCAGTCATGTTAGATCTCTGAGCATCTCTGCCTCGGCTCCGTGAGGAGCCTTCCTTCAAGACGAGCACAGGTTGTCCGCCAAGATACGCCAAATCATCATCCTCCAAATAGAACTGAAAGATAGGCGCAGGGAACGTCAATAAAAGTCTTACCGATTTTCTGGTAAACCGATCTTGCCAGGGGTTTCGGCAGGTTTTTAGCCAGACTTCCTAAAGTATCCGCTTCGATGCCATTACAGCTGATGTTGATGCCCATATCATTGAATGTCCGTGGGAACGGTTTCAGAGATTGTACTCTGATGACCGGGTTTCATGGGATCGGATCCACCGGATACATTGCTATCTCGTATCTGGTTCATTCACTCCAAGCGAAGCGGATAGGTTTCGTTGATGTCGCCCATCCCCCGCCATTCGTCTCTACGTCTGAAGATGGTCTGGTCACACCTTTCGAGGTCTTTCGAAAAGGTAGGCTGGTCTTTGTCAAGCTTGAGTTTGCTCCTCACAGGACTGAAGAGTCCGAGTTCGCCAAGGTGCTTGCTCGCTGGACGATGAGTCAGAAATTCAAGGATGCGGTGCTGGTCGGCGGACTGGACTCCAGCCTCAAGTCCGGAAAGCAAGATGTTAGAATAGTCCCAACAAGATCATACCTGACCAGAAAGAAC
>Ga0315296_10004050_pt1 | contig 12089 bp, 11 predicted proteins | sample YL17G14_18_MG_FD_203921 | JGI IMG/M metagenome (GOLD analysis project Ga0315296, IMG submission 203921) | Sediment microbial communities from Yellowstone Lake, YNP, Wyoming, USA - YL17G14_18 | ecosystem: Environmental > Aquatic > Freshwater > Lake > Sediment | place: USA: Wyoming | collected...
GCGTACCAAGGGCCTAGCAGCACGCCAGCCAGTGCGTTCACCATGTGCTGAGCCGGGAAGCACTTCGTGTCCCCGGCGGGAAAATAGATCGGGCTCAGCACCACTGCGAGCCCGACGAACGTCGCCGCAAGGGCCACCCTCCGTGTTGTCGACGCCCCGACCGCCCTGGATGGGGCGGTCTTCGTCTCAATGGCTTTAGAAACGCTGAGATCTTCAGGTGAAAAACCGTTTATAGGCTCTTTTTCTCTCATCTTCTCCCTCCGCCGGTATTATCCGGATCAGGTTCTAAGGGTCGACGCACTGCGTCCTCTCAGCCGGGCCTGGGCCCAGCTCCCCTCGACGAGAGGGGGAGACTTCGTTGCTTATAAGATTAAGGATTCGAGAGGATGTTTAATTGTGTGTCATCACACTTTTCATCGTCTTCCATTACTCTACCTGATCTTTTCGAGGTAGATCCCCCCATCCACCACCGAGGCCTTCACCCTATCTTTCATGCCTCTCGATATGATCAGCCTGTTAAGGTAATACCTAATGTAGCCCACGTTCTTGTCCTTGACCTCCACCTTAACTAGATCATGCTTCTCTATGAGGAACCTATCAATTATAGGGTTATACTTGCTCCCCTTCTTGAAACTTCTTTTAGGCCTCTCATCGACTGGCTTCAACTCGAACCTCATTTCACCCATACCTATCTCTATTAGAATATTATTAAAACATATAAAACTAACCCAATAACAATCATCACGCACGATTAATGAACCAATCTATACTTCGTGAGACAACACACAAAAAAGTCTGGGATTTTATTTCGCTCGCCGCACGTTGGCTTATCCCTAAATTCTTTCAGTTTTTAGAATACTTTTATCTTTTGATAGTTGGGGTCTCGTCCTCCATGGCTCCAGTCCAGCCATAGGAGGTGAATTCACTAGGACAAGACGAACACGAGACCCTTGAAACCCTGTTCAGCGCACGCGGGCTTGGGGCGGTTATTTGTTTCAACGGTCACATTTATGTATGTGTTTATATATTTTTGTTGTGATGGCTCTTAGTCGAATGAGCATGGGGAACAGTGATGCTCTTTGGAAAGAGATCTCTGAGGAGGAGACCGAGAAGATCATAGAGAAGGTCGCGAGAGAAACCGTTGATAGGGAGCTGGACTTCCCAGCAACCTTCCTAATAAATTGTTTCAGGCCGGTCTCCTTTATCGGTGGGCAGTTGGCGAGGGTCTTCCTTGCACCTTTCACTCCGCTTATAAGTGATTTTCCTTACGAGTATATTCCAGTATTTGAGAAAAACGAGAACCTGAAAAGACTTCTGGGGAGGATAAAGGAGCTGACTGAAGAGAGAGAAGAAAATAAGAGAAAGTTAAAAGAAAAGGACAATTAGCAACAAAGTAGAGAGACTTAATAGGCTGCAAAAAATAAGCAGATGAAAGATATTGCAATAAAAAGGGGTAGGTTATTTTTCTGTGGAACGGTCAATGTTTCATCTTTGAGTAGATGACGTAGGCGATCAGGACGAGCACCGATATTATCGTTACGTAGTAACCAGGATAGGTGAGCAGGTATAGCATCTGCGCCATGACTGATGCGCCGTAGACTGCCTGGCCGAAGATAACTCCGAAGGAGATCATCATGTAGACCTGGCCGATCTTGGATATTTTATTCGTTATCGGTCCCCGCTTGAAGCTGAAGATGAAGTAGATCAGGGTCGCGATAATGCCGAACCATACTATGAAGTTGTTTACATTGTTCACGATGTTTGGACCGATGAAGGTGCCTGTATTGATCTGGGATAGTATCATAGAAGGTATGGCGCCTTTGACGGCGATCGCCGTGCCGACGCCTGCAAGGATTGCTATCGGCCACTTTGATGCGAAGTTCAGCTCCTTGAAGAACCGTAGGAATATCATTAGGCCCAAGGCGGTTACCAGTAGCCTCGCCAGATTTCCTTGTAGGAACGCGGGCGTGAACACGTCTTTGGCTAGGGATTCTAAGCCTCCTTTCAACCAGAAGGCGAGCATTAGGCCCACCGAAACGCTGGATACGAGCTTGTAGAATGGGTTGTCCTTGTAAAGGATACTCCATATCATGAGTATGATCGCAGCGAAGACAATCTGGCCCATTAGTTCGTACGCCATCACTTCTTCCTCCTACTATACCAGAACATGGTGGCACTCAGCACGATCAGCGCAATGCCGTAGATGCTGACTAAGTTTGTTGCGTCCATGAGAGCCGTAGCCACGGTGTATTTACCGTATATCTGCTCCAGCTCTGCGTAGCCTCGGCTGCCGTTAATGTAACCCGTCACCAATCCTGATTTATAGTACTGCACAGAGAGGGACATCAGCTGCTCGCCGCCAGACATCAGTATTGGCTTTCCCAGGCTGCCCCACTGCCTCATCCAAGGATCAGCTGAAACCCCGCAACTGAAAGCGAACAGGTCGATGTCCGACGTCTTGAGGCCCTTCATAAGGGGTATATCCGATATCGGCGTGCCATAAGCATCTTTAGCCGTCACCGTCTGAATATCCTTAGCCACAGCTGCTAGCACCAGCTCAAAGCCCGGGAGCCAGCCCAGGTTGACGTAGTCGACCCCATACGTCGTTCCGGTCAAGTCTACCCCTTCTTTCAGGAGCTTCTCGATGAAAGCCCCGCCAAGGGGCCCGTCGACACATGACGAGAGGACTATAAACTTTATGTGCTTCGTCCTTATGAGATCGAATATTATCCTGAATTGCGTGATCTCCGATCCTGTCACGTATGACTGCACCATAAGCGCCTGATCGTAGAGTATTACCCTTCCCTCGGGTACATTCCTCAGCGTTTCATAGTACTGCTTCGTCTCGGCTGTCACGTTCAGGGGTAACCCTAGGGGCTGAATTACGACTGCACCGCAGAGTATGATCAGGATGAGATATACCAGCGAGTCCTGAGTATCCATCGATATTTTATACCATTTCTTCTCAGACATGTCACTCACCCAGGTAATGCGTCTCCTTTCCTAGGATCTCGCGAACCATCGTAGCGATGAGGCCGACACCCATCGAGATCGTGATGGCGCTCATGACGGCTCTGTTGGGGTTATCGTTTAGCCATAATCCTATCGTGGCGAAGCCCGGCCAGATCGCTATACCTATGGGTGCCATTCGCAGCACTGTTAAGATGGCACTCACAAGCAGCAGGATCCCTAGCCAGTTGCGGGTTCTAGCTCCTCTGAATATCATCGTGAAGGTTGTGAACCCCCCTATCCATATGGTTAGCATGATCGGCGTCTGCACGTAATCCAGTAGAAATTTGAAGCTATCAGGGGAGACGTAGGATGCCATGAAGTAGATGATGAATGACACGAAGATGATGACGCTATAGATCCAATCTTTGCTCTTCTTGATTACCTTCTCCCCGTGGGCTCTGAACAGTGAGTAGGTGCCTATAATCATACTGAAGTTCCAGAGGTAGGAGCCCCAGTTAATGACCTCACTCGCGACTGGATCGGCGATTCCTGTGTAGTAGTTGAATAACAGGAAGAGAAGAGGCACTATGAAGAGAATAATCGCAAATTCTTTCTGCTTGATTATGGACATTTTTCACACCTCACCATTTAAGTAGACTCTGGAACATCTGTGGCACTCCTATAGAAGCGAATATAACTGCTAGTATGAAGAGAACTATGATGCCTATCTTGAACCAGTCTTCGGCTTCTATACAACCGAGTTGGACCGGGTCACCGGTTATTGACGCACCTACCACATAAAGCTCTTCACCCAGTAGGGCGTAGTCGCACATGAGGGCCATCTTCCCCTGATAGTATAACCTTGGCGTCCCTGCTAGGCTGACGGCGCCTATGCGAGCTGCCTGCATGAGCACATTGTTCATCTCAGCCTGTATGGCCCCGAAAATCATGCTAACTGCGGGCTTCGCGGTCATGAAGTAATCCATGACGAACGCTATGTACGCCGGCTGATCCTCTCCAATATAAGAGACCATATCTGGCGAGTACATGTCGGGGTTTCCCCCTTTTTCGTAGCCAGCCTTAATGATGTCCTGGCCTATGGGCACTAAGTAGCCTCTGAAGCAGGTGAATTGAATGGGTACTCGATATTTGCCGCAGGTCTCGGCAACTTTTCCTAGTATGGCAAGCCCTGCGACACACATAACGGCCCATTCGTCGTGTAGGCCACCATAGCCTGTTGTGAAGTGAATTGGTTTCCCCATCTCGGCTGCTCTTCCAACGATACTATCTAGCTCCGTCATAAGAGGTATTTCGCGCATCTTTGGGGGGTTTCCCTTCTCCGCTTTTCTCATGAAGAACCACGTGGAGATTAAAACGGCAAGAAAAACCAGTAGATTGAAGTATTTTCCTACTAACATTTTTCTCGAAGTATTTATTCTGAGGAGTGTATATAACATTTTGGGATAAGATAAATTTAGGAGTGTTTCTACAGAGCCAAGGCAGCTATAATTTTATAAGTAATTGCAATATTTATTAAGAGATTCAATTGTTTGACCTGAGCACAGAGCAGGAGAAAAGGGCTCTGGAGGTCCATAAGAGGGCCGTAACGGTAGACGCTCACTGCGACACGGTAGGTGGGTGGATGGAAGCCTCATCCATGCCTACATTAGGAGCCACGGCTCAAAAGACGGAGAAGCGCTCACTGGGGAAGAGGTCCGAGGAGGGTAAAATCGACATCCCCCGAATGATAGAGGGGGGGCTTGACTGTCAGGTCTTCGCTGTGTGGACGGCTCCACAATTCTACGACTCTCCCCTTAAGAGGGCCATTTCGATTATCGATACGTTCTATTCTGAGATTGATAACAACCTTCAGAGCATCGAGTTTTGCACTAACTATCAGCAGGTTATCAGGGCATCGAACCAAGGTAAGATCAGCGCGGTTCTCGCAATAGAGGGCGGAGAACCCGTTCAAGGTGGCCCAGGCGTACTGCGGATGCTGTACAAGTTGGGCGTCAGGGTCCTGTCCTTCACTCACTTCCCTAGGAACCTCATAGCCGACGGCAGCGGTGAGATGGGATCCAAGGGTGGCTTAACGACTCTAGGAATTCAGCTTCTTGAGGAAATGAACCGAATCGGCATGATAATAGATGTTTCACACATAAACGAGCAGGGATTCTGGGACATCGTCAATCAATCAAAGAGCCCAATAATAGCCACACACTCAAACTCCAAAGCGGTATGCGATATGCACAGGAACCTCACCGATGAACAGATCAGGGCTCTCGCTGACAACGGAGGAGTCATGGGCATGAACTTCTATCCGGGCTTTATCGACAAGGATCCCAGCAAGGCGAACCTCGATAAGCTACTAGACCACATGGATCATATCGTCAAGCTGGTGGGCCCAGACCACCTAGGCCTCGGCTCGGACTTCGACGGCGGTGGAGGATTCTCCGGCCTTGAAGACGTGACAAAGATACCTATTATAACGAGGGGACTAGTCTCGAGAGGTTACTCTGATGACGACATCAAGAAGATCCTCGGAGGAAACTTCCTCAGGGTCTTTAAGGAGGTCTTAAAATAGGTTCTTAGTGTTCGAGGATTTTGAATAACCTTTCCCGTTTAATAACAATTTATAGCTATATTAATTAAAAGGCTTCAGGATATTGTTTTCGAGAGTTTATCGAAATCCTCGTTCAATTATTTGGCATCTTCAAGGAAAAAAGGGTGAAGTAGTCAGGTTTCTATAATCTCCACGTTAGCTCTCGGAACCAGAACTCTCCCTCCCTCCTCGAGTTCTACCTCGACCACCCTCACCCTCGACTCCGTCTTGCTCATTTGAAGCTCCACTGGGAAGCTAACGATTTTCCCTATGCTGCCGAAGTGGGGTTGCCTGATTATCCTTATCGCTGTACCCGGCGTCATACCACTCGACAGCTCTTCGTCGGCTTCTTTCCCCTCGACGGGGTCGTGGGGTATGATGATTTCAGGTCTAATGACCCCCGCCCTGATCTGGGTTACGCCGCTAATGGACGCACTCATACCCTCAAACTTCTTGAGGAGTTCGTAGGTTCTTAGAGACATAGTCATCTTTCCGAAGCCCTCGGTGATGATTAGGGTGACGCCTATCTCCTCCTCTCCGGTGATAGCGACCCCCATCTCGTAGCCTAGTAACTTTGTCAAGTCATTCCCGTCGATGCCGCCTACGACGATGCCGGCAACTCCACATTCATTGGCCTTTTGCAACGCCTCGAGGCTTACGAATGAACCTCCTACAAGGATTTCCCCCTTGTTCTTTGGAGTTATTTTGTCTGGGCTCAGTGTCTCGTCGGGCGAGCTAACCACCATGTTTATTATTCCGTAGTTCTCGCCGCCTATCCCAAAGATACCTTGTATGATGGCGGCGTTTGTCTCTATTACAACGCCTCTGGACGGTATGACCTCGACGACTTTCCCAGGGATATATGCCTTCAGGTCTACAGTGACAGGCGGTGACCGGATCGTTACCCACCCAGATGCGCCGATGTTCTCGATGACACCGTCGATAGGCGATGTGACTGTTCTCTTAACCATTCCGAATAAGGCAGTGTATTGTGCTATCGACTCGCCCGATTTCACTTTCTCGCCTACTTTCTTCAGCATATATTTTTCAATCTCATATGGTTCGACTCTGAGGAGAAGCGCTACCTTCACAATGTTGGGATCTCCAGGTATCCTCATCTGTGCTATGACCGTATCGAATCCCACCTTATTGCCCTCTTTAACGAGGACATCGCCAGAAATCGGGAGGGTACGAGATCTCCTCAGAGTCGTTTCCTGTTTAACCTTTAGTCCTGGAGTGTATGCATGGACTTTCTCAGCTTTGGCGTTACTGCGATTCGTTTTACCCTGAGTATGACTCAAATCATATCCCTCCATTCTTTTCCGTTTATCGATGGATAGAGATCGAGAGAATCGATCCATTGGAGAACACTTTTCCTTGCGTCTTGGCTGTTCTCGGGTAGTCGGAACGGACGACCTCTACCATCGATGATAACACCCACGGCGCCTCCTTCGACATCTATCTCGAGCGTCTTCCCCTTTCCAGCTCCGATATCTAGTTTTTGTTGAGGGGTTATCACCGCCTTAACCGTCATACCCTCCTGGAGAGGTACTCTCGTTATCTCCCCCTGTTTTATATGCTGCTCCTTGATACCTCCATCGGGCATCTCGAGCTTTACGTTGACGACGTCCTCGCCCACGTTTGCTTCGCCTACCGGCGCTATCATCGTCCCCAGTCTGACTAGGCAGTCTTTGTCGAAGATCTGCCAAGTGGCTTCGGGATACACGGTGGATAGGACCCCCAGATGGGGCATCATGAAGACACTATCCTGGAACATCCTGGTGACTCCCTCGGGCTGGAAGGCGTCCGCAAGGATCATCATCGACTGTATCCTTCTTGGGGCATGGGAGAGTAGGCCACCCGTACCCACTATGACGTTTATCTTCATCATGTCGATATAGGTCGAAGCGAGAGCCTGCTCGAAGATATCGGCAAGGTCTCTTTCGACTCTCACGCCCTTAAGGCGCGTAGCTAGTGTCTTGTGGTGTTCGTAGCCAAGCCTAATGGCTTCTCTGGCCACTGCGTGCTCGATGATGAGCTCTTCGAGGGTGTCAGGAATCGTCGTCGGCCTGATCATCTTGTTCCTCAGCATGTTGATCACATCCTTTTTCTCAACCTCGAAGGGGATCCAGCGAGCGATGTTATTCACCCCCGTCTCCTTGAGCACGTTACAAATACTGTAGCTCATCCCAAGGTTTGCGCTGACGCTGCGAACGAAGTGGTCCTCAAAGATTGAGTAGACGTTTGTTGTTGCACCACCAAGGCCCACTCCTATAGTATTCATCTTGTAGTTTTTTGCTATGAGCTGCATGGCTATCCCTTCGCCTGCGGGGGTTGGCATGATGTCTACATCAGTCCATTTCATGAGTTTGTCGTATCCCGGGGCGTGGCTCATGACATGCTCCATGAACAGCTCATGTACGTTCCTCCTTGCGGGCTCTATCACTTCCTGCTCAAGGACAGGGCGTATGTTATCGACCATTGATAGCGCGAAGTTTTCGCCTAGAAGCTGAGTGATCTGGGGTCGGACGTCTTTGTTGCCTGCGAATATTAGAGGTAGTTTGTACCCAGCGCCAAGCCGTGGCATAGGGTTGGCAGCCTTGATCAATTCGGCGATCTCTAGCACGTGTGCAGTAGTCCCTCCATCTGTACCGCCTGCTAATAGGATCATGTCAGGCCTCAGAGTTCGTATCCTCTGTATCTTCTGGTAATCCTCCCGCTCATCGTCGATGGCTATCACGTCCATTACTATAGCGCCAGCTCCCAGCGCCGCCCTATTCGCGCTTTCAGCGGTTATGGACTTCACGTTTCCGGCGACCATCATCTGTAGTCCGCCACCGGCGCTACTCGTTGTGCAATAGATGTCGACGCCCTTATCCGACTCAGACGGTAAAATGATACCGTTTCCATCTTCTGTAAGGATCACATGACCGGTAAGTTCCTCGACTTCTCTTACCGCGTTCCTGACGCCCAGAGTGACGTCCTCATAAGGCGCCTCCACCGTTGTGGGCGCCTCACCTGCGACGAGAAATCTCCATTCATTGCTTCTCTTATGGAAGAACCGCGCCTTCGTCGTTGTGCTCCCGACGTCAGTTGCAAGGATGAATTGCATCTCATCCTTTGGTTTAGTGAAAGACATACTGTTACCTTAGAACACTGTTATTAATAAATTAAAGAGGATTTCGTATAACCTCATGTTTTTCTCCACTTCCTTCCAAGAACTTATTCTTAAAAAATAGAAGGCCTTAGAAATGTTTTTAATTAGATTTTCCGTGCATCCGTAATTTTATTGGGTTGAATACCCTTTTTGACCGAGTTCTATGAGACCCATCTTTTTTAGGAATACGAAGTAATTGAAGATGTACTCTAGGTTTCGTCGACCTGTCTCGAGTTCGATTATATCTGATATCTCAAGGATGCTTTTCCTTCCATCAGCCCAAAATACAGCAAGAGTTCCCAAAGTCGAGCTCTCAGGATACTTCTTTTCTAGAGACCAAAGTGCATCTTTTTCATCAGGGGACAACTTGCTCAACCAAGGTCTGTGGGTGTATCCAGCGATGGAGATCGGCCCTCGATAGATCCGCTGGGGAAAAGTGACCGCGGATTTTTCCTCAAACTCGTTAAGAATCCTTTTACGTGCCTTCGAGGGTAAAGTTAAACCACGAGCTTTAGCGTAGTCAACTAGAGTTTCAACTAAGAGCTGCTTTTCCCCCTTGGCTGCCTCTTCGTATTTGAATACGAGGTGCTCTTCAAACGCAGCATAGAGATGATCGTTGCCGGTGAGCTTCCTTACACTTTTTAAAGCTTCTATTCCGCGCCCCATGTCATAATCTATTTTTATCTTTACCTCTTCGATCGAATTTTCCAGCTCCTCTTCTGTTGTTCCTCGTTCGATTACGCTCAAAGCTTTGGAGAACCGTTTATTCGCTGATGCTTTCAGGCCTCCCTCGAGCCGGGCTACGACTTCTTTGGCTAGCCAAATAGCCTCGCCGACACCCACGTTGGCAATGAAATAAGCATATGTCGCCGTCATGAGAGCGACCTTGCGGAGCATCTCAGGGTCGACCTTGTCTATAGTATCAAGGCTAGTATGATAGAACCTATCAGGCCACTGAGCAATCCCAACGCATGGAACTCCGACAGAGGGGTCCGAGTAGATATAGTGATCGCTGCCTCCAGAGAAAGGCGTGGTCGCGAGTTTTAGCAGCGTGATACTCGCTCCACTTATACTCTTTGCCTCATTCTTTGCCTCCTCTAAGATGGCCTCTATTAGAGCGTTTGTGAAGGATGGTGTTGAATCAGGCGTCTTTACTAGAGTTAGGGGGCCACCGCACAAGCTCTGGTTCTCCCCTACCATGTCAAGATTGATAGCAGCGACCATCTTAGGGATGCACTGCTCGTTCTCGGCGAGCCAAGCAAAAGTACCGGTCATCTCGGGCACAAGGGTGAGACGGATTGTCCGTTTTGGCTTGAGGAGATCTCCTGTGTTTATGAGTTTCTGAATCGCCCTCATAGCCTCCATGGCTGCCCCACAACCAGAGGCGTTGTCGTTCGCGTATCCTTGGGGGTGGCAGATATGGGCAACGATAATGACCTCTTCGTCCGTTTCGCCTCTGATAGTGGCGACGGCGTTTTCAATGTTTCCACTATAGAAACATGAGTCGACCTTCGCCCAGACCTTTACAGGCTTTTCCTTCTTTCTTTGCTCCTCAACGAGGTTTCTGAGCCACTTGCCCTTTCTTGGAGACAGGACAAAGCCGAAGCACGGCTTCTCGTCTCCAGTCCAACCCCCAGCCCTTCCCCGCTCAAGGGCGTCGCTGATATCCCCCTCCAACCTTACTGGTGGATATGTCCTCATGCCATCGTATATTATTCCACGAGCTCCATGACGATTGACAGCCAACTCATAAACACGAGCAACGTCACCTCCTGTGATCACTATTTTATCTCTCACATCAAAATTGTTGTACTCTGCCTCATTCTCCCCTTTGTCGAGAGCAACGACCTCTCCCTCATAACCACCTGAAGGAGTGGGGTGGCTCCTCTCAATGAGACTAAGCTTAGTCTCAGACCAGAGGGCTAGGGGACGTGCATGCTCAACGGGCTCAGTCAACCTAAGCTCGGCGTCGTTGCAGTTCCACTCCTTAAACAAGTGGCTGCTCCAACTGTAGGTTTCCCCATCTGCCCGATAGGAATGCACCTCGGCATCTAAACTGAGATTCCTCATGGTATTAACGGCGTAGCGAACGGATTCCCTCAGGCCAGGGCTTGCCTGAATACGATGATATCTGCTGATCTCTGAGACGAAGTTGAAGGCTATCTCACCTGATACTTCCTTCTTAAGTTTCTCAAGAATATGAATGAACATCAAAAAGTCAATACGAGTTTATAATATATTAGTTTTGGGTGTTTTGTTGAAAAGATGAAAAGGTCTCCTGCCTAGCTTATGCTGGGTGGTGGTTGGCTGGCCCTAAGTTGTGCTGGTCCTTGAGACCTATCTGTTGAATGGGCTTTCTCCCTAGCTGCGCCTTCGAGCCGAAAAACACCCGATGGGAGGTGAATCAGATGAGGGTTATAAGCGTTGACGGGGGCAAGAAACGCTGCCAGGCGTCATGAACGAACAGGGCGTGATCCTTGACGAGTTCCCTTTTGATAACACCTTCAACGGCGTAGGGAGACTCCGACAGAAAACAAAGTAAATCGGAACCCTCAAGTTTTTATTATAAGAGCAGTTAGCTTGTTGCCTCTCCTAGCAGCCTCTCGATGGCTTCCTTCAGCAGCTTGGCGACATCCCCGTCGGGGGCGATCTGGACCAGCCTGTCGTACACGATTGGCTCTATGCGTATGGGCACCAGTCGCCACTTCAGCTCCTTACCCAGGAGCTCCCTGACCCTGTCCCTCGCCTCCACCGTAGTCAGCCCCCCCTCCATGACCTCCCTCGCAAGCTCCAGCTGCTGCTCCGGCTCAAGCCTGAGCAGAGCGAGGGCGTGCTCCCTGGGGATGCTCTGCTTCCTCACGGCCTCCCTCACCCTGGGGTGCAGCCTGAGGAGCCTCATCGAGTGGGAGACGTATGTCCTCTCCTTGCCCACTCTCTTGGCTATCTCGGAGACCTTGACTCCCATCTCCCTGAGGGCCGAGTAGGCCTCAGCCTCGTCTATCGGGTCGAGGCCCTGCCTGTGGATGTTCTCGACGAGCCTCATCGCCATGGAATCCTCGGCGCCGAGGGGGCCGTCGAGGATTACCGCGGGAACCTTCTCCAGGCCCGCCATCTTCGCGGCGGCGAAACGCCTCATCCCTATCTGGAGGTTGTACCTCCCCTCCACGCCGGGCTCGACGACGAGGGGCTGGAGGACGCCGTGAAGGGCGATGGAGGCGGCGAGCTCCTCCAGGGGCTCCTTCTCGATGGTCCGCCTGACTCCCTCCCCCACGTCTATCTGCTCTATGCTCAGATCCTCGAACCTTACCATTTCCATCACCTGATGGTCTTGGTTGACTTGCTATATACTTTATATCAGAACCTGTTAAGTTCTAATAG
>Ga0315296_10004052_pt1 | contig 12085 bp, 8 predicted proteins | sample YL17G14_18_MG_FD_203921 | JGI IMG/M metagenome (GOLD analysis project Ga0315296, IMG submission 203921) | Sediment microbial communities from Yellowstone Lake, YNP, Wyoming, USA - YL17G14_18 | ecosystem: Environmental > Aquatic > Freshwater > Lake > Sediment | place: USA: Wyoming | collected...
GGGCCGAGTTGGGTCTGGCGCCTGGAATGCTTCCAGAACCGATGGCTCGCCTCCCTGGTGGCGGGCCTGGGCCATGTACAAGACACCAAGTTCGTGCATGGATTCAAGCTCCCTGCGGGGGCGGACTCCTTTGCTGATTTGAAAAATTCTTTCCAAAATGTAATCAACATTTTCCTATTGGCATTCGCCTTAGGAACAGAAAAGCACCAGGGAAAAGTACGCCAACGCATACCGCGCGGATAAGCATCTGAGGCACGCGAGAAAAGTTAAGATAGGCAATCCGGTATCGAAAGGAGGTGCCAGCCATGCGCAAGAAAATCCTTTTCACAGCTATATTTCTGCTCTTTCTGCTATTGTTGCTAACAAGTCCAGCGGTTTCAGCAGACGCCTCGGCTCAGCTCAAGCAGGCAGAAACACTAACAGAGGGCGGACAATACCAGCAGGCTGAGCAGATTTACCGGCAAATTGTGGCAGACAATCCACGCACTGACTACGCATTTCAGGCACAAAAGGGTCTTGCCATCGTGTACGTCAGGTGGGACAAGCCAGCGGAGACAGAGGCAGCCTTTGGGCAGCTTAGAGCAAATTACTCCGATCACCGGGATTTCTCCGGGGCGGTTTGCGTTATCGGCGACAACTACCGCTGGAAAGGCATGGACGAAAAGGCTCGCCAGATGTACCAGATCGCTGTTGAAGGCATATCTGGTTCCGAAGCCATCTGGCCCAAAACGGGGGTTGCAATCACAAGTATTCGGCTTAGAGACTACCAGACTGCCGACCCACTAACCCAACAAATACTCACCGATTTCGCCGGCGATGAGCGTCTGGCCACCGCCTGCTGCCTTATCGCCGATGCGTATCGTAGCACCCGTCACCATCGGCAAGCCATCGACCTTTACCAATACGTAATCGACAACCACGGGGACTCGGAATACGCGATGTGGTCGCAGATGGGCATCGCTATCTCCAACATCGATCTTGGCAAAAAAGATGTGGCAGAATCGGCAATTGAAAAGCTGCGTGCAAATTACGGCACCCACCCGTCTTTCTATAAAGCCATCCGCGATATTGGCGACAACTACCGCTGGAGAGACATCCACGACAAGGCCCGCGAAATGTACGACCTTGCCCTTCCGGGCCTATCAGGCTCCGAAGCCTTCTGGCCGAAGGCGGGCATTGCCATTGCAAGTGTTCACCTTAAAGACTACAAGACCGCTGAGGCGCTCACCGAGCAAATCCTAACCGAATTTGCCGTCCACCCGCAGTTGCCTCAAGCTATCTGCCTTATCGGCGGTGCCTATCGCAGCATGGGGGACCACGATAAAGCCCTCGACCTGTACCAACTTATTCTCAAAGTTTGGCCCCGCAATGAGCAAGCGTTGTGGACCAAAGCCGGCATGGCAAGAATAGCCATCGCTGTCGGCGATGAAGCCGGAGGCGTGGAGGTAATGGATGACATGATTGTCGATTTCAAGGACAATCCGGTTTTGCCTGCTGCGGTCTGGGCGGTGGCGGAGGAGTATTATAACCTGGCTCTTCGGTATGAAAAACAAGATCTGGATGCCAAAGCCGAAGAGTATTTCGCGAAGGTCATAAGCACAGGAGAAACAACCCTAAAGCAATGGCCAGACTCTGCTGCTGGGCGAGAAATTTTCCATATTTGCGCTGTTTGCTATGGGCGACTCCATGAATACGCCAAGGCCATTGAGTACTATCAGAAGGTCGTCGACGAGTGGCCGGACTACGAATATGCCTGGCAGGCGCAGTTTATGGTTGGGCGAACGTACGAATACCTCAAGAGATCGGGGGCCATTCCCAAGACCGACGCCGAAAGCCTGATAAGAGCTGCTTACCAGAGGGTACTTTGGTATTACCCGGATAGCCCGGCAGCCAGAGCATCTGCGAACTGGTTCAAGTACCATCAATACGCAGATGAGTCACAAGTAGGTGCTGACCGGCCGAACCGTGACGGGCATTCAAGAAAAGGAGAAGAAAAATGAACAGACATTTTTTGAGCACTGTTGTGACTCTTAGTTCTCTATTTTTTCTTGTTGGCAAGAGTCATGCCTGGGACGACTTGCCACCCATACCTGATATTAATAACGCATCTTGCCAATACAAGTGCGTCGGGTGTCCTGTACAGTTCGACGGAAGCACTTCTTACGACCAGGATGAAGGGGGAGAGTCTATACAACACTGGTACTGGTACTATGGTGATGATGAATACTGGTGGCACGACGATGGCCCAACACCTACGCATACTTACGATGCCGCGGGCGAGTACTGTGTGTGGTTGTACGTCAAAGATGATGAGGGCACGGCGTCCTTGGAGGAAGATGACGCCTGCTGCTGGGTCTACGTCGTTGAGGTGGACAAGGTCGTACAAGCTTATACTCAACCACCAAATGAGGGACCTATATACACCTGCTTGGATCAACCTGTATATCTGAAAGCGATACCTTACCCCAGCTTTCCATTCCCTGAAGACCAGCCCACTTGGACAATTGAAAGTCAGCCCACGGGAGCTAATGCGGTACTGCTACCTAACTCGGACACTGCCCAGCTTGACGATATGAAAGTGCCTGGAAACTATGTTGTCAAGGCTAAATGTTCCAATAACGACACCGGCGATACAATCACGGTAACTGCTATCGCTGTGGACCACGTGACGGTGGATGCCAACGCAACACAAACAAACGTGACTGGCGCTAAGAACTGGGCTGCGGTGAAAAAGTCCGGCGAATACGTTATAGTGAAGGCCGTTTTGAATCCAAGTATTTCCGAATCCTGCGTACCCAATTGTTTTTACTGGGTCGGGGGCAGTCCAGTTGAAGGTCACGTATTAAAAAGGAAGGTTTCCAAAGCTACATCGGCTAAAACAACCGTAATTGCCTCAACTGGAACATCATCGGATTATGTTGACATCTGGATTCTTTGGTCCAGTGTCCAGATTAAAATGAGCGGCACCACACCCGCTAATGCCGTACAATTCGGTAGCGCTTATGATGGGACCGAAAACCTTGGCGCAATAATCTACGATAGCGGCACAAAAGGCGTAGGCAAGGTCGTGCCGATCGCGACAATTACACCGGCTGGCATTCACAATGTCGTTACAGATGGATGGGAATTTAAACGTGACAGATGGGGTCATGATTTTTTCAATGGTGCTAAAGATCCGAGCTACTGGGATACTAATTGGACAGATGACACATCATCCGCATCATTTCAGAATCTTACCCCCGATGTTAACGAACAGATTTTTGACAGAGATGCTCCAAATATAGCCAATTATGGACATGACTCAGATGAAAGATATGGGAATCTCCGACAGTGGGTCAAGTGGAATGGGCAAGTGGCATCAGACCAATATGCTTATTGGTACTTCAAAGCAAGATGGAAAGTAGATCAAACTCCACAGGTTACGTTGGTACAGGTGGGTTCGGGCACAATCGAGCTTCCCGATGAGGACGAAGCCTATTATGATCCACCATAAAATTAATTGTTGAGAGTATTGACCGTTTGCAACAATATCAGAATAATTGGCTAAAATAACATACGTTTTAAGGAGAAGAAACTATGAAGTTTTTCTGTTCAGGCATTTGCATAATATTAACAGGCGTTGCCGTTTTAGCCGTGGATCAGACAAATATGAAAATCCAAGCGGACGCGAATACGGCACTCATTGGGCAAATGGGTGCATTGAATGACGAAGAAAGGATCGAACTTGTCGAACAGCTGATTAAAGAACGAATTCATATGGAAAGAAATCTGATTCGTCAATTGGATAATTCTAAGACTAAACAGGCGAAATTTGCCGTAGCTTTTCTTCTGGGGTATTATCGCATGGAGAAATCTGTTCCACACCTATCAAAGCTCATTACTCTTGAAGCTCAAGGTACTAAGCAAAAAAGGGAGAACTTATGGGATAGGTATCCGGTCGTGGAGGCCTTGATCAGAATTGGCAACCCTGCCATTCCCGAGATGATAAGGAACATAGAAACGAGCGAGGACAACAAAGTCCGGGAGCTTTCCGCCAGAGTTATCCGATATGTTGAAGGGGCTGAGATCGGAAGGATAGTCATAGAAAAAGCCATAGAGAAACAAACCGACCCCCGGAGGAAAGCGAGGCTTGAGGCCGCACTCAAATATTGTGAGACATTAGAGCAGGATGTCTCTAACGCGCCCAAGTGAGCCAACAAGGGCAAGTAGACTCGAAACAAGCGCTCACTAAAAGAATCGTACTCTATATGTCGAGCGCCCACAAATCCGGCGTCATCCTTAAAGAGCTCTAAAGAAGCCGGTACAGGCAAACTGACGCGCACAGTCGATAAGACGACACCCGGGGAGACAGTAATCACATGTACCTGCAACACGTCGATGAAGGAGACCGCACTTTGGGTTGTTATGGGTCAGGTGAGCTTGACATCCTCCTGGGCCTGCGATGGCCAAGAAGTTGATGTTGACCTCATTTTAACTCCCGCTAGTGTTGAGAATCACATAACCGGTGTGCAATGGCAAGCCACCGAGCCTTCCGGTGTGACAAATTATGGCAGCCCTTCAGGCCAGGGATTAACGTTCTCCCAAAGAAGTGCAGATATCACGGAGTGGAGAATCGATAATGCTCGATGGTATTCAAACCAGACAGACCACTGTAATGACGATGCTGACTGGGAGATCGAGGCCACTTATGAGATGGCAGGTAGTCTCAGTTGTAACACGAATTATAACCCATCTGACACTATCGTAACATTTACAGCTTCGGCGGCATTCGGAACCTGTTTAGATGGTGCAGCACAACTGACAAATATTTTTTCCGGTGGTCCAACGTACACGACCGTGTTTAACAAGCAAACACAATTGTGGGAGACTACCGTGACACAAGGAACATTTGTACGGGATGTTCAGGCAAGCAGTTCATGGACTGTTGCAGGCGGAACTACTTCGCAGTATTATGATATGGTAAGTGGCGAAGAGCAGTATCACGAACAACAACAAATGGAGAATCCAAGTCATGCCAGATGGGGCACGGCTTTTCTGGTGGCAAATATCATGAACGATGTTCAGGCAAATCAACCTTATACAGACCCGAATCAAGCACAATCGCTCGCTCTTGCCCAGCAAGCTTTTGCAGCAGCCAAGTTCAATGAAATACAAAGAAGCAGCAATTACTTAAGTCAACAGGCCGTCAGATGTGCTGATGAAAGTGAAGCAAAGAATGCGGTAGGGGCAAGCCATAAAGTAGCCATGCCGTGTACATATCCGAACTGTCCTTAAGATTTGAAAGGTAAATTGATATGAAAAAGTACATTGCATTATCAATGTTGCTAATCACACCTATTCTTTTGTTTGGAAAGGAGAAACCCACCAAGAATGGCTCCCAAGAACCTGTGCTTGCCTGGATAATTAAGGAGGATGACGTGGCGGCCAGATCAAATTACGTTGAGACCTTTGCCGACGCCTTTAGAGACCCTAATATCCTGATTGGTGTGTTTGAGTGGCCAGCTGAGGCTCCTCATCGCACTATATTATCCAGCGGGGAAATACTGGAGGACATGCTTGGATACAGCGAAGCTATGAACCGATTTGACCTAATTAAGTTCAACTGTATTAAGACCATAAAAGGCAAACCTCCTGAACCGGTGGTCCTTGTCCCCGTACTTCTTCCTCCTATGCTCGAGGCACGACCTCGTATTCCATCGTTCGTTCCTCTCCTTGGAAGTAAATGGGTGCTTGCGTTGCAAAAGACATCGAAAGAGTACCGTATTTATCGATTTGGTGGTGAAGAGATTGAGAAATATAGGTTCATTAACGACCGTACCATCTTTAGGGTTTTCAGATACGGCCATGGCGCGCTATGTTTGAAATGGGCGGACTACAAAAAAATGGTCCCAAAGTTCCCAGAGTCCCCAGAACCTTCGCATCTGGTTAAAGTTCCTGAGGGTATAGTAGATGATTTTGAGGCCATCCAGCGTGTTGTCACCTACACCCAGAAAGAGAATATGGAACCGCACGAGTTGGCAGCCATAACCAGATGTTCGAAGGCTCTTAAAACCGATGTAGCAAAATCTATCTTTGCAAAGCTGTTGGCTGACAGTTCCCACAAAGGGCACGATCCAAATCACCGATAGATATGAGCGTTTGTTCCCGATCGGTTTCGGCCGAGCTTGCAGAATAGCATATTTATAATCGCACCCTGCTGCTAAAGAAAAAGACAAGTAGTGCCAGCGAATAATGGCATTTCTGGGAAAATCGGGGACAGTCACGAATGGCGGTTTTCTAATAAATCGCTGCGTAGAAGGGGCGATTAGCCGCAGCAAATAGGTTCATTTACGGAGGCGACAGTTTTTGGCGCGCACAAAAATCCGAGTCTAAAAGGCCCTGACTTTCGTCGTATCGTGTATTGCCCGGTGCGTATCGGGTATCGACAACTAAGCGCGCCACAGCCACCCCTCGGATTCGCTGCAGCATCGATTATCCCCGTTTAATAGTCAAAGTCCAGGCTGGCACGCTGCGGTGCTCTCAGCCCTTTCTCTGTGCCCTTTTGTTGAAAATTCACTTGACGCCGAGCCGCTATGGTGTATGATATTTATGTAACTAAATTGAATGGAATCGCAATACTAACAGAAGACAGCCTGTCCGGCGTAGCCTTGGCGAAGTCGGAAAGACAGAGTACAGAGATATGAGAAAAAGGGAGATTTGGGGTTTCTGGGCAAAAGAAGGGCAATCTTCGAAGCCTTTTATGCAAAACAAAGCCAATTGCCCTCAGGCTCAAATGAACGCAAGCTCAGTTTCGACAAAGGATTATGAAAATAAATCCGCCTGCGGTGGCCAGGAAAACAAACCCAAACAAAGCCAATTTTCACGCGTTCATCTGGGGGTTTTACTTCTTATTAGTGCGACCCAGTCTTTATCGGGGTCCTGCGGTGGATGGCCGATGGCGACCGAGCCGGGACCGGTTACCTCGCCAACGCTGCCCATCTGTAGCGGGCCTCCGGCACGCGGGTTGTACCAGCGGAGCATGAACGTTCCTGAACTTTCGCCCAGATTCAGGTTCGTTGTGCCGCCGTCAGGTAGGTATATGGCGTAAAACTCACCGGGCAGGGCAAAGCAATAGTCATCCTGGGCGGACGTCAGTTCATCATGGTGACTCATTTCGGTAAAAGGCAAATACTGGTGGAAAAACTCCAAGGCGTACCGTGTCAGGTCCCACAAATGGTCTCTGCTGCGCCAGTCCTCACAATTCAGGTCGTTGTTGGCGAACTTGTATCCGAAGTACCATTCCACGCCGGCCCCGCCGGCCATCAGATTGCCCCACAAATGTTTTCTGCGTACTTCATCGTGCCAGTAATCGTCTTTGTCGGGCATGACGCCGGTGTGGGCAGGACCAATCTCGTCCAGGCAGACAAACCACGGCCGGCCTGCGGAGGCGGAACGGTCGATCCACTTTATTGTCTGGGCGTGAGTGTCGTTGGTTTGCAGCGAAACTCCATCGAAATACTCATATCCTAACAGGGGCTCGTAGACCTTATCATATTCGCCCGGGAATGTGTGGCAGACAATTGGATGGTCGTACGGGTCGAGGTTCTTGATGTACCGGCAGAAGGCTTTGCGCTGCTGGTCGGTGTTGGTGTTTTCTTCGCCGAGGTTCCACACCAGCGCCAGATGATGGGCAAAGCGGGCGATAAGCTCACGGTAGTAAAGTCTGCGCTGTGGGCCGAGCTCGCCGCCATCCAGTCCCTGGTCATTTTCCGTTTCCTGCGTAATGATGTGGAGCATTAAGCCGAGCTTATCCATGTGTGAAAAAACAATCTCCCACTGGTCGAGCTTGCTGCAATCGAAGCGGAGTTTCTCGCGGGGATTTGTCCAGGGCCAAACGTCTTTGCCGTCGCCGCCGTCGATATTGTAGGGGATAAAATAGACGCTGTTCATTCCTTTGCCGGCCAGGTAATTAAGGGCGCCGATAATGCCTTTGCCCTTGCCGTTTTTCCAGGTCGGGTCGCTGCTCTGCCAGTCCTGCACGTGCGGGGCGTATCGGTGCAGGAATTTCTCGCCCGAGGCTTCACCCTGGCGTTTCAGCTCGGCCGTATCATAAGTGTCATCGAAATCTGCGTATGCCAGAAAGTTCTCCGGGCTGTCGGCGCCGGCTTTGATGAAATACCGGCGGGTTTCTGCAAATTGCAGATATCGTTTGCCGACATATTTGAGCAATCCTTTAGATCGGAAATCTGGCCCACTTTTGTCGCTGGGGCCGATAACAAAAGAGCCTCTGGCATTGTCGAAGGCTATGCCTGAGCCGGTCGTTGGGTCATCGCTGAGCGCAATGTCAGGCCCGGTGCGAAAGGAAACGGTGTAGGTCCATCGGCCCACGTCGTCGGGCACAAAATGCACCCGCCATTTGTTGCCCGAAGTTGCACTGGTTTCCGCGGCATTGCCGTCTGCTGCGTAATAGCCGGGAACGACATATTGTTTCTTGCCCAGGGCAAAGGTAACATTGAGGCGGTAATCAAGGAAGGGATTGGGCTTAGCCGTCTCATCGGTCTGGGGCCCGGCAAAGGTCAGCGTAATCTTGTGCCATTTCTTTAACTCGCCGGACACGACCGGCATTTCGGTCGCAGCGAGAATCTGACGGTCGGCGGCGAACACCAAATACAGGGTACATAATAGCATAAACCTGCAGGGCTTCATTTTTCTGCTCCTTGACTTTTGAACCTAAAAAAAGTATTTATTTAGCGGTACAACCTGTGCGCGCCGCTGCCCGCACAAGACCTACAGCAACTCAAATAAAAGGGTTTGCGTTTCTTCTCCCTTCTGTGCATTTAAAAATCAACAAAGAAACAACACAAATATGTGTATACTTTTAACCGCGCTGTCAAGAAAATTCGCGATAAATTCTATAACAGGCGGCAAGACACGGTATCACTCATTGTCTGATGGGTTCTGTACTGAGGAGACCGAATTAGTGCAAAAGATTAGAATTGATCTAAGAAGCGCAGGTCATTCTCGAAAAACATGCGGATGTCCGTAATGCCGTATTTTCGCATAGCGAGCCGTTCGATTCCGAAGCCGAACGCCCAGCCGGGGATGTATTTTAGCCCTGAGCACAGTAAGCCTTTTGAATATCAGTGCTTACGCCAATTATACGTTCTAATCGAAAAAATATGCAGCATCTTGGCATTTACCCAAAAATATCCTTGACAAGTCTGAAGAAAATGTGGATAATTTTACTTATACAAGATTGTTCGGTGAAAAGCGAAGTTGTACAGTGAAAGTGGGTGGTGTTGCTGTAAGCTTTGGCCATTTGCAGTTGGTTGTCCAAAATCGAGGAAGGAGGAGTAACTGATGAAAAGAAGCTTTTGGGTAACAATCCCTGTGATAGTGCTGGTTTCGATGCTATGCAGCGCTGTTCAGGCTGACTTACTCACCGGATTGCCGGATGTTACCGTGGTTGGCGATGCGATCGTCAGTCTTCGGTATGCGGGGATCGAGTATGTTGTCGCCAATGGGGATCTGGTACTGGGTACAACGACGCGGTGGTATATCCCCGCTGGGGGTGTTGCAACGTTATGGGTGGAAGGCGATCCGGCTCCGTCAGCGACGGTGAGCGGAACGTCAGACCCTAAGGTGGGTGATGTGGGCTCGCACGCCGACAACTTCCTGTTCACGTTGAATGGGATCAATGACATCTCATCGATCGACGGCATCAACTTCCAGCAGACGATTTTTCCCGTCCCGGTGGATACCATCTTCGTGTTCGAACGAGGCGGCAATGACAGCGGTACTGTTCAGGCCATCTTGGCGGACGATTCACTGGGAACGCCGCTGACACTCACGAAAAACGGTGCCCCTTATGCCAACACGGGAGTCAACGTGGGTGGCCAGAACGCCTTCGGGTATGTTTTAACAACGGACGTGCCGGTTAAGGGTGTGCGAATCCCGGCGTCGGGACACGACGCGCTTAGTATTTCGGCGATCCCGGAGCCGGCCACAATCGCTTTGCTCGGCCTCGGCGGTCTGACACTCCTGAGACGTCGCCGGTCTTGACGTGCGTTCGGTGGCGCGATGACGAAATTATTTGGGTTCACGCGGCGGTTGCAACCACAGTCTGCAACCGCTTTTCATGCGCCAAGAACCGGCGCGATTCTGAAATAGGAATTCTCTGTCGGATGAATACTCGCGTTTGGGGGATTCCTTTGAGTGCCCTTGAACGTTATAATATTGTTGTGAACGTATAGTTGATCTGTTTCGTGGTCCATAGGATAGCAGGTGGTCTATGTCGCACAGGAAGTCTGCCGGAGCGTTTACGCTCATAGAGCTGTTGGTGGTTATATCAATTATCGCACTGTTGATGGCTATCCTGCTGCCTGCATTAGGCAGGGCCAAAGAGCAAGCCAAGGCAACGCGGTGTCTGAGCAATCTGAAGCAGATCGGCCTGGCAATGCACGCATATGCAAGTGATTACGATTATTTATTGCCACGGGCTGAGTTACGTCCGGGTGTTGCTATATATACCGGCATAGATATGAGATGGCCTGTCCTGTTTATGCCTTATTTAGGTGGATTGTCTGATAAGTTCGAAAATTATTATGAAGTCAAGATATATGATTGTCCGAGCTACCCACTTAAGGAACAGACGGTCGATTATTGCAGTAACGCCTTTGACTTAAAGGGCACTTTGAAAGAGTATTTCGGGTTTACCAAGCTGGATGACTTTCCCCGTCATACGACCACGATTTATCTGGCCGACTACGAATATATTCCAGACGCGGCTCATATTAAAATCATACTAAAGGGCGATCCGCCAGATACCATGAAAGTTAAAATGCAGTCACTGGATGTCTGGCACCCGAATCATCTGCCGTCAGCCCCGGACAGTACGCGGCGAGTGGCACGCGATCGTCATAGGAAATGGCTTAACTGCTTGTTTATTGATGGCCATTCTGAAAAGATGGCTTCCTTAGAAGTAACCCCATGGCATTATGGCCTGCCTTCAAGTGCAATACCATAGCTGAGGCAAGGCCAGTATTATTTACGGCACAACTATTTCAAGTTTGTAAAGGAGGATTATCATGTATAGAAGATTCATTTGTTCAATCTTTTGTGTACTGGCGCTTGTGACTGCGTCCGCCTATGCCGACAGACTCATTGGGTTGGCGGATGTTACCGTGGTTGGCGATGCGATCGTCAGTCTTCGGTATGCGGGGATCGAGTATGTTGTCGCCAATGGGGACCTGGTACTGGGGGCAACCACCCGGTGGTATATCCCCGCTGGGGGTGTTGCAACGTTATGGGTGGAAGGCGATCCGGCTCCGTCAGCGACGGTGAGCGGAACGTCGGACCCCAAGGTGGGTGACGTGGGCTCGAAAGCCGACAACTTCCTGTTCACGTTGAATGGGATCACTGACATCTCATCGATCGACGGCATCAACTTCCAGCAGACGATTTTTCCCGTCCCGGTGGATACCATCTTCGTGTTCGAACGAGGCGGCAATGACAGCGGTACTGTTCAGGCCATCTTGGCGGACGATTCACTGGGAACGCCGCTGACACTCACGAAAAACGGTGCCCCTTATGCCAACACGGGAGTCAACGTGGGTGGCCAGAACGCCTTCGGGTATGTTTTAACAACGGACGTGCCGGTTAAGGGCGTGCGAATCACGGCGTCGGGACACGACGCGCTTAGTATTTCGATACCGGCAGGATCTCGTCCGACACAGGCCCATGATCCACAGCCGGAGAATAAAGCTAAAGGTGTTCCCGTCAACGCTACTCTGAGCTGGAAAACAGGTGTGGATCCAGCGGATCCCAATGTTCCCAATCCGGCAATTACAGGACATAACCTGTGGCTGAGCATTGCGTATGACCCGACGAATCCACCGGTTGATCCAGACTGGAAGGATCCACGTGTTCAGATAATTCAAATCCCTGCTGATACGAATCCGGCCGACGGAAGTGTGGATGCAACGGCATCCTATAGCCCGGCGGCATTGAAGAGGGACGCGTTGTACTTCTGGATAGTGGATGAAAGTCTTGGAGCTGCTCATCCGCGTGATTGGGACAACATCATAGGAGGTTCCCAGTGGTCTTT
>Ga0315296_10004053_pt1 | contig 12085 bp, 15 predicted proteins | sample YL17G14_18_MG_FD_203921 | JGI IMG/M metagenome (GOLD analysis project Ga0315296, IMG submission 203921) | Sediment microbial communities from Yellowstone Lake, YNP, Wyoming, USA - YL17G14_18 | ecosystem: Environmental > Aquatic > Freshwater > Lake > Sediment | place: USA: Wyoming | collected...
CAAGCCTCGAATGAATGCATTGACAATATCCTCATTGAAGCCTGTAACACCTGGTCGAAATAGAACAAAAACAGTGCCCTTTAATCCAGTCGGATTCCGGATTTCCACATCCCGGACAATCTCACGACTATTGAGGCCGAGGACAATTGCTGCAGTGGTAACCAATCCTGCAATCGTAATCACGAAAAGAAGCATGCAAATACGCCTCTTGTTCATAGTGTCTGCCTCACAGTGCTGCTTGCCCCATTTTCATTTCCTTTTTCAGTCTTGCGTCCTCATGCGGTTCTTCCAGAGAAAGATTGTTCGATAGATGACCAATCCAAGTGTATATGCAATGATGAGAAGCAGCACACAATTTGAGACCTGGTCCGTTGGAAAGAGGAGAGTGACACCAATTGCTGTCATCAGAAACACTCCATAGTATTTTCCCACAGGGTCGTAAAGGGGCTCTCTATCATTCGACGAGATGACGAAGAACAGAAACATGAAGACAAACACAACTAGAATCCAGGCTGGGTAGATTTGTCTAAGAGTGAATGCATAGAAAGACACGAGGATAAACACGAAATCTGCAATTGGGTCAAGATAGGCTTCGAGAGTGGATCGAAGGATTATTCCTTGCCTCTCTGCCAAACGTCCGTCTACAATGTCAGACGCAAATGCTGCGATATAAAGAAAGGTCGACATCTCAGTGAAGCCCCACATGAATGCACAGAAGAATACAGGTGTCAGAAGAATCCTGAGAATGACAACAGCATACGTGGCTTTCATCGTTCTATCATCAATCTCGGCCGATATATCAGCTCTCGCATAGAGCATGTCTCCTTCCCGGCCATAGAGAGGATTCGCATCAGGCTTCGAGTTCGTGATATGCCTTCCAAGAGAAACCCCTCATGGTTCTCTCCGTACAGGGTGAAATGGAACTGGAAGCTCCACCATAAGGCAAACTTTTTAATGGGATGAAAAGACCGGGCAGATGTCGCTAGTTCTACAAGGCTCAACCTCGCCTACAGGGAGTCATTCCGCGATGGAACATCATCAAACACAGCTACCAGAGGAATTGAAGACTGGAACCACGACTATCGCCCTGGTCGCAAAGGATTGCGTCGTCTTGGCGAGCGACCAGAGAGCAACGATGGGATACCTCATAGCAAATAAAGCTGCAAAAAAGATCTACAAGATTACCGACCGCATTGGAGCGACAATTGCAGGTTCCGTGGCAGATGCGCAGTCGATAATGGACCTTCTGAGGGCAGAATCCAAGCTGTTTGAGATTCAGAGAGGCAGACCGATGCGAGTCAAGGCATTGACACGCCTTCTAAGCAACATCATGTTCCAAGCGCGAGGGACCTACATGCTACAGTGCCTTGTAGGAGGCTATGACGACGAAGGTCCGCAGGTCTTCTATACGGACTTCATTGGGTCGGTCCTACCCGACAAGTACACTGCGACAGGATCCGGTTCCCCGGTCGCACTCGGTGTGTTAGAAGCCGAGTACGAGGATGCTCTTCCCAAGAAGAAAGCAATCGAGCTTGCTGTGCGAACTATCGCAGCTGCAATCGAAAGAGATGCTGCCACCGGGAATGCGATTCTTGTGAGTGTAATTGACAAGGACGGTTACCAAGAAGTTCCCAAGGAAGAGATACTGAAGATCTGGAAGAAACCGTGATGGGCTTCACCCTGCTCCTGATCCACAATATGGACTGCATTTGAAATCAGCCCGGAAAGGGCGTCCAGCAAATGATAGGTCAGACCCGTCACACGACAGACCTACAACCGGGAAGTGACCCTTGATGAATTCTGAGAATGGAGAAGAGAAGCAAGTCGCCGATGTCAGAGAGGCGGTCATGAAATCACTGCCGCGCTCAGCCGCCATCAGCTCAGTTGAGTATGAAGGCCCAGAGATAGCCATCTACTCAAAAGCCCCGAAGATATTGCTTGATGATGGCGACAGAATCAAGGCACTGGCACGCAAAATGAGGAAGCGTATTGTCGTAAGGTCAGCACCTGAAGTCCGGTTACCACATGAGGATGCTGAAAAGGCGGTACGTGAACTTGTGCCCACAGAGGCCGAGATCACATCGATTGACTTTGACGATTCGCGTGGTGAAGTGGTAATTGAAGCTCAGAAGCCCGGTCTTGTGATAGGGAGAGAGGGGATTACTCTCAGGGAGATTACGCGACAGACATTCTGGCGGCCCAGTGTGATGCGAACACCGCCCATCGAGAGCAAGCTAATCAAGCAGATTCGCTACATAATGCAGTCCGAAGCTGCAAATCGCACCAGGATATTCCGTGAGATAGGGGGAAGGATTCACCGTCCGCTACTCATTGATAACGGTTGGATAAGACTAACAGCTCTCGGCGGTTTCCGTGAAGTGGGCAGGCAATGCATGCTACTCCAAACGACAGAGACTAACATCCTCCTAGAGTGCGGTGTCAATGTGGGTGCCCCTGACAGGGCCTTCCCGCGGCTCGATATGCCGGAGCTGGACATAGACAAGCTGGACGCCGTTGTAGTGAGCCATGCTCATCTTGATCACTGTGGGATGGTCCCATTTCTCTTCAAGTATGGATATCGGGGTCCCGTCTACATGACAGCCCCGACGCTGAACTTGTCAACGCTACTCCAGCTGGATTATCTGGAAGTCGCTGAGCGAGAAGGGAAGCTGAGACCTTACAGAGACAGGGATGTCAAAGAAGCAATAATCCACACTGTACCTCTGAATTATGGTGAGGTCACCGATATTGCCCCTGATGTGAGACTCACGTTGCACAATGCGGGTCACATTCTCGGGTCTGCAATTGTGCACCTTCACGTAGGAGATGGACAGTACAACCTTGCTTATACTGGGGATTTCAAGTTTGGGAGAACAAGGCTTCTGGAGCCAGCAACTTTCACCTTCCCAAGGTTGGAGACTCTTATCATAGAGAGCACCTATGGCCACCCGACTGACAAGATGCCGCCCAGGCAGGAAGTAGAACGCAAGTTTGCCTCTGTGATAAGAAGAACAATCGAGAAAGGAGGAAAGGTGCTCATTCCGGTGCTTGCGGTCGGCCGTGCACAGGAGATAATGCTCGTACTCGAGGACCTTGTAACAATGAAGCGAATTCCCAAGGTCCCGGTCTATATAGAGGGTATGATAGCTCAGGCTACAGCAATCCATACTACTCATCCGGAAGCGCTCAGCAAGAAGATACGCGAAAGGATATTTCACCAAGGAGTGAATCCTTTCCTGAATGAGATATTTACCCAAGTTGACAATCCCGACCAACGTGAACAGATTGTTGCTGGTGAACCCTGTATAATAATGGCTACATCGGGCATGCTTGCAGGAGGACCTAGCGTTGACTACTTCAGATTGCTTGCACCGGATGTTAACAATGCAGTTGTATTTGTGAGCTATCAAGGGGAAGGAACGCTTGGGCGCAGGGTTCAGAAGGGCTGGAAAGAGATACAGATGCGCAATCGTGAAGGCAATGTCACTGTGGTTCCGGTGAACCTACAGGTCGAGACTGTGGAGGGCTTCTCAGGTCACTCAGACAGGAAACAGATTCTGAGTTTCGTAAAGAGGGTAACCCCAATACCTGAAATGATATTGACCTGCCACGGCGAAGCCACCAAGTGCATGAATCTCGCCTCAACGATTCACAAAGCGCTGAATATTGAGACGAAGTCACTTACTGTCACTGAGAGTGTGAAGCTGAGATAAGTGGAGTCGGCGAACAGCATAACCTGCCTATGATCGGCAGTCAGTTCGCTAGCCACACCTGCAGTCTCAGAGCCTGACAAACGCGGGTGTCACAATCATACAGCTATCAGTCACAAGCGCTATGTCGGCGCCAAAGCCTCGTGTCTCGCCCCGGATTCTCTCAATGATGCGTTTGAGCTCTAGGTGGCTCTGCTCCTTGCCATCGCAGAGTCTTGAAATGTCAAGCAGTACGATACTCCCTTCGCGAATCTCGTTTACGACAAATGGAACATCATCCAGCGACTCCAATCGCTTTGACCTGATGAATATCGCATCCAGCTCAGAGAGCCTCTTGCAGTCGTGCGGCAGGTCTGACTCCGATGTGCCGGAAACTGGCGAAAAGATTCCGAGATGAGAACGATGTTTCTCGGACCGGGAAGTATCAGGCGAGCCGTCAGTGTAATCTTTCCGCTTGAAGGAGATCCGCACTCAGTTCACCTCAACATCACACCCAGATTCAGGTGCTCAGAAGAAAAGCCCGAGTATTATCAATCGAGGTCATTCGACGGTCTTGCCGAACTCCCACAAGTCGTCTCCTATGTGATGTTTTGAAATAACGACCTTACCGCTCGATGCAGCGCGCAATCCCTCTGAACTCATGGTGGAAATACCGACGGCTAGTGGTTTTGCATATCGCTCATCAACTATCACAACTACCGAGCCCTCGAGTATGCCATCTTGGACGCTTCTTATTCCGGGGCGCATGATATCAGCTCCGTTGGCCACATACTTGACAGCACCCATGTCCACAACCACTTGGGGAATCTTAACTATGCCGTCAAGCAACGCGCGAAGCGTAGGAAACAGTTTCCCCTCTAGTTCGAAGAAAACAATAGTACCGTTCAGCAAGAGGACTCTGGAGCCATCGTCTGTAATTCCTTCCTCAAACTGCGTATCGGGTCCTATGCCCGTAACCCGAGTCCCTAGGTCCCGTTCTATCCTTTCTAGCTCCGCCTTCTGTTCCCTCTTCTTCAGAAGGTGTCGTGTCTTGAACCGCTCAATCTTCGGCATAATGGAATCATCTAGAAATGCTCCTTTTGAATTATGCGTCATGAAATCGACGAATTCAATGCACAGACATCTGATTACCGTTTATTGTAAGTTGAACAAAGTTGGACACAGGAGTCCTTGTCCTCCCAGAAACGGTACTGGGACCGTGCTCCTTGAGGCTGCAATGTGTCGAGTCAACCTCAAGGAGAAGTCTAGTTCGAGCTATCTAAGCCCCCACTCGAAAATGTCCAAGATTGTCCGACTTCTACGCAGCTGTTGCATACCCTGACCGCAGCTGCAGGGACAGTTAACATGCGTCGTGTTAGTGGGGCTCCGAGTCTTCAGTTCTGTGGTGTCCAAGATTGTCCAACTTTCAAGCATCTATTGATTACCCCAAGCTTCCATCGCCATCTTTTTAAGTGGAGCCCGGAGAATGGCTCGAAAGTCGCTAGGTTCAGCCCAGCGACTTGTGTTCTGTGTTGGTGAGTTTGGTGAACGCAAGTAGACCCACTGAGTTGCTTCAGAGATCGATTGGTGGACAGGTGCTAGTCGAGCTCAAGGCACGAAAGAAGATAAAGGGTCGACTGCGGGGATTCGACCAGCACTTGAACCTCATCCTTGAAGACGCGGATGAGATGGCTTTGGACCCAGAAACCAACATAGAGTCCGTGGAACGAATCGAGACTGTGATTGTAAGGGGCGACAATGTCGTCATCATCTCGCCGCCTCCAGGTGCTCCACAGACAGGCTCGGAAGAGGAGTAGATGCTATGACCAAAGGCACACCATCAAAAGGGAAGGCTAACAACCCTCACCACATAAGGTGTAGGAGATGTGGCAGAAGGTCCTATCATATAGGACACCATAGATGCGCTGCGTGTGGCTTTGGAGCATCAAAAAAGCTCCGGAGCTACAACTGGGCTCACAAGAAAGTTAATGGGGTTCGAGTGCGCGGATAGTATTCGACGTGGGCCGGTAGATCAGTGGTAGATCGCTTCCTTGGCATGGAAGAGGTCACGGGTTCTCCTGAGCTGACTTCCAGCTCTGGGCCTAAAAATCCCGCCCGGTCCACCATCGTATCACGGTAGTCCCGAAACCGAACCGGTCATATACCGTTCCATTCTATCGCGTGCATCAAAGATGCCTAACAGACTGGAAGCTGGACACTCGGTTTTCGAGACGCCGCTCCAAGACATAATCCTTCACAGGCCTCCGGGCAGCGGATTGCTCTTGGACGTAGGTGGTGGCGGCGAGGGAATCGTATCCAGAATAGAGGGTTCAAGAGTCTGTGCTGTCGACATAAGCCTGAGTGAGATTCGTGAGGCCCAGATCTACGGGTCTTCTCCTCAATGGCTGGCTTGTGACGGTAGAGCTCTGTGCTTCCGTTCAGGAGCCTTTGACGTTGTCACCATTTGGTTCTCTCTCGACTACATGGCAGATTGGAAAACCAAACATGCAGTGATACGGGAGGCAAATCGAGTTCTGAAACCAAAGGGATTGCTCTCAGTCCTCTCAAGCAGAATCGTGTGCCCAGAGGAAGAACACCTGCTGAGGATGCGCTACACTCTCCCTGATGGCACAATCTACCAGACGGGTTATGGTGTAAGAGGCAATCAAGGCCAGACAATGGAGAGAGTCAGCAAGCTGATTAGGGCAGCCGGTTTCGCACTCTCTAAGACCGACGATAAGGGATACTGGTTTCAAATCGAAGGGGCCAAGAAATAGCGGCGGTGTACTGTTAATCACTAGTTCTCCAAAAGCTTAAAGTGGGCATCTAGTCGGAAAGCGCACCGACATGAGAGTCAGGTAGAAGAACATGAGCCTAGCAGTGTGGTGGAGACGTGGCAGCAAGCCAGGTCTAATACTGATGTTTCTTGGGATTGCAGGGCTAGTTCAAGTACCGATTATGTGGCACGCTCAAGTCTACGTTCAAGTCCTCAGTGCTGAACTCCAACTGATAGTTGCTCTGGGAGCCATGGCCGTTCTCGCAGGTTCATATGTCCTGATGGCTGAAGCCATGTACCGCTGGGCTAACATAGTCGCGAAAAGAAAAGTGAGAAAGCGGCAGCGTGAAAGGACAAACTGGATCATCAGACTGTCGGAATTCGCTAGGTCGACTAGTGACATGCCAGCGTTCGTCGGAGTTGCATTAATGACTGCCGTTTTCCTGATGCTCTATTTTGTGCCATTCGGAGTCGCTGAGCTCGGCGGCCTTCCATCTTGGATGGCAGGATTGTCTTTCGTTGATTCTCTCTTTGTATATCCGCTAGGCGTAAACTGCGCTGCAATCTTCACAGCTATTGTGGCCAGCTTTGTGAATCGGAAGATTAGATGAGATTGCTTCAAGATGTACAGTCCCTGTGCTCTCTTCACTATGATGTAGTCGCGCGGCCAACTTGCACTATGTTTATATCGAAAGACCTAGGCAATGCCCGGTTAGCCGACGTAGCTTAGTTGGGAGAGCGCAGGACTGAAGAAGGCAACAGTCTCCTGTTGTCTACATTCATCCTGCTGTCGCTGGTTCCCCCGGACTGACTGCCAGTCCTGGACCAAAAAATCCGGCCGTCGGCACCAACTCCTTTTTCACTTGAATCGGAGCACAATGTGTGAGGAGAATGGCCCATGAATAAAGAAGCCGTGACGGTTCGCGTAAGGCTACTGACCCCTGATTCTAAAATGCCATCTCTTGCCAATGAAGGAGACGTAGCTTTCGACCTGTATTCCACGATTGATATTGATCTCCAGCCAGGTCAACGCGTTGCAGTGCCAATAGGAATATCGCTGGAAATACCACGAGGATATGAGGGAGAAGTGAGACCGAGAAGTGGCTTGGCTCTGCAGCATGGTGTCACAGTCCTAAATGCTCCGGGTTCTATTGACAGTGGTTATCGTGGAGAGATCAAGTCGATATTGGTGAACCTTGGTTCTGAAACCTTCAGGATTACCAAGGGAATGAGAATCAGTCAGCTGGCGATTAGACCCGTCCCAGATATCCGATTGGTGAAGTCGGAAACGCTCGCGCCTTCGGAGAGAGGAGAGAAAGGATTCGGAAGCAGTGGCGCCTGAAGTGATTGGCAGGTTCTGACGCTAATGTCTCCTTCAGATTCAGCGACTTGTCAGTGCAGCATGACTCAGTGTCGTAACGTTTTTAATCGACTGCAGTCGTGGCTCAGTGGAATGGGTCGGTAGTCTAGATCGGTTATGATACTGCATTGACAGTGCAGTGGTCGCGAGTTCGAATCTCGCCCGACCCACCACTTCTTCTGTGACGGACAAGGCTTAACACACGAACAATGCGGCGCGAGAGATACTCCTACACGAACATTCCAGACCGCATAGGATAGCGTTTCCGGAAGAGTTCATCCGCAGCTCTATCTAGGGACGCCTGAGTTTTCAGTACGTCAGGACCGAGCGATCCAAGATCTGGTCTTGTCAAGACAGGACCACTCAGGAAATGGCCTCCTTTGGTATGATTCAGCTGCTCGAGACTCAGCGGTGTCCTCTTGATGATTGATTGTATCGAGAGTCGGCTACTCTGAGGATCGCTCAATGCCTCGAACAACCCCTTCGCATCCTCTTCACTCAGGGCTCTAAAGCCAAATTCGGGTGTAGATCCCATCGCATCAAGTACGCCGTCGGGATTCGGTATCTCAACCCCCGCTCCAGTAAACTCAAACGGGTTCAATGGGATGAGCTTGAGCTGAAAAGCCGACTCAGGTCCGAGGACGAGCATCTCCCCCCGAGGAGTACTCATAACCCTCCAGCCCCTAGGCCGGTCTGAGTATTGCTCAAGTATTCTCTGCACGATGCCATCTGCTGGTTCGCTTTCTGTCACGGGCTCTCGTATACCTCTCTGGGTTCAAATGCTCATATCGTTGTCGGTCAAGACGGAGCAAGTTATGCCAATTGCTCTCTGAGCACGAGACCAAGGGTACTTGGACTGCAAAGAAACATGAATCTACGTTATCCTATAGAATCAGTTCCAACTACGGGCGCATGAACGACTCCGCTCCCAGCGAAGGTTCGGCTTCGACTGTTCCCCGTACGAGATTGCACTCGGACTCGAGGTATGTCATAACTCCGTTCATGATGTCGTCGGCGTCTCTAACCTGCTCGTCCCAAGTTCCTGACCTGTCCGCTAGGTCGTTATAGTCCAGAATGTACTTGAAAGTCAATGCAAGCCCTTTGACATTCACGCCAAGAGCACTCAGAGTGACTCTACGCAGTCTCTTCTTGTCCGTCAGGAACGGTGAATGAAAGTACTCCGGCGTACAGACGACCACTGCAGCCTCCTTTGCAAGCCTCTTGAATTCGTCGTAGCTGCTCAAGAGAACGGGGGGAATAAAGACAGGCGTTTCATTATCCATGCTTGTACCATCTCGTTGCTCTGATCCACGTCCCCGCACCCCACTGTTTCCGATGGAGCTTCTTGGGGCAGGGGCCTTCTAGACCAGTGTTATATCGTGCAGTTACAACTAATAAGCAAATGAATATAAATCTATCTCCTCAATCCAACCTGCTCTCAATTGCCCAAGGTGGTTTCCATGGAACACGTGTTCTAACAGGACAGGCAGCGCCGACCGGGCCGTGATGGGCTCTAGCCGGTATTCAAAACGACTCACATACAGACCGAATGAGACCGATTTGCTCAGCCTTCTGATGTGTAAGATATTGGAATAGGCGACTGATTACCGGTGATTTCGCTCTGGCAGCTATCGAGAGGTAGAAAGTATAGGCGCTCATGGCAATCTTCAGTGCCCTATTGCAGACATACAAACGGGGATCTGTCTCAGCCCTCATGAGATCGAAAGGAGTCTCATTTGGTGCATCCATTTCGACTGTGCGGGCCTCCTCCACTGCATCGATTATTCCCGAGAACATCATGGACTCTATCTTGTCAATAATTGCTTCCTCAGACTTTGACAGGAAGAGCAGCAGCTCCTTCATCTCCTCTGTCTGGACCGTGGATGATGCGTCGAGATAGAACTGATACTGGTTTAATGCTGTAGCCAACGCCAAGTTCAGCATCCGTTCGACGGGAGTTTCTTTCTCACTCATAGACTTCGACAGCCCTCCTCGCACTCAGATCTTACCCGCGGCCCTGATACTTGCTCGGATTAGCCAGATATGCGGCAATCGTTGTGTAGTCTTCAGGCGGCATGAGATCCTTTATCATTAGCAGGCCTTCGTCTACGAGTCTAATCAACGTGTGTAGCTGTATGCCTGAGGCCTTTGCGCGATCACTGGCTCCTTGCTGTCTGTCTATCAAGACCGCCACATCATCACACTTCACATTCTTGGTTCCGCGTTTCTCGAGCTCAGATATGACTTGTTTACGGGCCATCAGCTTGGCATCAAGACCTGTTACAAGATCATCAACCAGACATAATGCGTCGCCATCCTCGACTTCGCCCTCGAGCAACGAATGCTGGCCGTATTGAGCCAATGCCTTCTGTAATTCCTCGTCTGTTGTTACTCCGACAAACTTACGAGTATGACATGCCGGAATACCAGAAACAATAGAGAGAGCCGTTGCTATGGGGACGCCTGCGAATGCCACCCCCACAAGCCGGTTGACATGGGGAGCTTCTTCTTTCAGCATTATTGCCATTGCTTCTGCGACTTTCTTCAAGGTCGCTGGGAATGAGTTGAGGATTCGAAGCTGAATATAGAATGGGCTCCAAACGCCGGATAGTAGCTTCCAGCCTTCAGGACGGTCACGCCTTGCCGTCAGCAGCATTCGATTCTCGTAGATCTCTCTCATGATTTGCCGTTTCTTGTCCCGGAGAAGCTTGCTCTCGGTCATTGGCCGCACCCAAGGCAAGAAAACTCCTCTAGCTCTTAACTCTAGTGTCAATATCGCTTAGCTTTGAGCTGTCGTGGAACGAACGTGCGAAGCTCTACCGCTGAAAATCAGGGATAGGAACCGGTTCTTTCTGATTAAACGGCTGACGAGCACATAAGAGAGCGTGACACCGAGCGTGAATCGCACGGTCCAAAGGAGGTTGCTGATATCAGGGTTGTCGCTCAAGGATATACCCAAGACGGCCGCAGCAAACGGAACCAAGTAGAACGTCAATGGATGCACCTCGTATACCTCTTGAGACACGGCCCCAAGAGCTATCAAAGGTCGTCTTGACGCCGCGGACTTGTCAAACATACTCGATACTTGGAATACAAGGATGCAGCCGGAGGTTCCCGCCGCAAGGTAGAGCCAAAGACTCAGTCCATATCTGTCAACAGCCATGTCAGTGAAACCATTGAGCTGCGAGAATGTTAAGATCAGGACTGTGAGCAGAACAATGCTAACGATGTTCTTGACACGAGACTCATTGGTCCAAGGCCGCAGACCCCTAGACTTGCGTAGCTCGTTTCCAATCAACACAAATGCTGTGGCAATGAGAATGGAACTCGCTCGCCATGGAACCAGAACAGGTTGAAAAAGGGACCAGACTGCGTTCGCCGCCAGTATCAACAATATGAGCACAATCCACTTGAGGCTTCTTGGGAGTCGGTACGTGATCCTATCAATGGCTGCGAAAAGTATCAGTGCAAAGTAGAGGACAGGAAGAAACCACAGGTGTGTGGCGGAGTTTGGAGGGCCATTGCCATAGAGGAACCAGAACACGAGCTGGTCCGGAGTTAGATAGGTATCGACGCTAGATGATAGTGACAAGAACAGCAATATCATGATCGTGTACAGTGAGAAGTACGGGATGAGAAGCTGACGCGCTCGAGCTTTGGCAAGGTTTCCAAGATGCGATCTATGCTTTTCATTGTTGTAAGTCAGTCCTGTCAGCATGAAGAAAATGGGAATAGTGAAGCTGCTGAGGTGCATAGTGACAGAATTGATCGCAGGAATCATAGAATGTACAAGGATGACGAAGGTCACTGCGATGCCTTTTGCGATTTCGACCCATTCGGCACGTTCTCCGACTACGGAACTTGGAGCCTTTGACTTCTCATGCTGCTCCACTTGACTTTCCAAGGCCAGAACTCTTCTCTCGGCTTCATATGCTTCGACAAGCTTTTTAACGCTCCTGACTGCGATTTTTCCGGAAGCGCCCGTTGTCTAATTTCGTTAGCCTGAAGACAGCCAGAGAGGCGGCTAATGAGAGACTTGGGGGCTATGATGGATCCCTGCCACGGATCCGGCCCGGGTTCGAGTCCCGGCGGGCGCACCACTTCTTATTCGAGATCATCAGGAGACTGTCTTCCACAGAAAATCGATTTCCTCAGTCATTGTTGTCTCTCCTCCTATCATCGAGTCGTGAGAAGAAGCAAGACATATTGGGTAGCAGTCGGGCACCTTCGGTGGGACATGCGGCTTGAGCATCTTAGAGC
>Ga0315296_10004054_pt1 | contig 12077 bp, 11 predicted proteins | sample YL17G14_18_MG_FD_203921 | JGI IMG/M metagenome (GOLD analysis project Ga0315296, IMG submission 203921) | Sediment microbial communities from Yellowstone Lake, YNP, Wyoming, USA - YL17G14_18 | ecosystem: Environmental > Aquatic > Freshwater > Lake > Sediment | place: USA: Wyoming | collected...
TGGCAAAGAATGTGAAGTCCCATTCAAACCCACAGAAGGCCGACCCGTCTACTGCCAAGAATGCTACGCTAAGCACAGACCACCTAGAAGATACTAAACTGCGTAGCAGATTCAAAAGGTGATATGCGGCTGAGAGGCCGCATACTCCCTAGTTTGTTTCGTTTTTTTGTCAAACAGATTCTGTAGACCTATTCCTCGGCGCATCGCCCGATGATTCGCCCGTTCCATCTGATGCATCTGATCGATCTTCTTCATGTCTGTTGCGCACGTTTGTGTGACGCTGCCGCAGAGTAAGAGAAAGGGCGAGCCCTTACCTCCAGAGAGATCTGAGGAATAGTGAGAATAGCTACTGGAACAGTTCCACATCGCGTATGCTGATATAGAAGTCTGGATGTTCTATTTTTGGAGGAGATCTTCGACTGGTTCTAGGTTGGCGGTTTTGCTATGAATAGAGTTGTTGAGGCAGCTGGAAGGATTCGCAGGCTTGAGGTGCAAGGTGCAACTGAGATTGCCTTTGAGGCTATTCGGGCGGTTGTTGAGCAGATGAAGTTGTCTGAGGCTTCCGATCGGGCTTCTGCTTTGAGGGAGTTGGCGGAGGCCGTTAGCATACTGTCGGGGTCCAGGGAGACTGAGCCGTGTATGAGGAACTCTCTGAGGTTTTTGAATCTGAGTGTGAGATCTTCAGACTGGCGTTCACTTGGCGAATTGAATGAGTTGCTCGGGGGAACAGCTGATAGGCTTTTGAGGGTTTTCTCTGAAGCGTTGAGGAAGATAGGTGAGATCGGGTCGATGCGACTATCGGGTGGAGTGAGGGTTCTAACTCATTGTCACTCCTCTGCTGTGAGCAGGATTTTCAAGGAGTCGAAGGCGAGAGGAAATGATTTTGAAGTTGTGTGCACCGAGACCAGGCCGCTCTTTCAAGGGAGGCGAACAGCCCGGGAGCTTCTCGAAAACGGTATCAAGGCGACGATGATTGTGGATTCAGCCGTCGGGTATTTCATGCCGGATGTAGACATGGTTCTGGTGGGCTGCGACGCCATCACTTCACAGGGAAGTGTAGTGAATAAGGTTGGGACAGGCCTCATTGCCCTTGCGGCCCGTGACGCGGGAGTTCCTTTCCATGTGGCTTCTGAGTTAATGAAGTTTGATCCTGAGACTCTCCACGGCGCCGCAGAGCCGATTGAGGAGCGTCCAAGCATTGAGGTTTGGGCGGAGGGTCCTTACGGGCTTGTTGTGAGAAATCCTGCGTTCGATGTTACGAGAAGTGCTCTTGTTGATGGTCTGATCTGTGAGGAAGGGATTGTTTCTCTTGGCTCTGTTGTCGAAGCAGTTCGTAGAAGCTATCCTTGGATTTTTGAGCAGAGTTTTTAGTCTGTGAGCATCTTGGAGAATCGCCGGTTCTCGATTCGTTTGTGGAAGTGATGATCGATCGATTGAGCCTGAGTGCATGCGCTTGGCAAGGTGGGCTGAGATGTCGCCCGAACGCGGAAAGAAAGCATGTTCATTTAAGAGCTACGTTTTCCAGGTCTTCAGAGCCAAGGCCAGGTCCTGATGTGTCTTGGCATACTCCGCTAGGCTTTCCCCTTGGACAACGGCATCCACCGCCTGCCTCAACGCGGAAGATCCTTTCATTGTTCCACCTGGATGCCCGTGGATTCCGCCTCCGGCTTGTATTATGAGATCCTTGCCGAAGATTTCGATGAGCTCTGGAACGAGGCCGGGATGTAGTCCACCGGACGCCACGGGGAAGACCGGCTTGAGGCCGTGAAGTGGCTCCTTTATTGCTTCCACGTTTTCAAGTACCTCCTTTTTCATCTCCGACATCTTTCCCACAACGGTGCCGACGTGAAGCTGATCTGCCCCGACGATCCTCGCTGCCTTTGCAACCACTTTCATGGCTATTCCATGGCTTGCGATTCTGGTGAGTGCGGCGTGACCAGCTCTGTGGGCATGTATCACAAGTCCGAGGTTTTTCTTCCTAAGAGCTTGAAATCCCGAGAAGCCGCATGTTATGATGTCTATCATGGCATGGGTTCCTCCCAGTTCCTTCACGAGCTCGGCTCTTCTGAGCATCTCCTCTGCTTCGGCTGTCACGTTTGGCATGTAGACCTTCTTCTCACCCGTTTCGCTCTCAGCGCGGTCTCTCATCTGCAGAGTAAGCCTCACTCGCTCCTCGAAGGAGTTGAACCTCTGGCTGGCTAGGTTCTCATCATCTTTAACCATGTCGCATCCGCCTCTCCACGCTTCGTAGGCAACATTCGCGTGGTCTCTAGATCTCAGTCCAAGCTTCGGCTTTATGATTGTGCCAACGAGTGGACGGTCATTTACCTTGAGGATGCGGCGCACACCTTTGATACCATATGCGGGGCCCAAGAAGCCTCCCACCAGTCGTCTAGGAAACTGCACGTCTTCAAGCCTGAGATGCTTGACAGCTGCCAAGCCAAAGATGTTTCCTGCTACACTGCTCAGGATGTTGGGCATGTTCCCAGGCTCAAAAAGCTCCACGGGATACGCGATCTTGGCCTCATTACCTTCGATATGGAAAACCGTAGCCCTCAGCCGCTGTACGTAAGGCTTCACGGTTGTTAGCTCAGTCCAAGTCCCTATTGAGCTCTCAGCCGCCACGCCTCCTGAAGCCTCTTCCATGGAGATACCCCATGGCTCAAGCTTGAAGGTGCACGTGACCTCGGTTTCTTTAGGCTCGTATTTGAGATCCACGAAATCTGCGTAGCGCATTCCCATGCTGAGAGACCTCCTAAGAAAGAGCGTTGCGAGAGCTTCTAGAACCTTTTGCTCGATCGGTTCGAGCTTTCAAGGCTTATATCGCATGTAAACCACCAAGCAGATTGGTGATCAAATTGATCTATTGGACAGATGAAAAGAAAACCGCAGTCAACTGGATCAACTCTAACGCAGCCAAGATGGCGGAGATGAGTGACACGATCTTCCGATGGGCCGAACCTGGGCTGAGAGAGTTCAAGTCGTCCAAGCTTCTGGTGAACTATCTGCGAGAGCATGACTTCACGGTCAACGAGTGCGTGGCTGGTATGCCAACTGCCTTTGCGGCATTCTGGGGGACGAATGGACCGACGATCGGATTCTTCGCCGAGTATGATGCTACGCCGGGACATTCACAAAGGGCTGTTCCCCGCGAAGAGCCTGATGTGAGTTATGGTCCTGGATTTACCGACGCACACAATATGCTCGGAGTGGCTTCATGTTTTGCAGCAGCGGCATTGAAGAACACCTCTGAAGCTTACCACCTCCCAGTGCGGATAAGAGTTCTCGGAACTCCTGCTGAGAAGCTCTGCGTGGGGAAGCCGTTCATGGCTCGAGACGGGTTGTTCGATGCCATAGATGTGGTTCTAGCCTGGCATCCCGGAGGCCCTACAACAGTTCTCGGTGAGGACTGGCCCTTGGCCTACAGAAGCATGGTTTTCAACTTCACTGTTGGAAGAGCGACCGGCGGCACCAGCGGAGACGTTGGCTATCCCGGAGCGCTGGATGCTGCTGTGTTGATGTACAACAACGTAAACCTCATGAAGGAACATATGCCGGCCTTGATGCGCCGAGGCGGTAGCATAAACGAGTTCATGATGACAGGGGGCCAGTGCACTGTGGCAACACCGGAATTCAGCCAGCTGGTCTACTGTTGGAGAACGAAGAGCTTGGCTGATCAGGAGTCCGTCAGCAAGATAGTTGAAAAATGCGCCGAAGCTGCTGCCCTAGTTGCCGGCTGTACCTGGGAGGGACGCCTAGTTACCGCGGTTCGGACGGGCCTGCCTAACCGAGCCTTGACGGAGTTGGTGATGCGCAACTTGAGGATGCTTGGGGCACCCACTCACACAGAGAAGGATAAGGAGTTTGCACGTGAGATTCAGCGCAACCTCGGGCTGGAACCGATGGTTGAGCCCTTCGATGAGACCATCACAGAGCCGGAGCACGCATATGACAGCTTCCATCCCGCGGATGATGTGAACGAGTTCACATGGCACGCTCCTACCGCCCGCCTCTACGTCAGCAAGGCGCTGGCTCCAGTTCTAGGCTTCAGATATCCACGTTGGGTCGAGTCAGCGCTTTGCGGAACGGGCGCCACACATCGAATGGGAGAGACTGCTGCGAAGGTGCTTTCCTGTACCGCCGTTGAGCTACTCCGAGAACCTCGCCTTATTGAGGAAGCTAAAAGAGAATTTGACAATCGAAGGAAGGCTCACCGTGAAGACCCGATTGTACCACTAGGCGTGAGACCGCCTATTGATCTCCGTTGGCCGGAATGGATAGATCGCCCGGGTTCAGAGTGGTGGATACCGAGCCCCTAGAAGGTCAGAGCACTACAACAACCTTCATGGCTCATATATCTTTTTACTTGCAGCAACAATCTTCGCTCTTGGGGGCGTACGATGCAGCTCAAAGCGAGGCTTCTTGAGATAGAGGCCGGTGGAAATCTCATAGTGGTTCTCGGTAAGCAGAAGGCGAAAGAACTAGGGGTTGTATCCTCTGACAGGGTCAAGCTTAAGGCCAATCAATTGGAGACTATGGCTATTCTCAACATCGCGTCTGAATTCCCAGATGACGCCGTGGGCGTCTACAGAGAAGTCAAGTCTAAGTTGGGACTGAAGGAAGGTCAAACGTTACAAGTATCTCAAGCAGAAAGACCCGAGTCGCTGAGCTTCGTGAGAGAAAAGATCATGGGAGAGAAGCTAGGCGCAGAGAAGATGGACATGATCGTCAGGGATGTCGTGGAGAGACATCTGAGCGATGTCGAGGTCGCTTCGTTCCTTACCGCGCTGCAGGTTCGAGGAATGAGCATGGAAGAAACGGAAGCCATGAGCTTGGCGATGGTGAAATCCGGAAAAAGCATAGACTTTGGCAAGACACCCATCCTCGATAAGCACAGCATAGGTGGGGTTCCGGGAGACAAAACGACCCTTCTCGTCGTACCGATAATTGCAGCGGCGGGTTACACGATCCCTAAGTCCTCCTCCAGAGCCATCACTTCGCCTGCAGGAACAGCAGACCGCGTTGAACCTCTGTGTCCCGTGGACCTAACTATAGATGAGATCCTTGAGGTTGTGAAAAAGACCAACGCCTGCATGGTGTGGGGAGGGGCGCTGGACCTGGCTCCAGCCGACGATTACTTCATAAAAGTCGAGTATCCGCTCTCAATCGATCCCATGCTTCTCCCCTCCATCATGAGCAAAAAGAAAGCCATGGGGTCAACCCACGTAGTCGTGGACATACCGACAGGAAGAGGCGCCAAGATGAAGACAATCGGCCAGGCCTATCAGCTGGCTCGGGACTTCATTGAACTCGGTGACCGTCTAGGAATGCAGATCAACTGTGCAGTGACCGAGGGAGAGCAGCCGATAGGCCAGGCTGTCGGCCCGGTCCTGGAAGCAAGAGAGGCACTGGCCACATTAATGGGAAGAGGTCCACCTGATTTGATTGATAAGGCCACGAGTATAGCAGGCATGATGCTCGATATGGTAGGCGACAAGGGAGGAAAAAGAAAGGCAGCCAAAATCCTCTCATCGGGAAGAGCAGAATCAAAGCTCCGTCAGATAATTGAAGCACAGGGAGGCGACTCAGAGATCAAACTCGACGAGTTAGCACCGGGGCAGAAGCAGCTTGACATAGAAGCCAAAAAAGCTGGCCGCGTCCTCTGGATAAACAACAATGCCATTGCACTTCTAGCAAGAACAGCTGGAGCCCCCTCGAATCCAGAAGCAGGCTTAGTTCTGCGAAAAAAGGTTTGGGACAGAGTATCGAAGAATGAAGCTGTACTCACAATATACGCCGAAAATGCCGATAAGCTCGACCGGGCGGAGAGACTAGCGGAGGAACTACAGCCAATCACCATAGGAAAGAGATTGGGAGAAACAATGCTGTTGGATCACGTGACCAAGGGTAGAATCCAGCGCCAAGATTTCATCCTTGAAAGGTGAAATCCCTGGTAAAGAGCATATCAAAGAAAACCTCGAGTCCAAGGGCACAAGAAACATACAGAAGAAATCTCTCAAAAAAGAGAAAAGATAGAAAACTCAGCTTTAAGGCACGATATTTTCCCATTGCTCACGCGGAGCGCCGTGCTCAGGGAGCTCTTTCCAGAGCATTCCCCATACATCTTCATCGAATAGAGTCTCCCTCTTTATGACTGCGTCGAGAAGGTTCTTCATCAGAGCGTGGTGCCTAGCCTCGTCCGCATAGATCTCTACAAGCAAGCGCTTCACTCTGACATCCTTTTCGGCTCTTACAAGCTGCCTCACTTCTTGAACCATTTTGCTTTCGGTCTCTATATGCTTCTCATCGATCGACTGCTGCTAAGGTCCTCGTTTCCAGTGCCATAGAGATGCTTAAAGAACCTAGGTTCATTGCGGAAGCAAGGGCGGAGTTTGAGAGCAGGAAAAAGACGCACCGAGAAGAACCTCTCATCCCACCGGACGTGAAACCGCCTATTGACCTCAGATGGGTAGAATGGGTACATCGCCCAGGTTCAGAATGGTGGATACCAGGGCATTGAATTTGTGCAATGTGACCCGATCGATCCTCTCCTCTTTCAGGCGGAAGAGATGAATCGGTACTGAGCGGTTTTGAGCTAGGAAGAAGAGAGCAGGGGGCCAGCGGAACATCTATCATTCCTAGGATCGGGACAAAAAGAAAGAATAGGAACAGTTGAACGGAGTTCTGTGTCGGTGGGGTCTAAGGGGAATCAGGTTGCTCTGGTGGGGCACCATGTGTTGGTACATCTTTCCAGAGCATTGCCCACACTTCTTCGTCGAAGAGAGTTTCACGCTTAATGACTGCGTCGAGAAGGTTCTTCATGAGGGCATGATGCCTTGCCTCGTCTGCATAGATCTCTTGGAGAAGCTGTTTGACTCTACTGTCTTTCTCAGCTTTGAGAAGTTGCCTGACTTGTTGAACCATCTTGCTTTCGGTTTCAATGTGTTTCTCGATTACGTCTTCCAAGTCTTCATATTCTTCTTCGCTGATTAGAGGAGACTCTTTCTTCAGTAGAACTGAGATGGCTGCATAGAACCCGGCATGCTTCTTTGAATCAGATGCTATGCTGCTCAGTAGCTCTCTTATGGCAACGTTTCGCAATCCCTGTACGCTGGCGGCTAAGCTTACGGAGTAGTCCTCTTCCATCTTCTTCATAGAATCCATTTTCCTAATTCTCTGACTCATATCAACACCTTACCTCTTAAAGGACAAGTTAGCCAACCAGTAGAATAAGCATTTTGGTGTTTACGTCTGATTCGGTACGAAGCCTTGCTGAGTGACAGCTGAAGAGGAGGCTAGGCAAAAGCCTCACATTTCCACTGTTCGACAAGCAACCTGTTCAGTAAGCCTTGAATTCTTTGCACAGCTTGCTCTGGAGAAGCATTCTCGATGTCTATCTCAAGATCCGGATTCTCAGGTCGTTCAAACTCATTCCAGATAATGTGTATTGCTGCTTCAGGCACAGGATTGCTTCTCTGTACATTTCAACTTAAGCAAATCCCGTAAGAACAGTCCAAGAACACCTCCACCACTTTTTCCTCCGCGCCTGCATCGCGAGGGCCTTGTAGCCACGACTCCTCGTAGAACGTTCCATCAACTACAAGGTTCTTGTGCTTACCTAGCTCCTTTGTGAATTCCTCTTTTAGCTGGCCATAGGCTCTTCTTCTGAACTGATCTGATGAAATAAGACGGGCGTTTTCCATTCTACTGACTGTTTTTCTAGCGATGATGGTTTTTCCAGATCCAGCTGGACTTAAAATGGCGATGATCATGCGCTTGAACTCAGTGATACTGGAGGTCTGGCGTTCCTTAAAGATTCAACCATCTCTTTCCTGCATTTATCACAGAATTCCAGTCCTTTCTTGTCGGTGTCCTCAATCGAGTTTGAGAAGAACATTACGCAGCTGGAGTCATCACAGTGACCGAGGCCGAGAGTGTGCCCGACCTCGTGAACTGCTTCTTTTGCAGCTCGGTTGAAGAACAAGGAGGGATTGGCGTCTCTCCCATAGAATTCGGGTCTCAGACGGCTAAGTGAGATGATCGCGACACCCCAAACGGGATGAGCCTCCCCAAAGACGAAGTGCATCGAGGGAACATGTAGATCGGCGATGGTAACAGCAAGGAGCCTATGTGCTCCGGACTTGGCCAGAACAGCTCTGAGCTTTGAAAGAATAAGGTTTGAGTCGTACTGGTCTCTCGCAGAGTTATATGCATCAAATGGAAGAGGCATGACATCGTCTGGACAGACTGGATTCATGCCCGGAAACACTATGCCAAGCTCGATGCAGATCGACTCAACGATTCTCCGTTCAACCGGGCCTACCTGGACGACCACTATTTCCAAGGGATTCCTCTCTTCAACCATCCGGAACCGGCAGCTTTCTAGAGATTCGAAAACAGGAAGTAGATAACCATTGTTGCCAAAGAAAAAAACAGGTGTGGCTTTACTCACCCGTGAATCTGCTGCAAGAAGAAAGAGAGCATACAACTCAGATGTTGCTGATGTCCACTCCAACGTCTTTTGCAGAAGATAGAATAAGATTCCAAGTCGTGTCTTCGACATATATTCCTTCTCGCCTATACTTCTCCTCCAGCGTCCGTTCCGGATCTCCCGGGACAAGAACCTGCTTTTCACCATGAGGTCCCACGAAGCCAGGAGCAGGTGGCGTCGCCTTACAGTCTCTGATCACCCTGTCAACTTCAGCCTCGAAGTCTGCTAGCGGTCGGAAGCACGCGATGTCGAGAGCCAACATGAAAACACCGTTGGTATGCGAACCTAGGCCGCATCCAGACCCTGAAAGGGCTCCGCTCAGAATATCGACCGCGAGTCCAAGCCCGTATCCTTTATGAGCTACGACGCCTCCAAGCGGCAGTATTGAGCCTCTTGGTGGCCCTAGGTAAGTCTTTGGATCCGTCGTCGGTCTTCCTTCATTGTCGATCAAGATGCCTTCTGGGACTTTTTGTCCTCGGGCGTTGGCTACTCTGATTTTCCCGATAGGCCAGACGCTTGTAGCCATATCAAAGACGATGGGCTCCTCTACGCCAGCTGGTATCGCAAAGCAGATGGGATTAGTGCCCAGAACGCCTTTTGAGCCGCCGTAAGGAGCTACGGTTCCTGTCTCACCTCGTTCACGGCCCGGACCAGCAGGTCCGACGTTTGCTGTGACAATTCCGATCATGTCTTCCTCTAAGGCCATGCAAGCATAGTCTGCCAATCTTCCTATGTGGTTACAGTTGTAGATCGACACGATGCCTACTCCGCTCTTCTTTGCTTTCTCAATAGCGACCTTCATCGAGGCCGTTGCAATTACCTGGCCGAGACCTAGATTACCATCTATCAGGGCGGTTGTAGGTGTCTCTTTGACGACTTTCGCTTGGACTCCAAGCTTCGTGCTTCCCGAACGTATGGCACTGACGTATCCCGGTATCAGACTCACACCATGAGAATCATGGCCTCTGAGATTGGCCAAGACAAGTAGATCACATGTACGCTCAGCCTCATAGTCTGAGCAACCAGTACCCTTGAAAATAGCAATGATGATCTTTTTGAGTCGTTCAGCTGACAGCTTAACCATATAAGGTCACTAGAGTTCCTTCCCGCAGCCACTTTATTTCTCTTCTGGCTTCTTGCTGAAAGAGAACTGGCCTGAAGACTTATCTTGAGGGCATTTTGTGGATCTCGATTCGTATTCGATAGAGCGCCTCTATTTCTTTTCCTTCAGTCCGTCTGTTGCTGACCGGTAGGTGCAGAGCCTCTATCATAGAACCATTGTCTCTCTTGCTCCCAGGCCTTGGCGATATAGTGGTACAGTAAGAGAGTGAACACACCGTCTGTCATGCCAATCCATAGGAGGAGTGACTGCAGATTGACGATGGGAATGAGAAAGCTATTGTAAAGTCCATGCCCCAGAATCGCTAATGCGAGGCCCGGGACCAAGTACCCCGGCCTAACATAGCCATTTCTGACTTTCGCGAGACCAAGAGCTCTGCCAGTGAATGCCGCGTAGACTCCATGACCGAAGCTGTAGACGAAGACCCTGAGCAGGCCTGCGATAAGGTCTCCTTTATAGACGAATACTATATAGAAGAAGTTCTCAATCCATGCGAAACCCATTCCGGCAGCGAAGCCGTACACCATGCCGTCAAGGGAGTCATTGAACTCCTGATGCTTAGCCATCCAATAGACCCCTACTGCTTTTAAAGACTCCTCAATGATTGGCGCCGTTAGCCAGGTGATACCTAGACCCACTGCGTCTAGAGCAGTATTCATGACAAAGGCAAGGAAAGCTGCAAAAGCCCCCCAGCCGAGTATTAGAATCAGGAAATAGAACGGCTCATGTTCAAACTTGTCGTTTCTATACATCCATGTCAAGTAAAGGGCTGGACCTGTAAACGAAAAGGCGAAGAGATACCATTTATGTATCCATATGTCACTGAAGCTTTCCCCCATGACGCTGGAAACCAAGAACACTGAAGCGAGAACAAGGATTCCTGCGATCATGATATATCCGGCGGCACTGAACCAGGGCAAAGGAAGAGGATTTCCATAGACGACAGACCTCTTCGCTCCCTCGGGCTGCACATCAGTTTTGACACTTTCCTTCTTTGCCTCCTCCGGTTTCTGAGCTTCCATGGGAAGCCTCTCCGGCATCATGACTCTAAGCTCAGCTTGTCCCGCTTGATATTGTTCCCTTAGCGTTTCATATCTTTCCTTACTGAGACGCCCTACTTCATGGGAGCGGTCCAACTGCAAGAGTATTCGGTCGATCTTGCCACCACGGCTCAGGGCTTTAATGCCTAATTCCGTTGGCATTCCACACTTTCCGCAGAAGTGATCCTGCTCACCGATCGAAGAGCCACAGTTGCGACAAGAACCTCGTGCCAATCTATGTGCCCTAGGTGAAAAAGGCCCGTACCGATAAGAACACTTTGCGGTGAATTTGGATAACTCCATGAAATGATGTGCGAGGAAACAAGGTTCAAATAAACAAGACGGAGACTACATGCTAGAGACCTCTCAAAGTGGATGGGAATGAATAGTTTGCAGGAAGAGCTGGAAGAGATGGCCGATAACCTCGGCATAATCCTCTTTGGAGCGGCAGACCTCACCTCAGTTCGTGACTTTGTTCTTGCACAAGGCGGGGAGTATCCGGCCAGTTTCCCTAGAGCTGTATCGTTAGGGATGAGACTTTTGGATGCTGTGGTGGAGGGGCTGATCCGGCATGAAGAGCCATCCGTGGTCTACACATACCGAGGGCTCTACAACTCTGCAAACGCAAACCTCGATCGAACTGCTCTCATAGTTGCGGAGCATATTCAAGAGGCGGGCTTCAAAGCTTGTTCGATACCGGCTTCTCAGACGGTGAATACGAGGAAACTGGCAGGGGCTTTCTCGCATAAGCTTGCTGCTGACCTTTCTGGCCTTGGTTGGATAGGGAAAAGCTGCCTCCTGATCACGCCCAGCTACGGTCCTCGGGTCCGCTTGGCCACTGTGCTTACTGACGCACCTTTGGAGACCGGTGAACCTCTTCCTAACGGTTGCGGAGAATGCAGAAAATGCGTCGACATTTGTCCCGCAAAGGCTTTCACTGGAGCTCCCTTCAACTCCGTGGAACCGAGAGATCTGAGATTCAAGGCGCATCTCTGCAAGGACTATATGGATAGACGAGAACATCTCATGGGAGAAGGACTCTGTGGTCTATACGTATATGTCTGCCCATTCGGGTCCAGAGTAAAAGCAAAAGCATAGAAGAGCGCTACATCTGGCGAAGTATTGAACCAGATAGACCCCTTTCTCTGAGATCTGAGACGTGGGTCCTGAAAGTTGCGTTAAATGGCTTCAGGAAATCCGGAAGACCTGCTCAGGCGCATCGAGCAGAGGATTAAGCATAGTCTCTTCAAATCATCGATGCTCAGAAGGCGCGCCAGCATGTAACGTAATTGACTGGTCAAATCTTTGAGACTTGTTCGCTAGTCACGTATTCATGCGCACTCGATTGGTTGGTTAAGTAGTATTGATGGTTCTATGGATTCTGCTTTCCTCATATCTCAACTTCACGTTCTCCGCTGGCGAGGTC
>Ga0315296_10004055_pt1 | contig 12072 bp, 18 predicted proteins | sample YL17G14_18_MG_FD_203921 | JGI IMG/M metagenome (GOLD analysis project Ga0315296, IMG submission 203921) | Sediment microbial communities from Yellowstone Lake, YNP, Wyoming, USA - YL17G14_18 | ecosystem: Environmental > Aquatic > Freshwater > Lake > Sediment | place: USA: Wyoming | collected...
CTGGTTTTTCTCGCATATAATTTATCATTTCAGTCATTACGTCTTCAATTTTTAAATTTCCCTGGCTCGGATTATAAAAGAAACCTGCTAAAAATTTTTCTTCCATGTTTTTTAATCTTAACAAATTAAAAAATAAAAATCAAGTTTACCCAGTAGTGAAAGTTCGAACGCCTTCGGCGAAAAATTAAATAGGTAACCATTGGTTGAAAAGTTTTAATACCCCAAATTATATTTGAAAGTTCATGAATTCACTCTTTTTGAATAAAAATTCGAACTTCTACTACCGGGTTTACCCAGTAGTAGAGAAATCTCACCACTGGGCTTTGCTTACTCTTTTTAAAATTTCGATAAATTCTTTCGCTCTCAAAGAGGCACCACCAATTATAAAGCCTTGGAATTGAGCTTTTTTGATGTAGGGAATGGCATTTTTAGAATTTACACTACCTCCATAAAGAATTAATTGTTTTTTGAAAAAATTCCTCAAAAACAAAAGAGCTTTTTTTGCTTCCAAGGGATCGCAGGGATTTCCGGTTCCAATTGCCCAGACTGGTTCATAAGCAATTGTTAAATTGTTAAATTGTTTAATTGTTAAATTGTTGAGTGCCTTTTTTAATTGATTTCTTAAAACTTCAGAGGTTTTGCCTTCTTTTCTTTCTTTCTCGGTCTCGCCGATACATAAAATTGGTTTGAGTTTTATTTTTAGGGCCGCTTTTATTTTTTTGTTTATCATTTCATCAGTTTCGCCTAATTTTCTTCTTTCGGAATGGCCAATTATTACATATTTGCAACCTAAATTTTTAAGCATCGAGGGGGAAATCTCTCCAGTGAAAGCTCCTTTTTTTTTCCAAGAGCAGTCCTGAGCACCCAGTTTGAGTAGTTTGTAGTTTGTAGTTTGTAGTTGAGGGAGATAAACAAACGGAGGGCAAATCACAACTTCAACCCTTCGACTTAGCCCTGGGCAGGCATTTTTTATATTTTTTAAACCCTTCTTAACTGAATTAAAAAGCTGCTTAGCCTCAGTCAATGTCTGAGGGTTCATTTTCCAATTAGCTACAATAAGTGGTTTCATAAAAGATTGGATTCCTTTACCTCGTACTCCCCGCCCTCTATGCCTTCGATTATTATTTTATACCCTCAAAAAGAGTTCTTAAGAAAGCTCCAACAATATTGCCTTAACCCAAGGACTTAGAGGGCGGGGTAGTATCGGGGTAATTAGCAACAATTAAAAATTTCATTTTAAAAATTGATTAAATTTTTGTTTTTCTTAAATATTCAGCGGCTTTTTCAGGTTCAATGGTGGAAATTTCCATTCTGGTACCGATTTCAAATCCGGCCCAGGTTGAAGTTTTGGGCAAAATTGTCCAGTGCCAGTGATAACGATCGTATCTCTTTCCACCACAGGGAGCAGTATGCAGATAGAAATTATACGAGGGATCATTAAGAGATTTGTAAAGTTTGCCCAAAGCCATTTTAAATGCTTCGGCTAAATTCCATTTTTCTTTTTCAGTGATTTTTTCAAAATAGGCTGAATGCTTCTTGGGAGAAATTATAACTTCGAAAGCAACCTTGGAAGCGAAGGGACATAAAACCAAAAAATCCTTATTTTCAAAAATAATTCTTTTTTGAACTTTTTTCTCCCATTCGTCCATCTGGCAATAAAGACATTTTTTATGTTTTTTAAAATATCTTTTGGAATTAGAAAGGGCTCGACTCAAATCAACATCGATTAAGGGGGTAGTAATAATTTGAGAATGGGGATGCAAAATCGAGGCGCCGGCTTCAGCTCCGTGATTGTGAAAAATGGAAATGTAATTTACAAAGGGCTTTTTCATCAAATCCAAATATCTCTGGTGATATGCATCAATAACTTCCTTCATTTGCCCTATTTTAAATTGGCCCATCGATTTTTTGTGATCTCTGGTAACCACTACCTCATGGAAACCGACCGCATTCATTGTTTGATAGAGACCGCCCTCGATTTTTTTATCCAGTTTTGGTGCAGACAAAAAAGCAGGGAATTTGTTGGGAATAATGATGGTGCTCCAGTTTTTAGAAAATTCCTTTTCAATTTTTTTACCGTGATCGAAAATTAAAACTGCCTCTTTTATAGTATCTTTTTTACAAAAAGGGCAGGTTTTGCGTGGAGCTTCTTTTTTTTCCTTCTTTTCTCTTTTGAAGGTTTCAGGCCTCCTCGCCCTACCGGTAGCAATAACCACCCAATCTTTAGAGACTAAATCAAATCGAAGTTCGGAAGGAAATTTAAATTCTAATTTTTTAGGATCTTTTTTCATAGTGTCCTTTAATTTCATTTAATCTTATTTTAAAAAGATCAAGGAACATTTTGACCATACTTTTTAATTTTACTTTACTTTGGAGATCATTTTTCCAATAAACTGGAATTTCTTTGATTTTATACCCCAATTTTTTTCCAATTAATAAAATTTCCGGATCAAAATCAAAACGATTAATTTTACATTTTGGGAAAATATCTTCAGATGCCTCTTTAGTAAAGCATTTGAAACCGCATTGACTATCTTCAATTTCCCAAAGACCAACAATGATTTTTCTTAAATATTTGAATAATTCTCCGGTAAGTTGACGAAGTGGGGGTTGGGGCGGATCCAAAATCGCTCCTTCAACATCCCTTGAACCAATGACAATATCATATCCTTTTTCAAGCCAAGGCCACATTTTTTCAATTTGATCAATTGAAGTGGAATTGTCGGCATCGGTAAATAAGCGAAATTTGCCAAGAGCTTTGAGCATTCCCTCTTTCACTCCAAAGCCCTTGCCCATATTTTTTTTAAATTCAATCACTCGCAAATTTTTAATGCTTCGGCTCGGCTCAGCATTAACCCTGAGTTTGTCGAATGGGTTTATTCCTGAGATTAAATTTTTAGCAACCTCAACTGTTTTATCCTTTGATCCATCAGAAACAACAATAATTTCCGATTCAAAATTTTGTTTTCTCAAATATTCATCAATTTCTCTCAAGGTTTGGGGTAATCTTTTTTCTTCGTTATAAGCAGGAATAATAACTGATAAGCGAACTTCGGACATTAGATTATTTTATCATATCCTTTTAAAATAAAAAATGGGCGAATCGATTTGAAACGCCCCTTTTGAGGAAGGTGTACAACTCAGAATTTTACTTTCCCGAAGTTAGTATATAATTCGGTATAGCCACACTTCTTACAAGCATAGCAAGTCACTGGATATATAGGAAATACAATCATCGGATCGTCTGGATCCTCTGGATATTCTTTTACCGATCGAGCCGTAAATTCATCTGCGCTATAACTCCAATCTCCACCGAGCGAACCGTCAATCATCTCTCCACCACAACGTGGACATTTTTGTGGCGGTGGTTCTACTTCAAATTCCAAGTCTTTCTTTTCAATTCTCTTCCCCTTACTTACCACATTTTTTTCCTCCTATTTTATATGTAAGTCTTCATTCCAAACTTGTCAATATTTCGCAGCCATTTTTCGTCACTGCCACTGTGTGTTCGAAATGGGCGCATAAAGAGCCATCAAGAGTTTCATAACCACAGCCATCTTTATTTTTTTTAATTTTCCAATCCCCTGTTGAAACCATCGGCTCAATACAAAAAACCATCCCTTCGACAAGCTCAGGCCCAGTCCTTCTTTTCCCAAAATTTAAAACTTCTGGATCTTCGTGCAATTCTCGACCAATTCCATGACCGCACAAATCTCGAATAACATTAAACTCTTGACCCTCAACATATCTTTGAATTGTGTTTCCAATATCGCCGAAAGTATTTCCTGGCCTAACTTTTTTTATTCCCCTTTTTAATGCCTTTTTTGTCACCCTTACTAATCTTTGAACTTCAGGATCAACTTTACCAACTAAAACAGTAATTGCCATATCAGTATGAAAACCTTTGTAAAAAATTCCCAAATCAAGTGAAATAATATCTCCCTCTTTCAAAACCCTATCTGAAGGCACGCCATGAACAATCTCTTCGTTGATAGAGGTACATAAACAAGCAGGAAATCCTTCATGGCCTTTGAAGGAACATTTGATTTTATCCTCCGCCGCCAAAGGCTTTGGAGGACAAGAAATCAGGCTTTCAGCAAGCCTGTCTAATTCTTTAGTGGTAATTCCGGGTTTGACTTTTTTTACCAATTCTTTCATTATTTTTGCCAGGATTTTCCCACCCTCAGCCATTATTTCAATTTCTTCTTTAGTTTTTATCGGAATCATTTCATTTAGCGGAGGACGGGCCTCCGCTATTTCTGTTGATTTATTTTAAAGTTTTTAGAATATCTTGGAAGACTTTTTCGATTGGTTGTTCACCGTTTATTTCAATTAATTTTCCTTGCTTTTTGTAATAATTTATTACTGGAATTGTCTTTTTTTTGAATTCTTCCAGGCGTTTTTCTATGGATTTTGGTTTATCATCGATTCTAACCACAAGTGGACCTCCGCATTTATCACACTTTTTAAGTTTTTTAAATTCCCTTAGCCAAGGAATTAACCTCCCGCATCTTTTACACTGTCTTCTTTTAGTTAAACGATTAAAAGATTCTTTTTTTGAGATATTAATAAAAATAACTTTTACTTTTTCTTGCCATTTATACCATTTTAAAGCTTCATCAAAAAGTTCAGCTTCAATTATTCTTCTTGGACTACCGTCGGAAACTAAGCCATTAAATTTTCTTTTCCGCTTAAATTTCTCTAATTCATCCATCCAAAGTTTAGAAATAACAAAATTGGGAGCCCATATTCCTCTTTCTAAAACTTTTATAAGTTTCCTTCCAGTAAAATCACCAACTTTTTGTCGTTGACGAAGGGCTTCGCCGCTCCCAAAATACTCCAAGCTAAATTTTTTGCGAAGTAATTTAGCTTGAGTTCCTTTCCCTGAACCAGCCGGTCCCAATAATATAATCACTAATTTACTCAAATTTACCACGAATTTTCACGAATCACTAATCTTACCGCAAAGTATTGGTGAGATTTGTGGTAAATTAGTATATATTCGCGAATTAAAGGGTTTCATACTCTCTCATTTCTAATTGGGCATTAATTTGGCGTATAGTATCCAAAACCACCGAAACAATAATTAAAATTCCAGTTCCTCCAATTAAAAATTGAAAAGCCACAATTTTAGTAATCTGACCAACAATTGAAGGCATTATGGCGATCATTCCTAAAAAAAGAGCGCCAATTAATAAGATTCTATTTAAAATGTGAGATAAATAATTAGCTGTTGAAGTTCCGGGCCTAATACCTGGAATAAATCCACCCATTTTTTGCAGGTTTTCAGAAACGTTTTTGGGATCGAAAGTTACAGCAGTATAAAAATAAGTAAATACGCAAACTAATAAAAAGTACAAAGTCAAATGGGGAAAAGGGTTTATTTCCGGATTTAAAAAGACGCTTATACTTTGAGCAATCTTTCCAATAGCACCTCCAAAACCTGTTAAAAAATTAGCAATCATTCCAGGAAAAGTTAAAATAGATAAAGCAAAGATTATGGGCATAACACCGGCTGGATTAATATTTAAAGGTAAAAAGGTTGAGGCACCGCCATACACCTTTGTACCACGAACTCTTTTGGCATAAGAAACTGAAATATTTCTTCTGGCTGCGGTAAATAAAACAACTCCAGCAATAATTAATAAAGTCATACTAAGAAATAACAAATAAGAATAAAGTGGAAGCTGTTGAGATTTAACGATATTTATCATTTGGCTAATATTATTTGGAAAATCGGAAATGATTCCAGCAAAAATTAAAAGAGAAACACCTTCGCCAATCCCTTTTTCTGAAATTAATTCCCCAAGCCACATTAAAAATAAAGAACTGGCCGTAATAACCGAAATCGAAGCAAAAAGTAAAAGAGGAGAAAGGTGTCCAATAACTGGATTTTGTCCTCTTTGAAATAATCTTATCATTGCATACGCTTGTAAAACGGCTAAGGGAACAGTTAAAATTCGCCCATATTGATTAAATTTTTGTCTCCCTGCCTCGCCTTCCTCTCGATACATTTTTTCCAGTTGGGGAAAAATCATTGTTAATAATTGTAAAATAATTGTGCCCGTAATATAAGGTCCGACACCCAACATCATAATTGAGACTTTTTCTAAAGCGCCACCTGTAAAAAGATTCACCAAACGAAATGTCTGAAATTGCCCAAAAAACATTTCCAGGGCTTGACGATTTACCCCCGGCATAGGAATATTTGCCATTAATCTAAAAATAGCTAACATTCCCAAAATAAAAAGAATTTTGTTTCTTAAATCCTTGATTTTAAAAATTTGGGTGATTTTGTGAAACCACATACTTCATTTTAACATTCAAACATTTTAACATATTAACAAATTCGAATTCAGAATGTTTAAATGTTTAGATGTTAAGTTGTTAAAATGATTTGGCCACCGGCTTTTTCAATTTTCTCCTTGGCATTTTTTGAAAACCCACATCCTTCAATTATTAAGGGTTTTTTAATTTCTCCCCTGGCTAAAATTTTTACTTTCGGTAACTTTCCTTTCATTTTACGAATTAATCTTAGCTTTAACAAGATTTGAGGATTAATTTTATCGCCATCTTTGAATTTTTTATTCAAAGTTTCAACATTAATTACTACCGGTTTTTCCCCTACCGGCTTAAATTTATACCCTCTTAATTTTGGATATCTTTTTATTAATTCCCGAATTATGGGTTTCAACTTTCTTCCTGCCCGAGCTTTCTGGCCCCTGGTACCACTACCTCGACCACCAAATCTGTCTCCTTGGCCAACTCTTTTTGGTTTTTTGGGTTTATGAATTGGTTTTAACTCGTGTAATTGCATTTGTGTCAAATTCGTTTAAGTTTTTTAAAAGCTTCGATGGTGGCTTTAGCATTGTTAATTTTGTTTTTTGTTGTCCCTAGCACTTTAGAGGAAATATTTTTTATCCCAGCTAAGGTACAAATCAATCGAACGGTACCACCAGCTACTAATCCCCTCCCTTTTCTTTGAGGTTTTAATAAAACTTTGGCCGCTCCAAATTTTGCTGAAACTTCATGGGGAATGGTGTCGTTAATAATCGGAACTTCAATTAAGTGTTTTTTTGCCAATTTAGTTGCTTTTTCAATGGCCTGGGGAACATCTAAGCCTTTGGCTACTCCGATTCCCACTTTCCCAGTTTTATTTCCAGCTACGATCAAAGCTCTAAATCTGAGGCGTTTTCCGCCTCCTGTCACTCTGACAACTCTTGCCAAATCCAAAAGCTTCGTTTCAAATTCTTTATCCTCCATAGCTTTCTTGAATGCAAAAGTTTTAGCGGGGGCGAAGGCAAAGGAGGGCTCCTTTGGTTTTTCCTTGTCCTCCATAGCCTTGGCGACGGAGGGTTTTTTATTAATTTTTGTTTCTTTTTCTTCAGGCATTATGTGTTATAAATTATTGATTATTAATTAAAATTTCAGTCCTCCTTCTCTTGCCCCCTCAGCCAGGGATTTTACTCTCCCGTGGTATTTGTATCCTCCGTCGCTTCACTCCCTCTCGCTTGCATCACCCAAAATTTTCTTCGCAAATTTCGGGGACCCCATCAAGCTCGAGCGCCCCTTCGGGGCTTCGCTTCGCTCCTTAACACCCCTCGGTTTTAATATTTCCGCTACGGGAAAACCCCAGTTTTCCCGACCCCTTTCTGAGGTTACAAATATAACTCAATAGATGAGATTAAAACTTTAATCCCGCTTCTCTCGCTCCTTCGGCTAATGCTTTTACTCTCCCGTGGTATTTGTAACCTCCTCGATCAAAGACAACTTTTTCAATTTTATTTTCTAAGGCTTTTTTGGCAATTAATTTTCCTACTTCATAAGCTAAGGCAATTTTTCCAGCTCTTTTTTCCTCCTTGTTTTTTATAGCCTTGGCGAAGGAAGGTTTTTTTGCTTTTTGTTTTTTGCTTTTTGTTTTTTGTCCTATCTCTAAATCACTAACTGCAATTATTGTTTTTCCCTTTTCATCGTCAATCAATTGCGTCCAAATATGTCTATTCGATCGGAAAACGCAAAGCCGTGGTCTGCGAGCAGTACCGAAAATCTTAGCTCTTACCCGCTTGTGTCGTCTATACCTTGATTCTTGTTTTATCTTTCTTTTCATGGGAGCTCTTAAATAATAATTAATAAAACATAATCAAAAAAATATTGTTGCTTGATTATCATTATGTCTTATTAATTTTAAATTATTAATTAATTCTTATCCTCCAGCTGTGGTTACTACTTTCTTTCCTGGTTTTAATTTCACTACCTCGCCTAAATAACGAATTCCTTTCCCTTTATAAGGTTCAGGGGGTCTAACTTTCCTTATTTTAGCTGCTACTTGTCCCACTAATTCTTTATCAATGCCAGAAACAGTAATTATGTTTTTATCAACCGAAAATTTTATCCCGGCGGGAGCTTTAATTGTTACTGGATGGGAAAAACCAGCCCGCAATATTAAATTTTCCCCTGCCATTTCCCCTTTATATCCCAAACCTTCAATTTGTAGTTTCTTTTCATACCCTTCAGTGACTCCTTTAACATTATTGGCTAAAAGTGTACGAGTCAAACCCCAAAGAGCTTTGGTTTTTTTAGTTTCAATCCGGGGCAAAATGAAAATTTTCCCTTCATTTATCTCAATTTTAATTTCGGGCCGAATTTTTCGAGAAAGTTCGCCCTTTGGACCTTTAATTTTCACCAAATCTCCCTCAACTTTCACATCAACTCCTTTTGGTATTTCAATTGGTTTTTTCCCAATTCTCGACATAAATAATCAGCGAATGTACGAATCCTCTACGAATATACGAATTTGTAAATTCGTACCGATTCGTAAATTCGTTGATAAATTACCATATTTCGCAAATCACCTCTCCGCCTAATTTTTGTTTTCTTGCTTCCTTATCAGTCATTAAACCTTGAGAGGTGGAAATTATGGAAATTCCATAACCACTTTTAACTTTTTTAATTTTTTTATAAGGAAGATAGATTCTTTGCCCGGGTTTAGAAATTCTTTTCAATCCAGAAATAGCCGGTATTTTTCCATTGTATTTTGAAGTAATGCGGATAAATTTTTTATTTTTTCTCCCCTTTTTTTCGAAAGATTCAACCAATCCTTCTTTGGCTAAAATCTGACAGATTTCAAACTTAATTTGAGAAAAAGGAACATCAACCGTTGGCTGTAAAACGGCCTGAGCATTTCTGATTCGATTTAATATGTCAGTTATGGGATCTGTCATAATTCATTTTAACATTTAAACATTTAAACATTCTATCTATCTCTTTGTTTTTATGCTTATATGTTTAGATGTTTAGATGAAAATTACCAGCTGGATTTTCTCACGCCGGGAATTAATCCCTGATTTGCCAATTCTCTAAAACAAATTCGACACAAACCAAATTTTCTCAAATAACCTCTTTTTCTTCCACATCTAAAGCATCTTCGGACAATTCGACTTTGATATTTCGGCCTTTTTTTCGATTTAGCTATCTGAGCCTTTGTAGCCATATATTTCTTTTTTGCCTGCCCCGTAGTTAAATCCGTAAGGATTTATACTATCAGGGATTTTTCAATTTGGGCTTTCGTTGCCATTATTAATTATGTCTTATTAATTATTATTTAAGATTTTATGGGAAATCCCATTAATTTTAATAATTCTATTCCTTCTTCTCGGCTTTTAGCTGTTGTTGCTATTATAACCTCAAAACCAAAAATTTGTTTTATTTTTTCTGGCGAAACTTCAGGAAAAGTAATGTGTTCTTTTATTCCGATGGTCAAATTTCCTTTTTTATCAAAAGATTTAGGATCTATGCCTTGGAAATCCCGAGACCTAGGTAGGGCAATATGAATTAATCTTTCCAGAAAATCAAACATTTTTTTTCCTCTTAAAATCACTTTGGCTCCTAGAGGTATTCCCTCCCGAATTTTGAAAGCCGAAATTGATTTCTTGGCTCTGGTTAAAATCGGTCTCTGGCCAGTAATCAAAGCAAGATCATTTAAGATAGATTCTTGAATCTTTTTTTGTTCATCGCTTGTTTTGCCAACTACTAATTTACCAAAACCAGTGTTAATGACAACTTTTTCAATTTTAGGAGCGGCCATCGGATTTTTATAGCCAAATTTTTTCATTAATCCAGGTATCGCTTCTTCTTTATATTTTTCTGGCAATCTTATCATTTTAGTATTTTATACTATATTTCTTTGCCACACTTTTTGCAAATTCTTGATTTTTTATTTTCAGTTATTTTATATCCTACTCTAGTCGCTTTTCCGCATTTTGGACAAATGACTTTTACATTAGAAATCTGAACCGGGGCAGGAATTTGAACGACTTGACCCTTTTCTTCTTCTCTTTTGGGTCGAATATGTTTTTTCTTTAAATTGATTCCTTCAACCAAAACTTTTTGCTCTTTGGGCAGAGCTTTTAAAACCTTACCTTTTCTTCCTCTATCTTTACCCAAAATTATTAAAACTGTATCGCCCTTCTTAATTTTCATAAAACTCGAATAACTTTGCGAATATATGCGAATCATTTGCGAAAAAGCTAATTCGCATATTATTCGTGGAAGATTCGCACATTTATTTGTGTGTCACACAAGTTCTTCGGCTAATGCCGCTACTTTTTCAAATCCTTTTTCTTTTACTTCTTTTGCCACCGGTCCAAAAATTCTTCCTCCTTTGGGATTTTTTGTTTTTTCTTCTAAAATAATAACGGCATTATCATCGAATCTAATATAAGTTCCGTCTGGCCTTCGATAAGGCTTTCTTTGTCTAACCACTACAGCTCGAACAATGTCGTGAGTTTTAACATCACGCCTCGGCTCAGCTTCTTTCACGGTGCCAACAATAACATCGCCTAATTGGGCATATCTTTTCCAATGACCAACTAAAACCCGAAAACACTGGATAATTTTTGCTCCAGTATTATCGGCTACTTTTACCATTGTCCGTGGTTGTATCATCCTTCCGTAACTTTACAACTTCACAACTAACAATCATTATTAGTTGTGAGTTATTTAGTTATTTAGTTAGGCTTTGCCGACGACGCGCCATCTTTTCTCTTTGCTCATTGGTCGACATTCCTCAATCAAAACTTTATCCCCAATTTTATATTCTCTTTTCTTATCAAGAGCTTTGTATTTTTTGTGGATCTTATATCTTCTTTTATATTTTGGGTGGGCTTTAATCTGTTCAACCTTAACTACTACGGTCTTTTGCATTTTATCGGAAATAACTATTCCTTTTAATCTTTTTTTTGGCATTTTATTTTTCTACTAATAAAGTTAAGATTCGGGCAATGTCTTTTTTGGTTTCTCGAATTTCTCGAACATTTTTAACTTTACCGGAAGCTAAATCAAATCGTAAAACTCGCAGACGTTCGTGTTTCTCCTCTAAAAGTTTTTCTAAATCAGCTTTCGACTTTTTTTTAAGTTCTTCCGCTTTCATATTAAATTATTTTCTAATAATCTTCGTTTTTACCGGCAATTTATCACTAGCTTTTCTTAGAGCATCAAAAGCTTCTTCTTCTGGTATCCCTTCTAATTCAAAAATTATCCGACCGGGTTTTATTGGAAAAACATAATGAGAAACTCTTCCTTTACCTCCGCCCATTGGACTTTCACTCCCTTTTGTCGTTACTGGCTTTTGGGGGAAAATTCTAATCCAGAGCTTTCCTCCTTTTTTTAAATATCGCATAATTATCCTTCGAGCTGCCTCCAGTTGTCGAGAAGTAATCCAACGAGTTCCCAAAGATTTTAAGCCAAAAGTACCAAAAACCAACTCCGTCCCCCGGGTATCGATTCCCCTACTACGACCCTTCATTTCTTTTCGATGTTTTACTCTTTTAGGGTATAACATACTTCATAACTTTTCGCCTTTATAAATCCAGACCTTTATCCCCACTACCCCGTATTGACAGTAAGCTCTAGCTTGGGCATAATCAATATCGGCTCTTAGGGTTTGACGAGGTAATTTTCCAACCTTTAACCATTCGGTTCTGGCAATTTCTACTCCATCCAATCTTCCAGCTACCTGAACCCTGGCTCCCTGAATTTCTTTGTGGGTCATAATTTTATTAAGGGCCTGCTTTA
>Ga0315296_10004056_pt1 | contig 12072 bp, 17 predicted proteins | sample YL17G14_18_MG_FD_203921 | JGI IMG/M metagenome (GOLD analysis project Ga0315296, IMG submission 203921) | Sediment microbial communities from Yellowstone Lake, YNP, Wyoming, USA - YL17G14_18 | ecosystem: Environmental > Aquatic > Freshwater > Lake > Sediment | place: USA: Wyoming | collected...
ACCTCAACTACACAGGTCATTAAGCTTGCGACGAGGACCCTGAACGTCGCCTTCACCGTCACTAAACTACCCGAAGCCGTGGTGAACATCAGGGTCGTCGTCAAGACCTCAACCGGCACCGTACTCAAGGACAACAACCTGGTTAAGATCAGCGACACCTCGTACAAGCATGACGGGTTCTTCACCTTCACTGCTGACGGGTCCTACATCATCGAGGGCTACATCGTCATGTCTACGAAGAGCTTACAGAAGATGAGCATATTCGGGGACGTCGGTGTAGTACCCAGCGACATTGTTGTTTGGCCCTTCAGCCTGGCGAGGACCATGATAATAGTTGTGGGCGTACTGCTCGTTATCTACAGCCGTAGGAGGAGATGAAACTAAATGAGCCTTTCAATCGACATACCAAGAAAATTATATGATGCCCTCGAGATGAAACCGATGCGGAAACTCGTCTCGATATTTGTCCTAACTCTCTTCCTGACGGCTCTCGTGAGCGTGATTCCACCCATCCAGGCGCAGGGGTCTTATCCGATCCTAATTGAGAGGGGCCCCAACTACGTCATCAAGGATCTTGGTGGCGGCGGTGGCCCTCGGCGCGACATACCTGATACTCAGAAGGGGGAATAAGTGGTTGTCTGAGAAGAAGGAGGGCGTGCTGAGCAGGGTCTGGCACAGTTTCAGGGGCGGCAAGGATGTCACCACCGAGGAGGCCCTTAGCCAGACAGGAATCGACATCATCAAGACCAAGACCTTCGAGGAGAGGATCGTGCAGTTTGACGACTTCACCCAGTACATCGAGGATACGGTGGCGATGAAGGAGGACGGCAAGGAGCCGAAGGAGAGAACCCCGGAGGAGGAGGTGAGGTTCCTGGCAACGCGGGCTAATGGCATAGTTGGGAAGCTGCACAAGGCGTCGATCCCCTGGGGCACCGGAGGCGAGACGGGATACTACACTGAAGCATCATTCGGCTGGTCAGTCATCTACACCCTGACACTCACGGCTATTCAGGCAGTCCAGTACCTACTCGACCAAGACAAACAGGGGGCGAAAACTGAGTTGATTAAAGCCCACCTAGGTCATCAGGTGTGGAGGCCGAAGGTGGATAAGGCCGCCCTCGTTGACTCTCTCAAGTACTTCTACTTCAAATACTACATCCAGTACGCGCTGAAGATGAGCTACATAAGCTGGTTTGGGCGCGACGTGGTGCCCACGAAGGTGGCGATGATCCAGAACATGCCAATGTTTACGCCCAGAGAACCGATCCCACAGGGCGTCCCTCCAGGGTGGACATATAAAAAAGAGGACGAATCTTAATGCCCTTTACATTGACTGACCTTTTATTGGATAAATATTACCTGGATGAATTCGAGGGGTTCTTAATTTACGGTCCTCTGGGTTACGGTAAATCAAGTTACTGCATCCAAGCTACAGCGGAAGCCTATGGAATTAAAAACGAGGTGGTGGATGGATACGATAAAAACGGCAACCCATATTATAGTGATTGGGAAGCCGCTAAGCAGCGCATAAAGTTTCACCCGAAGGAAGTTATGGATTGGCTGCTAACCCGGGAGGAACGAGATGTGACCTTTATCTGGGATGATGCTGGTCTCTGGTTATATGCTTTAGATTGGACGCACCCGTTTCTCAAGGCGTTTGGCCGTTACCTCAGCGTGGCCAGAACCGACTTCGGTAGTATCCAGTTTACAACCCCGAGCCCCACGATAGTCATGAAGCGAATTAGAGATATGCCCCAGGTTCGAACAATCAAGATAATTAAACGGGATGTAGATAACATCAAGACCCGGTATAAATTACGTATCGCAAAAATCTATCAGATGTGGATGACCCCTGACTTTAAGCGGAGCGGAGTTAAGCAGACTCATCAAGACCTGTTTAACGCCTACCTCCCAGATGATCTATACGAATGGTATAAACCTAAACGCAACTATTACGCTAAGATGGCTAAGATGATGATGAGTAAGGAGATGGCATCTCTTCTCGAGGACGCTTTAGGCAAGGGGGCAGATAAAGAAATAGAGAGGGCGGAGAGGGAAATGGCGGATGCCGACGATAGGGCCGAGGAGCTTCTTGAAACTATGCGTAACTAAATCTTTACTCCCCTTAACATCTTTCCCCTAACCTCTATCCCCGAGGCCTGCATTAAATTCACGAACTCCTGGGCCTTCTCCTCGGAGGGTTCTGGCAAACTAACCTTATCAGGGTTTGAATTAAATCCAAACCAAACATACTTCAGGCTACCCTGATCTTTAAGGCTTAACATCCAGCTCAGGAACGGCTCCACATCGAAATCCATAACCGGCTCAATGGTCACGACCTTCTCAGGATAATCCAGGCCAAGGAAATCCTTGAACCTTACACTGGGTTTAGGAGCCTTTGAAACCGCCTCATATCCCTCATCCCGATTAGTCTCCAGGGTTGTCACCAACAAGCTTCCCCTCGGATACTCTCCGATATACTGTTTCAGGTATCTCGGGTTCTTTGATTGCCAATAATAGCTCTTCTTAATCTTAGAATGTTTCTGCCTGATCACGCTAAAGGTTTTTCTCACATAGTCTGGATCGCAAAAGGTTATGTCTCCCTGCCCAAACACGAACACGGTTTCCGCACTCGGGATATTACCCGGCTTCAGCCTTTCAGGATGATAATGAGGTTTATAATCCCTACAACCCTCGCACTTGTTTCTTCTCGCTATCCATCTTAACACCTTCTTGAACGAGGGCTCACAATATGAACAATTAAATTCACACCCGATAAAAGGATTCCAAGTTTTAATCCCCGCATACATCCTCCCCTTTTTAACTATCTCCTTTTCTCCCATCATTCATACACCTAATATACCTTATCTTTCAGGTATCCTTAAATCTTTCGGAGTTGTTGAGGGGGTTAAGTTGGTTTTAGCAAATATCCTGCATAGATAGTAACGTTATTTCCTTTAGCTATTGATATGGGTTCAACTTTAAAGTGGTGCTTCTGCCCCTCCTTATCCATGAAGGTGGATAGCATATCCACCTGCCCCCTAACTGTACCGTAGTCCCTAGGTACATTATGGTAAAGCCTTTTAGCAGATTTTTTACCCCTCGCATTCGGGTTCTGCTGATAATACAGAGCTGAGCCATCCGTGGCCGTAACGTATAATGGCTTTTTGATTGGGTAATGATCAAAGAAGTTAGACATGGTTTCAGTAGGAGTACCGAAGGCATCGAAGTCAACTAAGGTGAGGTCCTTGAATTCAGCGGGGTCCATCTCCTCTATCCACTTCTTATTATTGCCCACGTAAATCTCCTTTCTAACCCTACCCTTCAACCTAGTGTTCGCAGATTGCAGGGCCTTCTTATCCGAGTCAACCAGTATAACGCGGGTCGCCTTCTTAGAGTAGACCTCCTTAGTTAGATACCCTTTACCCGCGTAGAGCTCGAGGACCGCGCCCCTCGGCATCCTCTCAACTACTCTGCGCCTCTGCTCAACCTTCGCCTTATGTAGGGTGGGGGCCGTGACTCTTTCCCCCTTTAGGATGCTCCCCGTAGAGTATCTGCGGGTCTGCTTTTCACCCTCAACTATGATGGGGCTCACCTGTTTATTATCGAAAAACCCATCGACGTGGTTCGCTATATCCTTCGTTTCTGGCTCTTTAAGGTACTCATCTATCCGTTTATGGTTCTGCCAGTTGTCCAGTTTACTTGTTTCCTGGGCGAACTTGGTTCTCTCAGGCGTGTATTTACTGACATGTTTAATCGTCTGCTTTTTATTGGCCGTGTAGCCTCGAGCGTTTCTCTGGGTCAGGGGCCGGGTCTTCCCATCTTTAATGTAGAACCCCACAACCTTTTGAACCATTTATGATCCAACCTATCCTAAGACTTGGCTTTTACTGATCTTGTGGAATCCTGATAGGCTAGGCTGATCAAAGTCAACTCTTAATGTGTCTCTGTTTACCTTTGTAACGATTGCTGGTCCATGACTTGTCTTGATTCGATCACCCTTCTTTAAAGTCATGCTTTGAGCGGGGATACCACCGCTTTCCTTATAATTGGTTCTCTCAACCTTCAGGCGTTCCCTTATGTGTGGGAGCCATTCTTTAGCCGTGGAGTCTTCTCGTCGCATTAGGCTCCGCTCCTCAGCTTCAAGTCGCTTAACGCGGTTATAGATTGTTTTAGGTGAATCTCTCTGAGCTGCGCCCGCTGCTCTATCTCTTAGTTTTTCGGCTGTCTCCGATTCTTCAAGGGCTTTTCTCATTAAGCTATCCGCTTTCTTTAGATCGCTTCTGTGTCTGCCTTCGCTGTGATGCCCCTTAAGTATTGGTTGCCCTATTGGGATCATATCTAGTATCTTATGTTCTCTATCAAAATACTCGTTTGCTTTCTCTTGGTGTCGTTCAGCAGCGGCTTGAATCCTCTCCGCCTTCTTTACTTGGTCAACCGCTACATTAATCTCCTCTAATTTTCCACCACTATATTTCCGGGCTATCTCCTTCCTATCTGGGGACCATGAGGCAACCCACGTTTTATCACTTGGATGATACCGGAATCCCTGAGCCTTAATCTCATTGAGAACTTCACGGTCAGGCTTCTCACCGAAGTTAACTATTATTTTACCCGTTGACTTGTTATAAGTTGAACTCGCTGAGGTGGCTACGGGGGCCTTCGCGGGGACCTCCTTAACTGGCTCGGATTTATCGCCCGCCTTTTTCCTGATCAAGAGCTCGATTCTCCCCATGCTGTGATACTTCTCTTTGACCTCGAAGCCCTGTTTCTCAAACCTGTGCTTCTCCATGTCGGCACGCCAACCGTCGGTCTCCAAGAATTTACCTCTCGTCCACCCCTCGCCCCCAGGTTCAGCCTCCGGCGTCGGCTCAGCGGTTTTCTCCTTGGACGCGGTGCGCAAGTATTCTTCGTAAGCGACCTTCTCCTCTCTCTCAAGCTGAAGGTCACGTTTAGGCTCCTTGACGGCGCTCTCAAGCCCCGGCTTCAGCCTGAGCCCAGCACCCGAGAGGCGTTCTATCTCTGTCTTGTTCTCGAAGTAGTCAAGTGATGGATCGATTTCTTTAGTGTCAACCCCTGTTCTCTTACACATCTGGCTGAGGAGCCACATCTGCCGACCTGGGAGGACTTGACCCGGAGCCGAAAAGGTTTCACCTGGAGCCCTAGTATATTTAGCATGGTGTCTGTAGGTTACTTTCTGAGTGGCATTGAATCCCCGTCGACTCACCTTCGGCGTAATAGGCCGAGTTTTTCCATCCTTCTTATAGAAGCCAACGAGGTTACTCATCGCTACTTCACCATGTATCCTTTGCCTGAGTGGTTAATTTAACCCTAGCATCCATAACCATCAACTAATAACGGGGGGATGCCCTATAAAGTTCTTATATATATACGGAGCCGTTTTGAAAAAAACAGCTTAAACAGGGCTAAACAGCTCCTTTTACTGGTTTTTTGTAATCTATTTCTCTAAGTAGCACTTAGGGAAGCTCATAGCGGAATAAAATAGGAGATTTAGGTCAGCTCCGCCCTGATGAAGGCGATATACCCGCCTCGGTTGTTGCTCGGGTATGTTGAGCACGTCTGGACTAGGGTAAAGAGATTATTCTTCCGTCTCCCGGCGAATCACGTCGACGGCGTATCTCTCCAAGTACCGCATAGAGGTCTTTATGTCCTCATGGTCAAGCCTCTGCTTAACTTTGAACACCCCGATTATCGTGGGGTCAGCCTTGACTATCTCGGCTCCCACGGTTTCCCGCATGAGGTGGGGCCACGCCATATCCGAGACTTGGCGGAATAAGTTTAGCACTTGGCGACCGCTTATGTGCTCCTCTGGTTCATAGGTCCATCCGACCCCAAAGGTGACGTGGGTTCTGGGTAGGAAGAACCGGGGCTTAGGCTTCAGGGTTTCAAGGTGGTCCAGGTACTCTATGATCGGAGCCGTCAACGGGTCGCTTAACGGTAAGCCCTTCACGACTCTACGGCTCATCACGGATCCCTTACGTTTCTTCAGCAGCTCGAAGGTGACATTTAGGATATCGTCGCCCCTCTTGAAGTCGCTGAGCTCCAGGCGGGTAACTTCGCCCCTCCTCTTCCCGGTGAACCTCAGCAGACAGATGAGGGCTTGGGTTCGGAGCCGGTTGAACTCTCGGCTCTGCGCCGTGGCGCGGCTCATCATATCGTTGAACTCGGAGGGTTGAACCACGTCTCGGCGAGCGTTCCTCTCAGGTGATGGGTTAGTCATTCTTTTTTTCTCTCCCGGAAACTATACGCAACCAGGACCCCCGCTAGGATGAGGGCCGCCAGGGTTAGAGGCGTCTCTAAGCCCATCGAGGCGGCTGCGTCGTGGATTATAGCGGATAGCTTAACGGTCCCTCCGAGGACCAGAGCCACGATTAAATCCTCTTCATTCATGGTGTGATCTCCTCGAGAAGTTTCTGAGCTAAATCTGAGAGTTGATACTTGGATTGTCGTTTGTCCTGTATGGTAATTAATCCCTTTCGCATGAGGAGCTTGATCGTGGTATGGTCGACCTTGATGCCCCTAGTTAGCTGGGTCAATTCTTCACGGTAGTAAAGAACCATGTTAAAGTTTGATTCATCCTCTAAGTCAAGCACGGCTCAGCACCTCCCCGAATCGCTCCATGATCTCAACCTCAGTGGGCTCTTCGCTAAATGGTCCATTATCCTCGATCCAGCTCTTCATGCATTCCCATGTCAGGGGCTCGGGGTAGGTGGGACGTCCCACCTGGTAGGTCTTGAAGCGGAAAAGGACCATAAACAGGATCTCAGCCAGGTCGAAGTTTATCCGCGCCTCAACGAGTTCAGAGAGTCTATCTCCGACTAGAGCCATGACGGGGGCGACCTCATCAGAGTTTAATCGATACCGGCGATCCCCATAATGGACCATTAACGATCAGCCTCCTCGCCCTCGCCGGTTAGGGCACCTTCAGCCACCTCTCCAGTGACATTATCTGATAGTGTTTTCTGGGTTGTCTTAAGAGCAGCCGTGATGTATTCTCGTCGCGTCTTGTCGCTGAGGACTGGCCATAGCCGCCAGCTTGCCTGCTCCAACCTATCGACGAGGATGTGGGAGGGAACCCCGGCCTCGAGGAGCTTCTTGGCGAAGATGATGAGGCGGTCGATCCTCAGACGTCGGACCTGTGATGGGCTGGGCACTTTCACCCACCTCCAGCGTCACCAGGGAGGTCGCCCCCGACACCGACGGGGCCGGAGTCCTTGAGTTTGTGAGCTCTGATTTTAGCGCATTCAAGGCATAGGCGAATCCTTCCCTTCCATAAGCTGAGGTTGCCGGGTGTTATCGTCTTCTTACAATCTTCGCATAAATTATCATTAAAATTAATTTTATTTTCTACACCCACCCCTAGAGCATATAGTTTTGTAGTTCTCTTGTCTGCTAAGTCTGTCTTCTCCTCTAAGAATCCGGCCTCCTCGAAAAGGGTTACAAGGCGTTTTCTCGATTTGTCGCTAAGCCTCGTCTTAAACCTGTTATAGTATGATTGGCTGAACTCTGTCTTTGTCAAGCCTTCGTCACCAGCTGCCTCAAGTAGCCCGCTAAGTGATTCTGACCACCAATCGTAGGCGTATGGGGGTAATCCGAGCCTGTTTGATTCAATTATCTTAGCGCATATCGTCTTTGCTGAATCTATGTCCTCTGCCCTCGCCGTTAGGGTCCCGCCCAGGGTGTAGTCTCTCTGAGGAAGGTTGAAGAGGGCGTGGCCCTTCGCCATAGCTACCAAGTGAGGGAAATCCCTTTGGTCGCGTGGTGCTAAGTCTCGGGGTTTGCCGTCGTTTTCCTTGAACCAGTTTAAGAGGCTGTCCATGTCTTCTTTCGGGATTATTATCTGCTGAATATTCGCGGCTTTGATCAATTCGATTCTAGCTTTCAGGGCTGCTATGTCGGCATCCTCTTCGAGTATTTTCTTGAATTTACCCCGATCTTTTAAGGATTCGGCTTGTAGGTTTAGGCTCTCGTTAAACTTCTTCTGAGACATGTCGGGGCTGATTATGAAGAATCTCGTTCGTTCCTGTTCGTCGGGGCTAAATGCGGCCTGACAGAATATCACTGTAGGATAGCCGAGTAGCTTAACCCTTTTCGTCAGATTTCCGCCTGAAGTTGACTTATCGGTTATGTCAGCGATTAACTCCTTTTCATCGTGTGAAATCAGGCTTCTAAGAGGCTGAAGAACCTGGTCGTCGGGGGTATCCTTCCAGATTATGATCCTCTTTTCAAGATTCACAACGTATAACTTCTCGATTGAATCCCATTCGTCTCTAAGTCGGCGGTATTCACTCTTTCGGGCTTCCTTCCACCTGCTGAATTCTGGGTTTCTGATCTCCTCGGTCTTATCCCCATCACGGGTCTTCTTTGTCCTGGTTATCTTGTCGAAAGGCTTAGAGTTCTTGTCGGCCCATTCGCTTAGTCTCTCCTCAACGTAGGCTCTTTGGATTTGAAGGGGTTGACCGTCAACTGTCTCTAAGACGCTGTTCATGTGAAAGAAGGCTCGGCGGCTAGTGTAGCCTTTCTTATCCACGTCCTCTTTCGGGAAGTAATTGGCGACCTCCAGGGCTATGTAGCTCTTCCCCGTAGAGCTGGGAGCTGAAAACATGATATTTTGTTGGTCTTCAAACGTATAATTCTGGGCCATGCTGAAGAAAACGATCAGTTTGTTCTCCTCGTCGTGTTTGATAGTCTTCCCTAGAGTTTCTGATACGAAAGCGTCTGACATTGGTTCCTTAGCTTTTTCCTTCGCTGCCTTCCATATCTGAACCCGTTTGATAGCTTCATTATCTAAACTATATGCCCCCGGGGTGGGAGTAGGATTAATAATATTATTTTCTTCGCTCATCGCCTAGCCTTCTTGAAGATTCTATCAATAATTTCGCTTGCCTGTCCTCGAGTCAAACCGTCGATGGCATAGCCTTGTTCTTTCAGGATTTTGATCTGTTTTTCAGTCGGAGATTCTTTACGCCACTCAGAACTAGACGCTGCCTTTTCCTGTGCCGTTGCACCATCCAAAATTGCTAAGGCGGCCTTTAGGCATCCACGTAATTTATCCTCTTCTTGTGGAGTTAGTGGACTCATCTATCCAGGCGACCTCCCGTAAACGTTGATATAACACAAAAACAACTTGGGGTCGTCTCGGCTGGGGTGAACATTACTCAGGCTGATGTTCTTCCCTGTGAATAGGTTTCTCACGTCATCAACGGCGGCGGTGACGGCGTCGACATCCCGGCCCTTGACCTGAATGGTTAAGATCGGATCAGGTCGGGGCATGGGGCATGGGTCTCCTTGGTGTTGTCAGTTTTGAGGTCGGGTTTCTTTAACCCATATTTCACTTCAAGCTGTTCGACAAGCGTCCAGAATTCGGCTTCGGATAGTTTTTTAGGTGTCTTAACCCCGGTGCTAACCGGAGCTGGGCTCGTTGGGGTGCGGCTGTCAACTGTCAACCCTTCAGCCCTCCTCCACCTTCAAGCCGATGCGTATTAACGCCCGAGCCGCCTGGGATAGTTTTTCATATCCCTTTTTGACTCTGTAAGCCTCTATCTCCGCCTTCATATCAGCGGGAAGATAGTAGCTCGTTTTTTCTGTCAAGACTTATCTGAGGAATAGATTACAGGAAAACTATATAAGATGGGAAGACGTAAGGATTTATCAAGGTTACGACCTATGAGTGTTGAATTAGGAGAAAAACAATTACAGGTCTTCAAATATCTAGCATTTAATCCAGATAAAAGCATCAGTGAGATTCAAAAAGCATTAGGTGATAAACATTCGAATTTAATTAGTAAACCTGTGTATTCTCTAAAAGATTCTGGGTTTTTAATTGAATCAAGCATATATGAAAAAAAGGGAAATATAATCAGTAGATATGAGTTAAACGAAGGCGGTGTTATCTACGCTTTATTCACTTTTACCCCCGAAGAACGCGGAGTTATCATTAAAAATTACGGTGATAAATACCCAGATTATAAATATCATTATAGAGTGTTTTTAGATCTTGATGAAGTGTTAGGGCCTAAATACCAAATCCTCCGTGAAGGAATTTTAAAACGTGTAGGTAAAACCCTTTTTTCATTCTCTAAGACAGGTTATCATGGGGATGAAGCAATAGCTCTTCTTCAACGTCTCTGGGAAATTGAGTTCAAACGTCTAAACATTACAAAAAAGGAAGATAAAGAGTTGAAAAAAAGAGCTAAACTTTATCCAATGATATATAATAAATCTAAAATAAATAAAGGAATTCGGAAGCTGAATTCACGAGCGCGCGTTATCTTATGAGGCTTTGGCGTGGTCCTTACCAATAGCCTCAACCAGTAGCCTTAGACGCTCGTATTTAGCGTCAAGCTCCGCGTTCTTCGCCTCGAGCTCCGCGACTCTTGAATCTTGGATCTCGATGATCTGAGGCCGTGGGCCCACCGCCAAGGCCTCGTAAGCCTTCATGTAGCTGCTTAACACCTCCCCCTTCGAGTAGACGCGGCCCGAATCGGGGATGAGGCGACCCTGAAGGCGATAAACGACGTTCCGGTTTACACCTGCGCTTTCAAGCATACTAGCGTTAAAGATTCGGAGCCCGTGGGCTGAGAGCTGCTTATCGGTTAGCCCCGCCTTCTCGATCATATACCCCACCACGTCGCCGAGGTTGTTCGGGGCGAGGCGCTCCCCCGTCTTCTCGCCCCGTATACCCGTGAATAACGGATCGTCGGGTGCTGATCGTATCCCGTTGTTTGTCCTCCACCTCATCCAGTCGCGGAGGCTGTCTAGGGCCTCGGGTCCGAGGCATGGGCTTCCGCTTACATCGGTCTTCTTTCGCCTATATTCAAGCTGGGTGAACTTATCGCCATTGTCGAGGGCCCTCTTAACGTCCCCCACGTTAAGGTCCGCCGCGTCGCTCACCGCCATACCTGAATCCTTCAAGATATGGATAAGCGCCCTGTTTCGGGGGTGTGTGGTTGCCCCAAGTAGTTGCTGGATCTCGGATTTGGTGAACAGGTCTTTTTCTTTTACTCCATGCTTCGGCATCTCCTTCCGCTGGGCCTTCGTTAGCTCAAGGACGACGCCGTTCTCCGCGTAGAAGCTGATTATTGCTTTGACGTGATTCTTTGAGTATCCTGGGCTTAGGCCCCGGCTCCGTAACTCGCGGTAGAAGGCCATGACCTTCCCCGTTATCTGGGCAGCGTCGCGCGGGTCGGTGCTCCTCTTCGCCTCCAGGTACTTGCTGAATATCTCCTCATATCCTGAGCCCATCCAGTCAAGGAACGACTCGACGAAGGTTCGATACTTGGGACCGCATTGGCGGGTGCTCATCGTGCTCCACCACGTCTCATAGGATTTTCCTGAGCGAGTGACCATGCATAAATAATGGGATATTGGTTAATAAATATTATGTCTCATGCTACCTCAGGATACTCAAGGGCGGCGGGGCCACCGCCTACCTCCTCAACCACCCTGACAGGGCCCGCGTCGGCAGGAGGATCGACGTCGACGAGGAGGAGCTCGGCCTCGGCAGGACGACTAAGAAGACGAACCGCCAGAGGCTCCGGGAGCGGATGCTCTGCCTCAGGGACCGCTACAGGCGCGCCCTCGGTGACGACTCGACGCGGGCCGCCTTCGACAGCCTCTGGGCGGCGTGGTCCGCGGAGCAAGGCGCCATGAGCTACGGCAACGCCCTCTCCGCCCTCGACCTCCTTGCCCTAGCCGCCTCCGTCGACAGCCGCCGCGAGATAGAGGCTCTGAAGGCGGCTGGCGCAGAGACCAAGCGGCTCCTACAGAGGCTCATGGAGAGGAACAGGCTTGAGGGCTGAGGGCTGGCTGACGGACGTCGCCCTCCGCGGCGACGAGGCCATCCTCTGGGTCAGAGACCCCTCCGGGGGCCGCATCAGGCTCACCGATAGGTACCACCCGGACTTCTACGCCGAGCCCCGCGGCGTAGAGCCGTGGGAGCTTAAGAGCCTCCTCGAAGAGCACCCCAAGATCAGGGGCATCACAGTCGAGACCCGAGTCTCCTCCATAAGCCGCGACGGGGAGAAGACCGTCGCCAGGGTCAGGGTCGGC
>Ga0315296_10004057_pt1 | contig 12072 bp, 11 predicted proteins | sample YL17G14_18_MG_FD_203921 | JGI IMG/M metagenome (GOLD analysis project Ga0315296, IMG submission 203921) | Sediment microbial communities from Yellowstone Lake, YNP, Wyoming, USA - YL17G14_18 | ecosystem: Environmental > Aquatic > Freshwater > Lake > Sediment | place: USA: Wyoming | collected...
CCTTCTTGTCCCACACGTAGAGTAACGTGCTGCCCGGTGCCTTGCCGTTGATGATCATCTGGGCCGTGGAAAGCACCACCACGTCGGCGACTGCCGGGTCGCTGATAGCGGCGCGAGTCAATCCCTGGAAATCGAGGATCAGCGATTCGCCCACCGCGAGCGACTTCTCCACGGCCTGGCCGGACACCACCACCCCGGCGGGCGCCGGGGTAACTTCTACCGCCCGCGCGCCAGCCGCGAAGGTAATAGCCACAGCCAGGCATGCTATGTAGACAACCTTCCTTGCTTTGCGCTTCATGAATTCCATGTTTTCCCCTTCGGCCGCTGCCCCGCTGACATGCGGGCTGCAGCGCCCCTCCTTTCCTCCCGGGCCACCCGCCAGTTAGCGAGTGGCCTGGGCTGGTATTTCACTCTATTCAGAGACCCTCACTACCGTCTTCTCGCTGCCTCTGACCACTTCAACTTCCTTGCCGCCCGCAAGGCCCTCAAAGGCGCTTGCCACGCCAAGGGCAGGCACTCTCGGCTTGTCGAAGAACGGGCGCATGCCGCCGTAGAACGCCGGGCTGGTGTAGCCGACCGATGACACGGGGGGCCTTTCGCGCACTGCAGGCGCTGCGTATGACGAGCCCGACTTGGGCGCGATCCCGATCAGGGAAACCGTGTTCACGCCGTGCAGGGCGACCTTCACGTCGTCGCCCACCGAGCGCAGGCTGAGGCGAAGTTTGCCGCGTGATTCGGCAAGAATCAACTTCTCTGCCTGTTCCGGGGTAACGGAAAGAGTGGCATTCGGCTGCTGGCGCGCCTCGGAGTTTTGTCCCGCCTTGCTCTTTACTTCCGTCGGCAGCGCCTCGGGACCCAGGGCCAGCAGTTCCACATCCTGCAAAATGGTCTTGGTCACGCTGACGTCGTCCACTACGAACGTGGCCAGAACGTCAACATGGTCGCCGGGCTTCAGGAACCCTGCCACCCCGATAATGGGGTCCAGTGCGACCGTTACCGCCCGCATGTCGGGCCTCACCACGTAGGCCAGGCCGAGCGAAGCGTTCCTCGCGGCAATGCTGGTGCCCACCACCGCATCGCCAGCCCCGATCATCTCCAGAGCCACCTTGCCCCTGGCCTGCTCCACCGAGGAGAGACTGTTGGATGGCAACTGGACCGCAGGGCGCCGCTCCACTCTGATCATGTCAGGCTCGATTACAGTGCGGGCGGCGATGTCGCGCGCGGCCACAACGACAGGCACGCGCTCAACCATCTGCGCTGCTCTCGTCTTCTGCGCGTCAATGAACAGGAAGACTAACAGAGCCGCGAGTAGCCCCGCGCAGACGGCTGCCAGAAAAACTGTGCGTCGCGAGATGCTCTTCATCTCAAAATTCCTCCCTTTGCTCCTTTACTCTATCAGTTTGAATGTCGTGACCCCGTAATCCGGGCCTGAACCGCCCGCATTCGGGATCGTGAAGCCAACGAAACAGCCTGTTACCTGCCCCGCGTGAACACTCAGCAGGTAGAACGCCGCAAAGCCAAGGATCGTGACCTCGGTGCGCCCCGCTCCCATCGGCGGAACGATGGGCACAAGCACCACGCGCGGATTGCCGTAGTCAATGCTGGAGCAGGTATCGTCGGCCCACAGCGGATTCGCCGCCGCCTGGTCGAAACGGTAATCAACAGCCTGGTGGGTCGGACCCACCATGTTGCCCGGCTCGGTGTCGGTTACGTCGCCCACTTCCACCTGCCCCTGGAAGCCGTACATGATGTCCTCACGGTAAACGTCTCCCCCGCTGCTGCCATCGCCCAGGCTGCGCTGGAGCGCCAGAGGATAGAAGTTCCCCTGCAACTGGTTTTGCTGAAGGCTCTGCTGGGACCCCAGTTTGAGCGTCACCGGCTGCCCTGTGGTGTAGTTCACCTCCGGGATGCCCCAGGGAACCACTTGGTCCGAAGCCCAACCGATAGCCCCGGTCTTCAGGACAACCGCGTAGGCGCTCACACGGGTTCGCTCAAAGCCCAGGATGCGCGCGAACGTGAGCCCGACGCTCATAGTGCCGTCAACGCGGATCTTGTCGTCAGTCGGGAACGAAACACTGTAGGCTGATACCCGGTTCGCCCAGGAGTCCTTGTTTGCGGTCGAGCACTGGTTGGCCTTGAGCGCGGCGTCTGCCTGGTCGGGCAGTTCCATTCCGCCGGCCAGGGCAGAGGCGTCGCAGGAATTCACAAGATACTGCCGGGCCACATAAAGCCGCCCCATGTCGAGAGCCAGTCCGACCGCCCCAAGCAAGACCACCAGCAGCATCGCAAACAGCACCAGGCTGATACCGCGTTCGCTGCTCAGTTTCTTCAATATCGCTTTCATTTCCGCATCCCCTATTCGTCCTATTCCCGCCGCATTATCACGTCGGTGTTCAGAGTTATCGTGTTGTTCTGGACGTTGCTCAAGAAGCCAAAGAAACTGCCGAAAAGCAGCCTGTTCGGATAGGCCAGATGAACCTTGATCAGGCTGCCGGGGGGCGCGTCGTTGTGGCCGCCGCTGTCATCCTGCAGGACATACGGATAAGTGAGCCCGTTGTCCGTGCTGTATTTCAGTTCCGTGGCAATCGCACTCGCATCCAGGGCTCCCGCCGTGTTCGTGATGCGCTCCTGGACATCCTCAACAGGCCGGCCGAGGGACGCATGGCGCGAGCCCTCGCGCGCAACTTGGGTCAACGTCAACTGCCGGAACATCATTACCCCGAACTCAGTGATGCCCAGGAACAACATGAACAGGAGCATCACGATGAATGCGAACTCGACGAGCGCCACTCCGCGTCTGTCTTTGACTAGTCTGTTCATTGCCATTGCGCTTTTCCTCGCCTTCCCAGCCACCAGTTCACAGCACCAGCGCCACCAGGCAACCCACTGCCAGGGCGGGCGCGTAGGGCATACGCACCCCCGTGAAGGCAAATTCGGGAGCGCCCAGGTGCAGGATACCTGCCTGAACCGCTCCCCGGACCGCCGTCGGCAGCGCACGCATGAACAGCCGCCGCCTGACCAGCACCGCAACCGCCACAACGCCCCCTGCTACTGCGCCCAGCAGAAACGACCAGATAAGAAAGTTGAGCCCCTTCAGAGCGCCTATCGCTATCACGAGTTTCGCATCGCCTCCGCCCAGATGGGCTGCGGTCATCAAGATGCCCCCCAGGGCGAGGCCCCCTGCCAGTCCGAGCGCGCTCGCCTGCAGGCTGCTAATCCCTCCTGCGGCGCCAATCACAAGCCCTGCGGCCATCGCGGGAACGGTCAGCGCGTTGTATATCTTGCCGCGCCTGATGTCCATGAACACCGCGGCCGCCAGAACTGCCAACAACATTATCGTGCTTGCTAAATTCACTCCCATATCCACGTTTTCGTGTTCTCGTAGCCTCAGGGGCTCCGCCCCCGCCTGCTGCCGACCCGGAGAATGAGTGCGCTGGGGGGACGAGCGAGGAGCCGGCGAAGGCGGAGCCCCCAATTCCCAACCCTGTTACGGGGTGGGCTGGACCTGGCCGGACGTGCCCGGCAGGCTGGTCTGCGCCACGTTGAACGCCTGACCAGTCTTCTGCCCCAAGACAGTCACGACCAGGATGCACACGATGGCGATCAGCGCCAGCATCAGCGCGTACTCGACCATCGTCGCACCCTCCTCATCACTCCACAGCGACTTGAGCCATGTCAACATCTCTTCACCCCCTTTCCTTTCTAGGAAATGGTTTAGATTTTTACTGCCTGCAACTACTAGACTTCCGCGGGAGCGACCGACGCTTACAACACACCCGTAGCCAGGACTTTGATCGTCGCCCTGCTCACGCAACGGTGTCGCATATCGGGTCGCTCGTCCCACCATCGCGCAACATTCTAGCGCCTTCCCTTGCAGGCTGGAATCAGGCATGGGTAGCATATTTCGCGTTCTCGGGTTTTACCTGGACTGCCCCTTGGCACTAGTACCGCGGGGCAAGACTAATGGGGTTTTGCCGTTAAGGGAACATGGGTGTTCGGTGATTCGTGCTGCAAAACCCCACCCGGAGGAGTTTTGGGCATCCTCCGGGAATGCCCAAAACTCTTTAGACGCTGCGAGAGGTTGTCCAGCCCGCGCGGATTGGGTCAGAAGATATGCGTGTGGACAGTCCTGCGCCCGCCCAGCAGGCCTGTGGCCGCTTCTCAAGTCAGAATTCGGCCTACGCGCCGCCCTGGCACGAAACGCAGCCCGCGCGACCGGGCAACTCGCGGTCTGTCACGCGAAATACGACCTGATGGCCTTGGCTGGCTGCCCCTTCGTAAATATCCGCCAGCGTGAGGAATCCAGCGCTGGCGGCGCGCAGCCGCCGCAGCAGTCGTCCAAACCACTCCGCCCAGCCGCGCCCTTCCACCTCGGCGTGGATTGTGAACACGTGGACATTCCCAGTGCCTTCGACCGCGCCCGCACCAGGTCTGGTCTCATTGCCTGCCGCAAGCGACAGGGCCCACGAAGGGCGCGGCGGCTGCTGGATGAGCCCGAGCACGTGCGCCATCAGGTCCGCACCCTGCAGATCAGGGCGGCCTATCAGTTCGTCGAGGGTGGGCAGCGTCGTTGGAATCTGGAGCACGCCGATCGCCTCGCCGGCCACAAGCGGCAAGAAAGGACACCATCCTCGCGTGTCAGAGGCGTAGCGCAGGCCCAGTTCCTGCTGCGCTTTCAGGCTGTTGGCAGTCGCCTGCCATCCGGGCGCTGCGAAGGCGAGGCATGGCCGCCCGGTATAGGCTTCCATCCCGCGGCACGCACGCCGCAGTTCTTCTCGCGTGCGCTCAATGCTCCAGTGGGACAGATTGTCGTGCCAGGAGACATGGTCCCAGCCGTGAGGTATCAGTTCGTGGCCCGCAGAAGCAATCTGCCCCAGCAGTTCGGGCCTGGCAGCGGCTATCATCGGGCCGGGCAGCAGCGTGCCGTAGAGCATCGTCCGCCACCCATACATCGAGACTGCCCGGGTGCGCAGCATCTTGGCAACAAATCCGGGGCGCGTGAACGCGCGCCGGATGGCGCGGCCGGACCGGTCCGGCCCCATGGGCACGCAGAAAGTCGCGCGAACCTGCAAGGCGGCCAGGATTTCCAGCAGCCTAGGCACGCCCTTCAGGTAGCCCTCAAGGGTGTCAACATCAATCTTGATGCACAGCAGGGGCCTGCCTGTGCTCATGGGGTTGCCTGCATCTGCGCTACCCCACATGCGGCACAGCCGAGGGCGGCTGTGCCACATATCCTGATTGCTAGGGCGTGGCGGCAGCCGTATCGCTTGTCAGGCTGCGGAAATAGTCAATGGTATGCCGCAGCCCCTCCTCAAGCGGGGTCTCGGCTTTCACACCGAGCAGCGTCTCCATCCGCATCGTGTCCGGCACCCGGCGGGGCACGTCTTCGTAACTGGTCCCATAAACCGTTTCCTGGGGCACAAAGACGATCTCGGACTTCGAGCCCGACAGGCGCGCAACCATCTCCGCCAAGTCGCGCATCGTCGTTTCGACATTGCTTCCGATATTGATAATCTCGCCGACCGCCTTCTCGCGCAGCCCGGCCTCGACCGTGGCGCGAATGGCATCGGAAACATAGGTGAAGCATCGCGTCTGCAGGCCGTCGCCGACCACGGTAATCGGCTCGTTGCGCAGCGCCTTGCCCAGGAAGATCGTGATCACCCGGCCCCGGTCCAGCGCATCAAGCCGCGGGCCATAGGCATTGAAATAGCGCAGCACGACCACCGGCAGGCCCAACTTCCGATAGGCAAAGCAGAAATGCTCGCTTGCAGCCTTAGACGTCGAATAGCACCAGCGGTCTATGCGGGTCGAGCCGAGAACCCGGTCATCATCCTCAGACCACGGGATGCGCGGGTTGCGCCCATAGACCTCGCTCGTGCTGCTGAAGACCACCTTCTTCCCATGCTTGTAGGCCGCCCGCAGGACAACCTGCATGCCGTTGATGTTGACATTCAGCACCGCGTAGGGGTCGGCCACGTAGTGCTCGACGCCCACAACCGCTGCCAGGTGATAAACCAGGTCAGCCTGGCCCACCAGCGCGTCCACCATCGCCTCGTTGAGCACGCTGTCGTGCACGAAGGTGAAGTTGGGATGGCCGAGATTGTGCCGGATCTTGGCAATCGAGCCCGTGTCCATGCAGATCACGTTGTCGCCGCGTGCAATGAACGCATCCCCCAGATGCGCACCCAGAAAACCTGCTCCGCCCGTAATCAGTACCTTCATTCCGCTACCTCTCCTGTTGCCTGCTATGCTTTCGCCGAGCGCAGCGAAGAACCACGCTCGATATGATGCCGGGCAGCGAACTCGCAGCCTGACAATTCTTCTCCACCCTCCAGTTGAACCCTGCGAACCAGCAGGCTTCCTTCCCCGGTCGCAACCGAAATCCCCTCCTCGCCAGCCTGAAGAACAGTGCCTGGCGGGTGGAGTCGCGGGTACACCAGGCCCGGCGCTGGAACCGATGACCACACATACAGCCTGCCTGCGACGCTTTCGGCGAAAGCCCCAGGATATGGATGCGTCACCGCCCGCACCAGGTTGTGAATCCTGAGAGCCGGCCAGTGCCAGGAAAAGCGGCCGTCCTCCGGCGTGCGGCGTCCAAAGTAAGTGGCTTCGCCCTCATTCTGGGGGATACGCTGCGCCTGGCCCGAGCGAAGAAGCGGCCACGCGGCGCGCAATACCTCATGCCCTGCATCCACCAACTTGTGATACAGCGTCAGCGCGGTGTCGTGTAACTCGATGGGAACCGCAGCCTGGCCCACGATGTCTCCGGCATCCGCCCGCGGCACCATATACTGAAGCGTCATGCCGGTTTTCACCTCACCGTTCACAAGCACCCAGTTGACGGGCGCTCGCCCGCGATATTTCGGCAGCAGCGAGCCGTGCAGGTTCAGGCACCCGCCCGCAGGCAGTTCGAGGATCTGCTTCTTTACCAGGTAGCGATACCAGAGGCTGATGATGAAGTCCGGGCGCAGCGCGGCGATCTTCTCCGCCCACTCCGGCTGGTTGATGTTCTCCGGAGTGAAGACCGGCACGCCCCGCTCTCTCGCAAGGTCGGCAACAGACGGCCACCAGATCTCTTCTCCCGGCGCATCTTCGTGCGAGAAGACGGCCACTACCTGATCGTCGGTCTCCTCCAGGAAATAGCGCAGGCCCATGTGGCCAACCAAGTGATACGCCAGACAGATCACCCGCATCGCACGATCCCCTGCCCTAGAGCCCATTCCAACACTCACCAGGGCGAGACCCTTCGCTTCGCTCAGGGTGACCGATAAGCGAATCGCCGCCCTTGTTTGTCATTCTGAGCGGAGCGAAGAATCCCATAAGCGCTCATGACCACTTTTGAAATCACTTCTACCCTGGCTCATCCGGCTGAGGGCCTGCCAGGGCTTTCTCGACCGCTTCCGGTGCGGTCACGCGCACGCTTCGCTGCACTCGCCGCACGAGGTACTTTGGCCTGCCGCGAACCTGATCATAAATGCGAGTGAGATACTCCCCGATCAGACCGATGGCAAATATCTGCGCCCCGACGAAGAAGAACAGGATCGCGAACAGCGTGAAGACCCCTTCCACTTCCGGCCCCACTATCAAGCGCCGGATGATCAGGAAGATGGCGAAGGCTACCCCCAGCAGCGCCACGAAAAGCCCGCCCAGGCTCACCCAGTGCAGGGGCAGAGTGGTCAACGTCGTCATCAGGTCCAGGTTCAGCCGCCACAACCTGCTCCACGAGTATTTCGTCTTCCCGGCCTGGCGCTCGGAGTGCCCGACCTCGATCTCCGTAACGCGCTTCGAGAACATGTTCGCCAGGACGGGCAGATATGTGTGGCGCTCCGCGCACTGGTTGATGGCATCCACCACCGGGCGCGAATATGCCCTCAACATGCACCCGTAGTCGTGCAGGTAGTGGCCGGTCGCTGCGCCCAGTGTGCGGTTGAGCATCCAGGAGGCCAGCCGGCGGCTCAGCGGGTCGCGGCGGTGCCGCCGCCAGCCTGCCACCACATCATAGCCCTCCTGCACCCTCGCCACCAGTTTGGGTATTTCGGAAGGCGGGTTCTGCAGATCAGCGTCGAGGGTAACGACGACGTCTCCCTCCGCGTGCTCCAGCCCCGCCATCACAGCCGCGTGCTGGCCGAAGTTGGCCGCTAGTTCGATCACCTTCACCGCCGCCGAGCGGCTGTGAAACGTGTTCATCATCTCGAGCGAGCGGTCACGGCTTCCATCGTCAACCAGGACGTATTCCACGCCCTGGGGCAGCGTGCGCGCAACTTCGTCGAGCGCCTCCAGCAGCCGGGGCAGCGATTCCTCTTCGTTATAGACTGGCACGACTATGCTTACTGCCGCTCGTTCATTAGCCATCGCCCATCACCAGTTTCCAGCCCCCCCCCCGCGCGACACACCACAGCCCATCTCCCGTATCTAGAACGCTTGAAAGACCATCATGGTTCACGTTGCTCCCGCGCTTCATTTTCGAGTTTTGCTCCTGCAAGCCTGCCTGCTTCCCGGCCGGACTTGCCGCCGTGGCGGCCGGAACGTCTTGGATAAAGGAGTATCGGCGGTCGGTGCATCGCTTCGCGCGGCCAGGGCACGAGACCCGTCAGCCTGAAGAAAGATGCATTCCCGAGCATCAGGTTCCCCGAATTCGCCGCCACTGGCTCAAACATCGTCAGGTCCTGCGCCTTGCCCCAATCCTCGAGATCAATGTTCAGCAGGACCGGGCCTCCCTGCGCAAGGCGAGACAAGTTTCGCTTCCCCTCCAGGAAGAAATCCCGGTCCTTGCCCGCCCGGTCCGCCAGAACCAGTTCGCTCTTGTCATCAACCAGTACCAGCCGCCTCCGCGTATAGAACCCCAGGCTCTGGTCGTAGCACCCCCATTCTGCGATCCTCACTTCGGGAGGTAGATGGGGCAATGCCTTCGCCAGCGTTGAGACCTTCCTGTAGCGAGCCACCTTGCCTGTAGCCGCAATGAGGGCGGGCGTCGCTATCAGGACCGCAAGGCCGAGGGCCACTGGCACCAGACTCCGCCGCCAGATAGCGATGCCTATGGTCGCAGCGCACGCAACCAGTATCACTTGCAGCCCAACGCCCAGCGGCGCAATCTCCGCGTAGGGTACGTAGTGCTGCCTGCTGCTCGCGACTGGCGGCAACGCGGCCAACAGGACGAGAAACAGAAGCGCCGCTGCTGCGCACCATGCCGCGGCCCGCCCTCTCGTTCCGCCCTCGGCCAGATGCCAGCCGACCAGCACTGCAGCTGCGGGATACGCCGGCAGAATGTAGGGCACCAACTTGCAACTGCTGGCGCTGAAGAAAATGATGACTCCGGCCACCCACACCAGCAGATAGAGCGCTGCGGTGTCGCTCGTACCGACTTTCTTGCCGCCCTCGCCTGCCGCGCTCTTCGTCAGTCGAATCGCAGATCGCCCACGCCGCCATGCCACGGCAAACGCGGGGAGAAGCATCGGGCCCCACGCTGCCAGCCCCAGGATGAATATCGGGAAAAAGAACCAGGCCGGCCTCACGTGCTCCTTGCTCTCTCCAAGGAAACGCTCAATATGCTGCACCACCACGAAGAATCGCAGAAACTCCGGATTCCGCAGGCTGACCGACACGTGCCATGGTAGCACTATTACCGCCCACAGCAGCAACCCCGGCCACCACGCCATCGTCTTCAGCGCCTTCAAATCGCGACGCAACGCCAGAAATGCCATGACAAGCAACGCGGTAAGCACCGGCGCCACAGGACCTTTGGCCATAGTTGCAAGGCCAAGCAAGGCCCACGCGCCGACATACCAGGCGCGCTGGCTCTTCGGCTCCTGGCACGCATACCCCAACCACCAGCAGCACCAGCAACCAGCCAGCAGCAGGCTGAAGAGCCCGTCAATCACAAGCAGCCTCGCCATCACCAGCGGCAGCAGACTCGTCAGATAGACCCATCCGGCTAGCAGCCCAGCGCGCTGGCCCCCGATCTTCGACCCCATGGCCATTACAAGCAGAACAGTGGCCAGGCCGCACAGGGCAGGCACAATCCTTCCCGCCGTCTCCGTCCGGCCCAAGGCCCCCATCGCGCCCGCTGTCAGCCAGTAAAAGAGCGGGGGCTTCTCGAAATAGCGGACATAATTCAGGTGCGGCGTAACAAAATCCCGCGTCGCGAGCATCTCGCGAGCGATCTCTGCGTAGCGGCCTTCATCCGGATCCAGAAACGGGTAGGAACCTATTCCCCCGAAATACACGGCAATCGCCAAAGCCACGAGCAGATACCAGGCCCACGTGCGTCGGGCCCGGTGGAGTTTGGCTTTTGTCGGTTCGCCCTCTGCGGACCCTGCTGGCACATCGAGCGCCTTTGACCTGGCCGCAAGAAACATTGTCGTCGGGAATCCCAATCCTACTCTAGCAGAAAAAGACGCGCATGGTAAGCCTTTGGTTCACGCCAAGTCGCAGTAGTGAGGCTGTCCAGGAATTCGCCTTTGCGCTCAGCGGCAAGTCCTCGCCTCCCCCTTGATGCAGGACACTCGTCAGTGCTCGGGGCAGCGCTCTTACCTCTCCATCGCCTCGGGCGCGGGAACGGGCTCCCGGCGCACGCGCTCCTTGGGGACGCGCACCAGGCTCGCGGCAATCAGATTGCAGAGGGCAATGCATGCCGCCCCCACGAAAACATACTGAAACCCGAACGCCATCCACACGAACCCGCCCAGGCTGGGGATTGACATCGAGACCGCATGGTCAATCGTTATCCCCACGGACAGCGAGGCGTGAATGTCCTGCTCGCTTTCCGCGATCTTGTCCAGGTATGTCGCGCGCGCCATTCCCACCGCGAACAGGATCTGGTCGAGCGCATAGCAGACATACACCAGGCGCACCGGGTTGGCCAGCGGCAGTTGCCCCGCGAACCCATACCCCAGGCAGACGCCGACAAGCAAGATGGCGTCCGACATCAAGACCACGCGCTCGCCCAGGCGGTCAATCAGTTTCCCGAGTTGCGGCTGGAAGAAGATGCCGACTGCCGATGCCGCGACCCATATCTTCGCGATTGTCGGCGCCGGCTCGCCGAAGACCTTGACCAGCACCCAGGGGCCGAACGTTATGAAAACCTGCTTCCGCGCGCCGGAGAAGATATTGAGCACGTAGTAGAGCCAGTATTGTCGCTTGAGCACCAGTTTCGGCCGCTGGCTGCTTCTCGATCGCAAAGGCGCCAGGCGAGAGAACACTGCGGCGGCGCAGAATGCGGAGCCCGCGGCGATGGCGAACGTCGCGCGGTAGCCGATGTGCAGATACTGCAGGCCTGTCCACACCACCACCGCGCCCAGCAGACCGGCCCCCACTCCTACCGAACCGATGCGCCCCATCAGCCCGGCGCGGCGATCCGGAGGACCCAGGCTGAGCGCGATCGTGCTGCTGACAGGCATCAACATGTGGTTCCCTGCGCTCCACAGCACCATGAAAGCGATCATCAGCCAGTAATTCGTGCCCAATGATGCCAGCCCGACGATGCCGAGAGCCACGGCGACGGCGGACAGGACGCCCAGCCTGGTCTCCGACAGGAAGAACAGAATCCCGCCCATCATCGTTACCAAGAAGCCGGGCAGTTCGCGCGGGAACTCCAGCACGCCTCGCTGCCTGGCAGTCATCCCGAACGTGTCGTTGAGGAAATTGTTGAACGTGGTCTCGAAGATCCCGCCCGTCATCCCCAGGGCCGCAACCGCTGCCATGAAAAGCGCGAGTTGCCGCCTACCTCTGCCGGCATTGTTCGTGTGTGCGCTGCGCATTCTCGCGAAAGGCCGCCCGGAGACGCACGCAACGCGCGCGGTGCGCGCATTTGCGTCCCCTGGGAGTGGCATTGGTTCGGCGCGCGCACCACCTCCTCCTCTCGCACGCGCCCGCACAAACACGCCTGCGATAGGCGTCCCCGTTAGAAGGTCGCGGCCGCGTGGGCGCGGAAGACTGGCCCGCCAGGCGCGCCTGCGCGCGCCGGCCCGGCCGATGCAAGGAGGCAGAGGTGCTGATTCGCATCATTCGCACTGCTCAAGTCGCCGCAGTGCTGATCTGCTCCGTGCCCCTGGCGCTTGCGACGGAGGAACCGCC
>Ga0315296_10004058_pt1 | contig 12071 bp, 10 predicted proteins | sample YL17G14_18_MG_FD_203921 | JGI IMG/M metagenome (GOLD analysis project Ga0315296, IMG submission 203921) | Sediment microbial communities from Yellowstone Lake, YNP, Wyoming, USA - YL17G14_18 | ecosystem: Environmental > Aquatic > Freshwater > Lake > Sediment | place: USA: Wyoming | collected...
GTCCAGTGACGACTTGAGACTCTTGATGTCGCTTCGACTCAGCTGGCGTGGGATCGAAGGTGAGATCTCGAATGCGTCGAATCCTGCTTGGGCCGCAAGCTTGACCGCTTTCGGAATTCCAAGATGCGGGTGGGACACGTGAAACGTGCAAGCAAGTTTCAAGACAGTAACCGATCGCACATAGGGCACGCGTTGCCTTAAGAAAGATTCCTATGTGAATTCAAGGATAGTAGAAATGTCGATTGTGCTAGATGGAGGTCTCTGCCTCAGTTTACCACTTCTTCGTTGATCAATCGAGTGCTGAACGCCCTATCGATCTGACAAATGACTTTGAAGTCTGGATCCAGCGCTGGGATGTCTCGAGCGGTTCGTCTACCACGTCGAGTTCCATAATGCACCCACGTCCTTCGTCAAGCGTCCGGTCCAAAATGGCCTTGATTTCAGCTTCAGCGTTCGGGATTCGACGTAATCTTCTTTGAATAATCATTTTTCTTCCCCTAATTAGACCCGCAGCTTTCTTCAGATCCGACCAGGGACTGATCTCAAGTCGCTTGAGACCCGGGATTGAAGTAACCTGGTCTAGTATTGGCGTGAGGTTTCCACAACTATGATAGTAGAATAGCTCTCCGCCGTAGAAGTCCGCGAGCTTCTGCTCGTAGGGAAGGATGAACTCTCTGTATATCTTGGGACTAATGACAGAGCAGTCAACTTCGTCACTGTCCAACCATGGGTGATGGATCTTTGATCCGAGGAACTTCTCCCGTTCCTTCTCCCATCGAATTCTGGATTCGGTCGTGAACTTCATGAGTTTGTGAACGAAGTCAGGTCTTCGGAAAGTGTCTATGAGTAGATTCTCCAAGCCTCTGAGTGCCCATGCGACTCCCCAAGGGCCGGTTACGAATCTTGGAAATGCAACTTCCAGCTTGCCTTTGACGCGTTTCGTGATGGATTCATAGAATTCGTGTGCCAGCGGCATCATTCCGCTCTTATAGAAATCGGGATATTGTAGCTCATCAAGATCGTCTTCTCTCTTCAATATCGGGGGTCCACTGAGCGGATCCCTTTTTGTGCCGAAGACGGGCTCGACTCCGAACATGCTCGTATCGAACGGTGGACCGAGATACATGGAAACCTGGGCGTTTATGTGATCGATGATGTTCCAATTCCCAAAAGTGCCACCGACAAGGCCGTCATCCGGGAACCACTTCCTGTGAGCCTTCGTCATGAGCAGGGTCGATTCCAAATGTGCATCAGCGCTCCGGAACATTCCAACGAGATCAATCCCCAATCGTTCAGCATAGAAGTACCTCGAATGTCCCACCGTGATTGGGATCTTCTCTGGCTCTTGAAACGCATAGAACCTGGTCCAGAACTCTCTCAGAGCCCCTTGTTCCGGACTGTTCGCGAGCTTGTGGACATCGTCGATGAGAGAGTCGATACTCAATCCTCACCACATCCATGGCATAACTCGTAGAAGTGGGAATCTAAGCTTTTGAGACATCCAGCGCGATGGAAGTCGGCTAAACTGATTAAGAGTAGTTGTCCCAGAAACAAAAGGAGGAGGGAGGGATTGTGAAGATCCCTCTCTAAACGGGCGGTATCTCCTTGAAGACCAGGTCGAGATTGATTCCCTGACTCTTTCGGATGGCTCTTGAGACCCAGTATGCGATGAATCCGCTCAAGTAGGCTCCGGCGAGTATCGCGATGGCGAGTGTGCCTGTGGCTCCAATCGCTGGAGTGGTCATTGCCATGTAGATTGTCCAAGCGAGTACTGGCACGTCGATGGCGGCGACGACTGTCATTAGCGGAATCTTGCCAATGTTGAATCTGCCCGCTGATTTCTCGTATGTGTCCTTGAGTCTGAACGGTATGACGGCTGCTGCTATTGCTGCGAGTAACCACACAGTTGCTGTTCCTGCTGCCGTGTTGAGCATGGCATAGGCGTAGGGGGTAAACTCAACCAAGGCTGAGCCGCAAAGCGTGATGATTCCTGTGAGGATGATTGCTTTTGTTGGTGTGTGGAATCTTGGATTGACATCGGTGAATGAGGTGGGTATGACTCGGTCGAAGGACCACGCGAACATTATTCTTGTGAGGACGTACCACATGCCTATGTCCGGCACGAAGTTTGCTAGGAAGAGGCTGAATCCCATGATGAATATCAGGAAGATGTTGTCGGTCAAAGCGCCTGCAAAGTATGTTATGAAGGCAGGAGAGGGGAGGGTCCAGAGGCCTAGAGACTGGACGTACTGAGACGCGTATATGAAGTCGTATCCTATTCCGCTTACAGCGAGATTCATTCCAACCAAGTCGATGATGTAGACTATAACTAATCCGACTGCGGTTGCTATTGGTAGGTTCCTGCAAAAATAGGATAATCAAGATTGAAGGTGGATACGACGGCTGGTACGATTTCACATTAGTGAGCGTTCATCCCAAGTCCGAAGAATCAGGCCCAGCGGACGCCCCCGTCGCGGTGTCCGGTTCGAGAGGCATTTCAACCGCAGCAGCAAAGGAGACCATAGTGATTCCCTACAACAACCTAGATGCTGCGGAGACTATCGTGAAGAAGTTCAGCAAAGAAGCCGCAGCTCTGATCGTGGAGCCCGTTGCCTTCAATATGGGATGCGTTCTGCCAAAAGAAGATTATCTTAAGGGTCTCAGAGAGATTACTGAGCGCCAGGATGTCCTGCTGATATTTGATGAGGTCATTACAGGTTTCAGGATGGCCCCTGGCGGCGCACAAAGCTACTACAAAGTGACCCCTGACATATCGGTCTTCGGCAAAGCCATAGCGAATGGTTTTCCGGTGAGCGCAGTCGTAGGAAAGAAGGAGGTCATGGAAATCACGGATCCCAAGAAAGGCAAGGTCCCCTTCATGGGCACGTACAACGCCAGCCAAACATCATTAGCCGCGTGTGATGCAAGCCTCAGGCAGCTCGCCGACGGAAAAGTGCAGAACCATCTCCACAGAGCTTCTGAAACACTTGTGAAGGGTTTCAATGAAGCTGCAGGCACAGTTGGAGTTGCGGCTCGAATGCAGGGAATCGGTGGAAAGTTCCAGGTCTATTTCACGAATCATGAGGTTAGCGACTACAGGACCGCAGCGTTATCTGATGAGAAGAAGTACGCAGTGTTTCAAAAGGCCATGATGAATCGTGGGATCTATTTCTATCACGGGACCTCGTTCCCGACTCATCTCTTCCACCATGGGGTATCCTACGCACACTCGGATGAAGACTTGAACGCTGTTTTGAAAGCTGGTGAAGAAAGCCTCAAAGAAGTGAAGAGATCGGGTTAGCCTGCAACCGTCGCCATAAGCGCATCGCATACGCGTTGGCAGGAAATGCTACCGTGAATGCGCGGTATTTCAGGAACATGAGGCGCGCAGCTTGTCAACAACGTCTGTCGAAAGCGGGAGCGTTGCTTCTTCCATTAGTTCGGCCATAGCAGCTATGCTATCTTCAGGAACATAGTTCTCTGTCGACGCAACGATCATCACTCTATCGCCTGGAATCATCAGTCCCAGTTCCCGTGCAAGGTATTGCTTCACAGCACGAGGAGATGTTCCCAATGCAGTCGAGACAGAAGATGGGAAGTTCACCCAGAGTATCTTGTTTGGCCATAGGTTGAGGGCCTCACCGATAGCTAGGTCTCCCATTGGGGGCGGTGTGAATCCGTCTATTATGTCAACACTGGATCTTGCGATCAGATCTGATAGCGGAGCAAGTCTCCCGTCCATGTGAACTGCCATCATCTTTCCTTTGCGATGCAGTGTCTCGGCGCATTTTGAATAGGTGCGCAGGTGGTATCTCTCGAACAGTGGTGGGTTAACCAGGTAGCCGTCTATATTGCCTCCATAAAGGACAACCTCAGAAGGGGAGTCAGCTGCCAGTGGGAACAGCTCCTCCTCATATTTCTCTTCAAGGATATCGCAAACCTCTTCTACGCGGCATTTGCTCTTAGTCAGATCTCTGAATAACCCCGCAATTCCGACAAACTCCAACAGAAGTCTCTGCATGGGCTCGTAAGGGAGTTCCGCAATGACTATGCCATCGCTTCCTAGTCGCTTCATCTGATCCTCGATAGCGTAGTAGTACTGCTCATAATGCAGGTCCTCAATGATGAACTTCAAGACTTCGTAGTCTTGAGGCTTCTTCACCATGAACTCCGTTATTTGGGGTACCATCCCCCTCCAGTCGCGGCCAAAACAAGCTATTCCGTAACCAATTCCTGCAGCCAGCGTTTCGGTCAGGGTCCCTATCGGTGTATGATAGCTTCTGACAAGTCTCTCAGACTGGTCAATTCGTGTTTGTATTTCCACTCTTGAGAATCGCTCAACATAGCAGGGCCTGTTGCAGAGTAGCGCCATCCCCTTGTTTCTTGCGATTCTCTCTGCCTCTCCGCGTGGAAGGTGCCGCTCACAATGCGCAAATGGTAACCTGTCGATCACATCTCCTCGAATGAGGGCAAGTACCCTTTCTCTCGGAGTCATCAAACGATCTTCTCTCCGATCTTGGGTCCGCTAGCTTGGTCTCCTACCTATTTGGGTTGACCGCGCCGCGATTGCTTCTTCCGTCTTGAGGACAATGCGGTCGGATATGCGACAGGACCTAACCGACCAAGAGGATTGGGTTTCCTCGCGGAGAGACTTGTTCTCCTCGCCTGATTTGCTCCAAATTCCGCTTAGTTCATCATGCCCACGTTCTCTTTCTAAAGGGGAATACGAACTTCCAATGATTCGATCCAGTTCACGAAGCCCGACATGAGCTGCGAATACTACTAGCGAGAATTGGTCGCTCGTGCGAGAAAAGTCAACGCCACCTTTTCAACAGCCGCGATCGTATCGTCCAAGTCCCTCCGCAAGAGAATCGGCAAGGCATCCGTTAACCAAAACACTTCCCTGTGGACGGCCTCCGCGACTGGGAATCTCTGGGTTTTGTAGTCGATCGCGTCTGTCCGGTGAGGGCAACTGAACGGACAATTCGTTCCTCCGTATCCGAGCTTCTTGCTGAATAGTTCGGTATTGGGTAAGAGCGGCGTTGATCTGCTGGGGCTGATTGGAATGCCCTCCGCTGTCAGTGCTCTCTCAAATTGCTCCCTAGTCATTCCTAGCACCTTTGTGTCTACTCTCAGGGCGTAGTAGTAGAATGCATGGCTCACCGACGGCGCTTCGCTAGGCGGCCTTACTCCCTCAATCTCCCGGAGGTGCTTCGTCAAATATGCCGCATTTCGTCTTCTCGTCTCAACCATTCGATCGAGTTTCTTCAATTGCTCCCTGCCAATAGCTGCTTGGAACTCCGTCATTCGATAGTTGTAGCCGATTCCATAGAATTCGTGAACGTTGCTAGTAGCATGTCCTCTGAAGAAATTATGAATTGAACCCATCTTCTGAGCAAGCTCATCATCGTGAGTCAAGCAGAAACCCCCCTCTCCAGTGCTCATTATCTTGCCGTCGACCGTGCTGAATGTCCCCACATTTCCAATGGTTCCTGCCAGCTTTCCTTTGTACAAGGCTCCGCTCGCTTGAGCCGCGTCTTCTAGTATCCAAAGGTCATGCTTCTGAGCAATCTCGCGAAATGCGTCCATTTCAGCAGGGTGACCCGCGAGGTGAACTACCACGATCCCCTTTGTGCGTTTGGTGATAGCTCTCTCGACTTCATGAGGATCCAAGTTGTAGGAGTCGGAGTCTATGTCGGCGAACACTGGTACGGCATTCTGGTAAAGCGCAGCGCTTGCACTGGCAACGAAAGTGTAGGGGGTCGTTACGATTTCGTCTCCAGGTCCCAAGCCGAGCGCTGCCATTGCCACATGGAGAGCTGCTGTTCCGTCAGAAACAGCCAAGGCATGCTTGACGCCGAAGTGCTTCTCTAAGTCTCGTTCATATTGATCGACAACAAGCCCCCGGCGCCATACGCCTGACTTCAGGACTTTAGTGACGGCTCGGATTTCTTTGTCATCAACTATAGCGTGGTACTGAGGAAACTCACGCCGTCTGATGGGCCTGCCTCCTTCCATTGCGAGCTTTTCAACCATGATTGTTCACTCAGACGGGATTGGCAACTGACATCCTATCCATGAGGAGATAAGATTCTCTCTGCTTTATTCTTTCATGGAACCCAGGGCATCTTCCCACGCCCTCTCGATGCCCACGCTGCGCGCAGGACTCACGTGTCAGTTCTCTCAGAGGCCTTTAAGGCAAACTCGCCATCTCTGTTCTTGGTGTGATCAATACGGACGCAAAGACGCTCGATCCTGTGGAAGAGGCGAAGAGGATTCTGAGAGCAGCACAGGATGAGAGGACAACTCTAAGGCTCATTGGCGGTCTGGCGATTCGTTTTCACTGTCATGGACGGCACTCTATGCATCTACGGGCCTATCGCGATATTGATCTGTTTGGCTTTGAGAAAGAATCCGAGCGAATATTCTCTGTATTTCGTAAGCTTGGCTATTCATCCAACGATGTCTACAACGCGATATATGGTCGCACTCGTCTACAGTTCATCGATCACGAGACCAGCTGGGAGGTAGACGTATTCTTGGATCGGTTTAGGATGGAACATGTGCTGGATTTCAGAGAGCGCCTGCAATTGGACGCAGTAACAATCCCGGTAACAGACCTCTTATTGACCAAACTCCTGATCTTCAAACTCAATGCAAAGGATGCTAAGGACGTAGTAGCTCTTCTGGAGGACCATCAAATCGGATACGTTGACGATCAAGAGACACTGAACTTGAATCGTATGGCGCAGGCATCGGCAAGAGACTGGGGGTTGTGCAAGACGCTGAATGATAACCTAGAGACGATGATCAACTTTGCAGAGATAGGCGAATTCACTCCTCTCGAGAAGAGAGACCTGACGCAGAAGCTGACGATGATTCGAGTCTACGTACAAGCACAGAGGAAGACGCTCAGGTGGAAGCTGAGGAGCCTACTTGGCGATAAAGTGGCTTGGTACGATGATGTGGAAGTGGGGGAAGGAGAAGCGCATTGAAATTTATCTTTTCGACGGTAGTCTCAATTGACTGCAAGGAAAAGGTCCGCCTATTCAGAAGAACCAGGCTTTCCTACAGCTTCTTGTTGACCGAAAGATTGTTGTCGCAATTGATGGCAGACTAGATAAAAGCGATATATGCGTTGTATCGGTGCACATTGCACTGGGTCATGAGATGCTAGAGATACTTGACCGGACGCAGATAGAAAGGATTCACTTCTCAGCACTCGAAGTGCTTGAAAGGACCGGGGTCGTAATAGAGCAAACTGACACCCTGAAATCCCTAAAAGACGTTGGTGTGCAAGTCGACTTAGATAGGAAACTAGCTCGGTTTCCCCCATACGTAATTCAAGACTACGTACGCAAGGCTCCTCCCCACTTCTTGCAGGCCGGAAGGAGCAGGAAATTCGATTTCGTTGTGCGAAATGGATCCGTCTTCGCACGCTCTCTTTCGGGTTGTAGTCACGTCTTGGACATGGAGACCGGACAATGCAGGGAAGCCACCAAGAATGACACAGCTGATGGGGCGAGAATAATCGATGCGTTGGACAACATACACTTTTGTGGTGGCTGGATCTACCCAGGTGATGAACATCCTTCCTATCGAGATGTGAGTCTGTTCAAGATATTTCTGGAAAACTCCGAGAAGCATGTTTGCTTGCAAGCATACGAAGGCAAGAATCTCGAATTCATGATCGAAATGGCCAAGGCCGTCCAGGGAGGAGAGAACGAGCTACGAAGACGGCCTGTTCTGAGTATCGTATTGGCTCCGTCGAGTCCGCTTAAGCTCGGCAAATTCATGATAGACCAAATCGATCTCGCTGGACGATATGGAGTTCCGGGGCTATTCTGTTCGACGCCTATTGCGGGCGCAACGTCACCCATAACCCTCGCCGGAGACCTGGTAATCGTACACGCCGAGAATCTTGCTGGTATTGCTATCTCTCAGATCCTACATCCAGGCGCGCCAGCCGTGTACGGCCCACGGCCGAATACGATGGACATGAGAACTGGCAACGCGGCTTGGGGATCAATAGAGTTCGGCATATTATCCGCCGCAAGTGTTCAGCTCGGGCACTTTTGTGGTCTCCCAGTTGACACCTACAGTCTCGGCACAGACTCCAAGACCCTCGATGAACAGACCGCAGCCGAGAAATCATTGAATCTCTTGCTTCCAGCTTTGGCTGGTGCAAACCTATTGACAGGGGCAGGCTTCATTGAGACAATACGCACAGCCAGCTTCGCACAAATAGTCATCGACAATGAGATTCTGGGAATGGTTTACAGGACCTTGAGAGGAATAACGGTTGAGGACGAGAGTCTCGCCTTGGAATTGATAGACAAAGTAGGCCCTGGAGGAAGCTACTTGGCGGAGAAGCATACTAGGAAACACGCGCTACTGGAGCATTTTATCCCCGCAATCTTCGACAGGAATGTAAGAGAGACGTGGGAGCGGAAAGGATCAAGAGATGTAGCTCAAGCGGCGAAGGAAAAAGCCGCAGACATTCTTAGCAAACATCACCCAAGCGAACTCGACAAAGATGTCCAACGACAGCTGGATGCGATTATGACGAGGGCGAAACAAACGCTACACAGGACGTGAGGTGGGCACTAATGACCGATGTTTTGGATAGGGTTTACCAGGCTGTCCTGGATTGCGATCCAGACATTGTAGCGGAATCAGTCCATCAAGCTATCGACGGAAAAATCGATCCGTTGGTCGTCCTTGACAAACTGAATGCGGCCATCAGAACGGTTGGGGAGAAATTCGGAAAGGGAGACGTTTTCATCACCGATCTTATGGGCAGCGCCGAAGCCATGAAGGCGGGGATCCAAATCATCGAGCCATTGATTCTCAAGAATAGGAAGCGGGTTGAAACTCTTGGCAAGATCGCAATGGCCACCGCTGAAGGTGACATTCATGACATTGGCAAGAATATCGTAGTCACGCTGCTAAGAGCGGCGGGCTTTGAAGTGACCGATCTCGGAGTCGATGTGCCCACAGAGAGGATCGTAGAAACGATCACGAAAGAGAAATCTCAGGTGGTCGGAGTCTCAGCTCTGCTGACCTCTACAGTTGCCGCTCAGGAGAGGCTGATTAGGAGACTGGGCGAACTTGGGACTAGAGATGCAGTCAAGGTAATGGTAGGAGGCGCCGCTGTCACGAGAGAGTGGTCGAGGAGAATTGGCTCGGATGGATACGCACCTGATGGGTTGACGACCGTTGGGCTGGTTAAGCAACTGACCGGTGTCGCGCTGGAGACCTGATCGGATCTACAGTCGCAACTATGACATGAGTTTCTTGACCGATGTTACGATCGCATCCTTTCCGGGCATGTATGCTTTCTGAAGGGGCGGGCTGAATGGCGCTGGTATATCCGGACACGCGATGCGCTCTATTCCCTCAAGATAGTCCATGGCCCTCTCCGTGATTCGCGCCACGACCTCAGCACCAACACCGCATGTGCTACAGCTGTCTTCTGCGGTGATGAGGCGTGCCGTCTTCTTCACAGATGACAAGATCGTGTCGGTGTCGAGCGGGACAAGCGTTCTCGGGTCAATCACTTCAATGCTGATCCCTTCAGACGCCAAAGCATCAGCGGCCGACAAGGCCTCGCCAACCATCCTCGAGACCGCAACGACGGTGGCGTCGTTTCCCGGCCTTTTGATGTCCGCCTTGCCAAAAGGAATCACGTAGTCACCCTCAGGTACTTCCCCGTGTCTTCCGTATAGCGCCGCACATTCCACAAAGAGCACGGGATTGTTCCCGCGAATCGCCGCTTTCAGCAGACCTTTGGCATCCGCAGGAGTCGAGGGAGTCGCCACCATTATTCCGGGAGTATTCATGTAGAAAGAGGGAAAGAACTGAGAGTGTTGCGCTCCAGTATTCCTCCCTAGGCTGTATTGTGTTCTGATAACCACAGGCGCTGTGAGTTTTCCCCCGGTCATGAAATGCATCTTGGGCAAATGGTTGACAAGCTGATCGCTGCATTCGTGAAGAAAATCCATGTACATTATTTCGGCCACGGGGCGATAACCCATAACTGCAGCCCCTGTCGCGGCGCCGATTATGGCGTTCTCGGAGAGAGGTGTGTCTCTGACTCGTTCTGGTCCGAACTCGTCGAGCAGACCCTTCGTGACTTTAAAAGCGCCTCCGAATTTCCCGACGTCTTCGCCCAAGATGAATACTTTCTTGTCGCGGCGCATCTCCTCTGCCAAGGCATCGCGAATCGCTTGAGCATATGATATGGTCGTCATCTTGTGCACACCTGTGGCCTCAAGCCCACACGAACTTTGCCAGCAGATCATCGGGCGGGTACGGTCTGTCTTTGGCGAACGCAACAGCTTCTGCAAGTCTAGACTTGACTTTGCTGCGAATTGCGTCAAGTTCCTCCACGGTAGCCAGATTCTCCGTTGTCAGTTTCCGCTCGAATGCTTGAATCGGATCACGCTTCATCCAGTCATCGACTTCTTGCTGGGTTCTATAATCCAAGCCGGTATCGTAGACCCCGTGGCCTTTGTAGCGGTACGTTTCGCATTCCATGAGAGTCGGTCCTTCACCCTTCTTTGCCCTAGAGACGGCCTGCGAAGCGGCTTCATAGACATCAAGTACGTTCATGCCGTCCGCAGATAGACCGGGAATGCCGTAAGCTTGGCCTCTTTGAGCGATGCTTGCTGACGTCGATTTTGATACGGGAACAGAGACAGCGTAATGATTATTCTCACACACGAAGACCACAGGCAGCTTCCATACAGCCGCCAAATTCAATGCTTCATGGAATGCTCCGGTGTTAGTTGCGCCGTCTCCGAAGAAGCATACCACGCAATTCGTTTTCTTATCCATCTGCAGTGCCAGTGCGACGCCAACGGCAAGTGGTATCCCACCGCCGACAATTGCCGTAGAAAAGACGACGCCTGCCTGCAGGTCGGTACTATGCATGGAGCCTCCAAGACCTAGACACATTCCAGCATCTTTACCCATCAGTTCGCTAAGGATGGCTCGTTCGGGGACCCCTTTCGCCACACTGTGTCCATGTCCCCTATGGTTACTAACAACCAAATCACCCTCTCCCAAGGCAGCACAAACACCAGCCGCTACCGCTTCTTGGCCTATGTATGGATGTGCGAGTCCTGGGATCAGTCCCTGCTTGAAGAGCTCCACAACCTCCTCTTCGAGCATTCTCTGCCTGACCATGGTTTCGTAGAGAGAAAGAAGAGAAGTCTTCGAAATCGCTGCCGTCATTATTTTCGCCACGCAAGAATATGTAGCAATTATCTAAAGCTTCCTTGAACCAGCAAGCATTTGCGCGGCGAAACGGATGACCAATCGCCATCGTCACCAGATTTGGTCGCTCGCCCAATTCGACTATGCAACAAATCTGCCGACGGAGTTGTCTATACGCGTGCATAGATTGGCAGAGACATTGGCGTGTCAGAATGTGGGAAGCGGAGTTCCACAACTGATCCCAGAGATAGAGCAGCTGTGAACAAGGATAGCGCTAAGGAAAGAGAGAAATTGCAGCACCGTCGAATAGTGAATCAGCGACACTGCTACTCTCCATGATCCATGTTTGGTCGGTGAAGGGAAGGACAATGTATTGAAAAGTTGTTCGCCTAAAGTGAGAATGCCGGTTGTAATTCTACTCATGCTCACGCTTTCCCCTCTGCTGACCATTCCGCGCTCTCTCTCGACTGCAACCTATGCCTCTGACGGTGCCAAGGCGGCGCTGACCGAGTGGACCATTCCGACTGTTGGGGGCCAACCGACTGGCTTGGCATTGGACCCGTCTGGCAAGTGTTGCTGGTTCGTGGAATCAGCCGGCAACAAAATAGCCCATCTTGACTCTGCAACCAACACATTCCGAGAATGGGCGATCCCCACGCCCGACTCAGCGCCGACGAGCCTAGCGCTGGCGATGGCATCGGGGTCCTTGGCCGTGATCGGCACCGAGTCGACCAAAGAGAGGATATTTCTCTTCTTTCCAGGCACGGGGATGTTCAAAGAGTACACACTGCCATCAGGTTTGCGTCCTCAGCACATCTCGATTGAGGACAATGGAACAGTGATTAGAGCTT
>Ga0315296_10004059_pt1 | contig 12071 bp, 11 predicted proteins | sample YL17G14_18_MG_FD_203921 | JGI IMG/M metagenome (GOLD analysis project Ga0315296, IMG submission 203921) | Sediment microbial communities from Yellowstone Lake, YNP, Wyoming, USA - YL17G14_18 | ecosystem: Environmental > Aquatic > Freshwater > Lake > Sediment | place: USA: Wyoming | collected...
CTGCTGGACCGCAAGTTCTGCCACATCAGGATGGAGGGCAGAACCTTCGGCGACGTACCACTTCTCGTGGAAGTAAAAATGGAGGTATGGGACAGTCCCAACTCCGCCGGAGTGGTCATCGATGCCATCAGGTGCTGCAAGCTCGCCCTGGACCGCGGCCTGAAGGGAGCGCTGGTAGCGCCTTCGGCCTATTTCATGAAGTCGCCGCCGATTCAATATACCGACGATGAGGCACACCGGATGGTAGGAGAGTTCATCGCCGCCGATGCCCAACCTTCCGAGAAGGTCAAACAGCCCAAAAAACGGAGGGCTGCCAAATAGCTAGCCATGAAGATAGCGCTGGTATCACCTTATGACTTCGCTTATCCGGGAGGTGTGGTCAATCACATCTCCTGTCTTGAGCAGCAGCTCACACGCATGGGCCACGATGTTAAAATCATCGCCCCAGCATCAAAAGCGGTTTATACCCTGGGCGACCGGTTTATACGCATCGGCACACCCCGTCCAATACCGGTCAGCGGCTCCATAGCCCGCATTACCGTGTCCGTCCGGCTGGAGTCCCAGATAAAAGAGGTATTCGAACGAGAGAAGTTCGATATATGCCACCTCCACGAACCTCTGATGCCAACTCTCTGCACCACCGTCCTGAGATTAAAACACACGCCGATGGTCGGCACCTTCCATGCCTCCGGCGGCAAACCCTGGTATACCATGTTTTCGCCCATTATGAAGTGGTACCTCGACCGATGGTTCCGCAAGCTGGATGGTCGCATCGCCGTATCTAAAATAGCCCTGGGGTATGTAAATACCTATTTCCCCGCCGATTACACCATCATACCCAATGGGATTGATACCCGTCACTTCAACAGCCACGCCATTCCAATCGACACGTTCAAGGATGATAAAACAAATATCCTGTTCGTCGGAAGGTTTGAAAAACGGAAGGGATTCGACTACCTGTTGAAAGCCTACAAGATGGTCAAACAGGAAATTCCCGATTGCCGCCTTATCGCCGTAGGGCCCGGCGTGCGTCTACGCAACAAATATGAGAAGCATATTGAAAAGAACGCAATAGAAGATGTCGTTTTTACCGGCTATGTAACCTATAACGATTTACCCCGATATTATACGACCGCCGATGTCGTCTGCTTCCCGGCTACCGGTCGGGAGAGCTTCGGCATCGTCCTGCTGGAAGCCATGGCCGTCGGCAGGCCTATCGTTGCCTCATCGATAGACGGTTATGCCTGCGTACTTACCGATAACGTCGAGGGAATCGCCGTACCACCCAGGGACGAGAGCAAACTGGCCGAAGCAATTATCAGGCTCGTTAAAGACGAAAAGCTCCGGCAGGATATGGGCGCCAGGGGAAAACCAAAGGCAGAACAATATGATTGGTCAATCCTGGCCAAAAGAGTGCTTGATTTCTACACTGAAACACTGAACAGGATAAAGCAGCCAGGAGCAAGCCCGGAAAAAGAAACCGCACAGGTTAGTGCTAATTCAGGAAAGCACTGAGCAATGGCAAAACTAGCGGCAACCCGTAAAGTCATCGCAGACTGCTTCACGCAACCGATCGTCAGACTCCTTTCCAGGACGCCACTTACGCCAAACACCGTAACCTGGCTCGGATTTTGCCTGACTATAATCGCCGGGGCGCTTATAGTTACCGGGCATCTTCTGGCGGCCGGTGTTGTCGTGCTCGTAGCCGGCTTTTTCGATATGCTCGACGGCGCGCTGGCACGCGTTACCGAACGGATAACCCGGTTCGGCGCAATTCTCGATTCCACACTCGACCGCCTCTCTGAAGCCGTGGTGCTACTGGGTCTGCTGGCGGTATTCGTGCGGGAACAGGAGGTTGCCGGCAGTTTACTCGTCGGAATCGCCCTGCTCGGCTCACTCATGGTGAGTTATATCCGCGCCAGAATGGAAGGGCTGGGCATCGAATGTAAAGCCGGACTGTTTACGCGGCCGGAGAGGGTCATTATCCTGGCACTGGGTCTGCTGCTGAGCCAGTTCGACCATGCCATTATAGTCGCCCTGGGCTTAATAAGCATATTAAGCTTCTATACGGTCGTCGAGAGGCTGGTCTACGCCTGGCGACAGACAAAAGAGTAGTGGCCTACGTATAATTCCTATATATACCGAGAGTAAATGGAATAGACAATCCACGTCTTTGATGGTAGAATGTATGGGTTTTTGACTGAGGAGGTGAAAATGCCTGTTGTAGCTGTAATTGGAGCCCAATGGGGAGATGAAGGTAAAGGTAAAATCGTTGACATGCTGGCGGAGAAAGCCAGGTATGTAGTACGTTTCTCCGGCGGCGATAATGCCGGCCATACCGTCGTCAATCCCCACGGGGAATTCAAACTTCGGCTCACGCCTTCGGGTATTTTTTATCCCGGCGTTACGTCCATTATCGGCAACGGCGTCGTGGTCAATCCCGGCGTGTTAATCAGCGAGATAGAGGAACTGAACTCACGCGGCATTGATACGTCGAGGCTTCTTATCAGCGACCGAGCCCACCTGATTATGCCCTACCATATTCTTCTCGAAGGCCTGGAGGAGGACGCGCTCGGCGGCAAAGCTATCGGCACCACGCGCAAGGGTATCGGGCCGGCCTTTGCCGATAAAGTAGCCAGGACAGGCATCAGAGCCGGCGACCTTTTAGATAAGGAAGTATTACGGGATAGACTGGCAACAGCACTTGAGTATAAAAATAGAATATTGACTAAAGTATATGGAAAAGACCCACTGTCATTCAACGATATTTACAGCCAGTACTGCCAGTATGCCGACCGATGGGCTCCCTATATCTGCGATACAACTACGATACTGGCCGGGGCGATAGAGAGAAATGAGTCGGTACTCCTTGAAGGCGCGCAGGGCGTCCTGCTCGACCCGGATTATGGCACATATCCCTTCACGACATCTTCCTCGCCGCTGGCGGCCGGAGCCTGCCAGGGAGCCGGGATAAGCCCCAACCGGATTACCCATGTTATAGGCGTGTTCAAGGCATTTCAGACCAGAGTGGGCGCCGGGCCAATGCCGACGGAACTGAATGACGAAATCGGTGAAACCATACGAGAGCGGGGCCACGAATACGGTACCGTCAGCGGACGACCCCGCCGCTGCGGGTGGTTCGATACCGTGGCTGCCCGCCTGAGTGCACGTTTAAACGGCTTTCAGTCGCTGGCAATCACGCGCCTCGATATTCTGGATGTATTTCCCCGGTTGAAGATATGCATCGGCTACAGGCTGGACGGAAAGACCATCGATTACTTTCCGTCCAGTGTCACGGTTTTAGAAAAGTGCCAGCCCGTCTACGAAGAGCTGCCAGGATGGGAGAAATCGATAGAGGATGTCCGTAAGTTTAAAGACCTGCCGGCTAATGCTCAACGCTATGTGAAAAGGCTGGAAGAGATAATCGGTTGCCCGTCCAGCCTGATTTCCGTGGGTAAGAGAAGAGACCAGACCATCGTCAGGAAGTCGATTTTCTAAATTGTCATTGCGAGTCCATCCCGACGAAGTCGAGGAGGCGAAGCAATCCGTCAGTAACATATAAAAGTAGAATTACGGATTGCTTCGGGCTCTCGCCTGCCAAAGAACTTGTTCGGCGAGCAGGTCGCCCTCGCAATGACAGCTTGGTGATGATTTTTACCGGGTATGATAAGAAATGGCTATTATTAGAACAGCGACAGAGAAAGATATTCCCCGCATCCTGGAGCTATACCAGCAGCTATCACTCAAACCAGGGAGCTACCAAAAAACCGCTGTGGACAAATGCCGGCGGGTCTTTGCCGATATATCCGCCACACCGGGCTACAGCCTGCTGTTAGCCGAGGAAGACGGCGAGATTATCGGCACCACGGTACTGGTCATCCTGCCGGGGATGGCTCACGGCACCTCACCCTTCGCCGTGGTGGAATACGTCGTGGTGGATGAGAAGTGGCGGAGCAAAGGCATCGGTAAGCTGCTCATGGAATACGTGATAGCACGTTCCAGAGAGGTAGGCTGCTACAAAATTATGTTAACCAGCGACAAAAGGCGTAAACGGGCACATAAGTTTTATAAATCGCTAGGGTTTGAGACATCAGCACACGGGTTCAGGCTGTATTTATAATCCAAAATCCCCCTCAATCCCCCCTGCCTTCGCCGAAGCGGCTACGCGCAGGCAGGCTTTACGAAAGGGGGAGGAAAAAGAAGAGGGGACGTTAGCCCCCTCTTGGACTCCCCGCTTAATAGTAAAATAAACACGTTATCTAGTGAGTTACCTATACCTTCAGGTCCATCTTATAATTCTTTAAAATCTCCTCGATTTTGGCTGCCGCCGTTTTATCGACCTCGACAAGTGGCAGGCGCGGTTTGCCCACCCTGAAGCCAAGGGAGTTGAGGGCGTATTTTATCGGCGCCGGACTCGGCACGGAAAACATGGCGTTTACCAGAGGCACCAGGTTACGGTGGATAGCCGCCGCTTCGGCTATCTTACCGCTGAGAATTAAATCCATCATCTTCTTATACTGCTTACCGACAAGGTGCGTGGTCACGCCGATAACGCCATAGCCTCCGAGGGCCATGATGAGGAAGGTATCGTTATCATTGCCGCTCCAGATGAGGAAGCCTTCCCTGGAATTGTTAATCGTCTTGGCCACGTGTTCCATATTGCCACTGGCTTCCTTCACACCGATGATGTTATCTATCTTACTCAGTCTGGCGATGGTCTCCGGCTCCATATTAATCACCACGCGCGAAGGTATATTATACATGATAACGGGCAGGCTGGTGCTTTCGGCGATGGCCTTGAAATGCTGATAGATGCCTTCCTGATTGGGCTTGTTATAATACGGGACGACCGAAAGGCAGGCATCCACCCCGATTTTTTCCGCTTTTTCAGTGTTTTCCACAGCCTCTTTAGTGCTGTTGCTGCCGGTATAAGCCACGATAGTGCCCCGGTTGCCCACCACCGATTTAACCTCTTTAAACAGGTTCAGCTCTTCCTCCCAGGAAAGTGTCGGCGCTTCTCCAGTGGTCGCCGCCACCACCAGGCCTTCGCTCCCGGAGTCGAGCAGGGCTAAAGCCAGTTTCCTGGCCTGCTCATAATCTACTTCCCCGTTTTCCTTGAACGGAGTAACCATAGCGGTCAACAATCTCCCCAGCTTCTTCATGGTTCAGTCTCCTTCCGGTTTTACCCAGTCTCTTTTTATCATTTCTTCGGCAATCTGGACGGCGTTGAGGGCCGCCCCCTTGCGTAAATTATCGGCGACAATCCACATAGCCAGGCCGTTGGGATGCGAGGAATCCCTCCTGATGCGCCCGACGAAGACTTCATCAGAGCCGGCCGCTGCCCACGGCTGCGGATAAAGGCTGATGGACGTATCATCAAGCACCTTCACCCCAGGAGCCCGCGAAATAATCCGCTGCGCTTCATCCACTCCCATCGGCAGAGCGAACTCTACATTGACGGCTTCGCCGTGACCCACCAGCACCGGCACACGCACACAGGTAGCGGATACGACGATACTATCGTCATGCATTATCTTCCTGGTTTCCTCCAGCATTTTCCATTCTTCCCTGGTGTAGCCGTTGTCCAGAAAAACGTCAATCTCCGGCAGCACATTAAAGGCTATCTGGTGAGGGTAAACATGCGGAATGGTGACCTCCCCTTCCAGCACCTGTTTGACCTGTGTTCTAAGTTCATCGACAGCGGCGGCGCCGGTGCCCGATACCGATTGATAGGTAGCGACAACAATACGCTTGATGGGATTGACCTTGTGCAGAGGGTACAGGGCTACGACCATCTGAATGGTGGAGCAGTTGGGATTGGCGATAATGCCCTTGTGCCACCTGATATCATCAACGTTAACCTCGGGCACTACCAGCGGCACCGCATTGTCCATGCGGAAAGCGGCGCTGTTATCAATGACCACGGCACCAGCCCTAGCCGCTATCGGCGAGAAATGCCGACTCTGGTCAGTGCCGGCGGAAAACAGGGCGATGTCCACCCCATCGAAAGAATCATTAGAGGTCTCTTCGACCTTAATCTCATGATTGCCGACCGACAGTTTTCTGCCTGCCGAGCGGTCGGAGGCCAGAAGGCGAAGGGAAGCCACAGGAAAGTTACGCTGCAGCAGGGTCCTGATAAATTCCTGTCCTACCAGTCCAGTAGCCCCGACAATGGCTACATGATAGTCCTTCACTTTTTCTCTCACAAACCGAGCAGTTTATCCAGGCCGTAAATAAATCCCTTTTGCTTCACGACTGCCTTAACGGCCAGCATGACGCCAGGCATATAGCATTCCCGGTTAATGGTATCATGCCGGATGCTCAAAGTCTGCCCCGACGCGCCGAAAATGACCTCCTGGTGCGCCATAAGGCCGGGCAGACGGATACTATGTATTTCGATACCTTCCACCGACTGCCCGCGACTTGAGGTGGGTTCTCCGGCGGCCGGCGGCAGGAAAGGCTTGCCCCTGGCCTCAGCCATAACCCGGGCAGTCAACAGGGACGTCCCCGAGGGGGCATCCAGCTTGCGGTCGTGGTGAAGCTCGATAATCTCGGCGTGGTCGAAGAATTTACCGGCGATTTTAGCCAGGTGAATCATGAGAACGGCGCCCAGGGCGAAATTGGGGGCCGCCACAATGCCAATTTTTTTTGACAGGGCTAACCGTTCCATTTCAGAAAGCTCGTCGTCACTGAAGCCGGTAGTCCCGATGACCATGTTAACGCCTTTTTCCGCCGCCGTGCGTACGGCCGGCATGGAGGCTTTAGCTATGGTAAAATCCACCACCACATCGGGTTTACAGGCGCTGATAATAGATTTAAAGTCGGTCGAAAAAGGCACCTTGCCCGAGCCGTCCGGCAACGGCAGGAAATCCGCAGACACCTTCAGGTCCACCGCTCCCACCAGCTGCATTTCCGGCTCCTGGCAAACGGCTTTCACCACCTCCTGCCCCACCCTACCAGCGGCTCCATGGACTACTACCTTAATACGTTCCATAGTAGAACACCTCAAAAAAAGATTGGGGGAAAATTAGCTGCGTTTGAAAGGAGGCCGCGATGGACCCTGGTTCGGCCTTTGCGGACGGTCGCCGCTGGAATAACGCGGCTTGCCCCTGAAGCCCGAAGAGCTGCCGGAGCCACCCTTTTTGAACGGGTAGTCCGCAGATGGTGAATCTTCTCCCGCAGCCTCAGAACCTTGAGATTCTTTTTCAAAGAGCGCCCGCCGTGAAAGATTAACCCTGCCCAGGTTATCGATATTGATTACCTTAACGGTAACCTCATCACCAATTTTAACCTCATCTTCAACCTTGCCCACGCGGTAGTCCGCCAGCTCGCTGATGTGCACCAGCCCCTCTTTGCCGGGGAGGATTTCCACCATGGCGCCGAAGTCCAGGATGCGGCTCACCTTACCGGTAAAGATATCGCCTATCTGCGCTTCACGCGTCAGGCTTTCGATGATGGAGATAGCTTTTTGCGTGGCTTCCATATCCGACGAACCGATGACTACCGTGCCGTCGTCAGTAACGTCGATGGTTGTCTTGGTCTCTTCGATAATCGACCTGATGGTCTTACCACCGGTGCCGATGACCGCCCCGATTTTACCCGGGTCGATTTTTATCTTGGTCATTCTCGGTGCGTAGCGGCTGACCTCCACTCGGCTGGTGCTGATAGCCTGCCCCATTTTATCCAGAATAAATAGACGGGCTTCCCTTCCCTGGGACAGCGTCTTTTCCACTATTTCGATGGTGATACCCTTGAGCTTGGTATCCATCTGAATGGCGGTAATGCCGTCCCTGGTGCCGGCTATTTTGAAGTCCATGTCGCCGTTAAAATCCTCGATGCCTTCGATATCGGTCAGCACGGCGTATTTGCCGTTATCGCCGGTAATCAGTCCCATAGCGACGCCCGCCACGGCTTTCCTGACGGGTATGCCGGCGTCCATAAGCGAAAGACTCCCGGCACAGACACTGGCCATGGAGGTACTGCCGCTGGAACTCAAAACTTCCGAAACCAGGCGGATGGTATAGGGGAAGTCCTCGACACTGGGTAAAACCGGCGTCAAAGCACGCTCAGCCAGAGCACCGTGTCCTATTTCCCGGCGGCCCGGCGAACCGACACGCCTGACCTCACCGGTGGAGAAGCCGGGAAAATTATAGTGATGTATGAAACGCTTGCTTTCTTCCAGTCCCAGGCCATCGAGCATCTGTTCCTTGCGGGTGGAGCCCAGGGTGGTGATGGCAAGCACCTGGGTTTGGCCGCGCGTGAACATGCCAGAGCCGTGAGTGCGCGGCAGCAGTCCCACTTCGCAAGTGATGGGGCGGATTTCGGTGAGGGCGCGCCCGCCAAGGCGCTGCCCCTTTTCCAGTATGCCAGACCTTACCTCGGCCTTGACCTTGGCGTCAATGGCCGAAAGTATATCCTTCTCCGAGTAGGTATCGCCCAGATTCTTACCGAGTTCTTCTATCAATGCGGAAAGCGCTTGGTCACGCTTTTCTTTATCTGTTTGCCTGAGAACCTGCTCAAGCTTCTCATCAACGATTTTAGACAGGGCGGCGACAGCTTCGGTATTTACCTTATCTTCAGGGACAGTCAGCTTGGGCCTGCCGGCAAGGCGTTGAAGCTCTTCCTGGAGCCGGATGATATTCTGATTGGCCTCGTGGGCAAATCTAACCGCTTTGAGAACGATATCCTCGGAAATTTCCTTGGCACCGGCTTCCACCATGATAACTTTATCTTTAGTGCTGACGACAATGAGGTCAAGCTGGCTTTCCTCGTGCTGGACCATCTTCGGATTTAACACCAGCTCGCCATTGATATAGCCTACGTTGACAGTGCCTATGGGGCCATCAAAGGGTATCTCGGACAGTGATAAAGCTGCCGAGGAGCCGATTACCGAAAGTATATCCGGGTCATTCTCCTGGTCGGCAGAAAGCACAGTGGTTATTATCTGAATTTCGCTGTGCCAGCTCTTGGGTAAAAGCGGGCGTATGGGTCTATCGGTCATCCGGCAGGCCAGGGTAGCCGCCTCGCTGGGGCGCCCCTCCCTGCGGATAAAGCCCCCCGGTATTTTCCCGGCGGCGTAAAGCCTTTCCTCATAGTCGATGGTAAGGGGTAGAAAATCAATCCCCTCCCTCACCTCTTTATTAAAGCAAACGGTAACCAGGACTACGGTATCGCCGTAGCGGACAGTTACCGCGGCGCTGGCCTGCTGGGCAAGTTTGCCCGACTCGATAATAAGGTCGCGACCACCAATGTTGTAACGAACAGATTGTGATTCCAATGAAATACTCCCTCCAGCCCAAAGGCTTTACTTGCGCAGTCCCAGCTTTTTAATCAGTTGATTATACCGCCCGACATCTTCCCGGCTGAGATAAGCCAAAAGCCTTCGCCTCTGCCCGACAAGCTTGAGCAGGCCCCGCTGGGTGTGAAAGTCTTTACGATGGGCTGCCATGTGGGTGGTTAACTGAGTGATTCTCCCGGTAAGCAGTGCTACCTGCACTTCGGTCGAACCGGTATCGCCTTCTTTCGTTCGATAATTGCCGATAATTTCGGTCCTTTTTTCTTTGTCCAAAGTATTCCTCTCCCACCTTAAATTGTTTTAATTTTGTATACGCAAAATTATAACATAATACGGTGGGGAAGTAAATTTTAATTACCCAACCATTTGCCCCCTCTCCCGTACTCCTCTATAATGAAAATAGTGAACCTGTAGGAAATTGCTAAAATAGGGTTAATAAAAACTTCTCCCTTTCATAAAGGGAGATTGAGAGGGATTTAAAATCCCCCTTAATCCCCCTTTTACAAAGGGGGATACCTAGTTTTTTAAGACTCTTTTTCAGCAATCTGTATAGTACTAATACCATGCAGGCCATAGTGGAAGCATAGTAAAATATGCATGAATACAGCATTACGGAAAGCATGTTGTCCCTGGCGCTGGAAAAAGCCGGTGAAGCCAAAGCCGCCAGAATCACCCGCATCAACCTGGTGGTAGGCGAGCTTGCGGGTGTCGTCGGGGATTGCGTGCAGTTCTATTTCGACGCCATCAGCAAGAACACCATCGCCAGCGGCGCCGAGCTTTCTTTCGAAATGAAACCCGTCAGTCTGCGCTGCCGCAACTGCGAGAAGGTTTTTTCACCCATAAACCATGAATGGTCCTGTCCCGATTGCCACGAGGTGAGTGTCGAGATAGTTTCCGGGCGCGAATGCTATATGGAGAGTATCGAGGTGGAATAGATGACCGTGAAAGTGATAACCGTAGGAGAGAAAATCCTCGGCGCTAATGAGGAAAAAGCGAAAGTTAATAAAAAACGACTGGACAAATTCGGCATCCTGACGATAAATATCATGTCGTCGCCGGGAGCGGGCAAGACCAGCCTTATTCTAAGTACGATAAAACACCTGAGGGAAAAAACCCGGATTGCCGTCATCGAGGGGGATGTCGCCTCCAGCATCGACGCCGAGAAGGTAAACGCGCTTGGTATACCGGTGGTACAAATAAATACCGCCGGGGGCTGTCACCTCGATGCCAATATGGTCGAAAGCGGGCTAAACAGCCTGCCCCTCGAAGACACCGATTTACTCTTTATTGAAAATGTCGGCAATCTCATCTGCCCGAATAACTACGCTCTTGGTGAAGATATAAAGCTCATGATTGCCAGTCTGCCTGAGGGTGACGATAAGCCCTATAAATATCCGGCCATGTTCGCCGATACCGATGTAGTGCTGCTGAATAAAACCGACCTCGAGCCCTACCTCGACTTTAATATCGATGCGTTCAAGAAAGTTGTCACCGGCCTTAACCCCGATGTCATTATCTTCCCGGTCTCCTGCAAGACCGGCGCGGGGCTGGAGGTCTGGTTCTCCTGGCTGGAATCCGCATTAAAAGGTAAGAAAAGCAAGTAAGTACCATGGCAAAAACACCTACTCTCAGCCTGGCCCGCATCAGCGTCCGGGGGGTGGTGCAGGGCGTCGGCTTCAGGCCCTTTATCTATCAGCTGGCCACCCGGCACAACCTGCGGGGCTGGGTATGCAACACCTCGGAGGATGTCAGGATTGAGGTGGAGGGGGACACCAGAGATATCGAGCGGTTCCTCCACGGACTGCGCGAGCAGGCGCCACCACTATCTCACATCGAAGAAATTACCTTTACCCCGGGTCCTCCAGCCGGCTATGATAAATTCGAAATCCGGCACAGCATCGCCGAGGAAGGCAAATACCAGCTTGTCTCCCCGGATATCGCCACCTGTCCCGACTGCCTCCGCGAAATATTCGACCCTGGAGACCGCCGCTACCGCTACCCCTTCACCAACTGCACCAACTGCGGCCCCCGCTTTACGATAATAGCCGATATCCCCTACGACCGACCCAATACGACCATGAGAAGTTTCCGGATGTGCCCGGAGTGCCAGAGAGAATATGACGACCCCTTTAACCGCCGCTTTCACGCTCAACCCAATGCCTGCCCCGAATGCGGACCGCAGCTTGAGCTGCTGGATGCCGGCGGTAATCCGGTAACCTGCCAGGATACCATCAGCAAGGCCAGCCAGCTATTGAAAGAAGGTAAAATCATCGCCATCAAAGGGCTGGGAGGCTTTCTCCTGGCCTGCGATGCTACCAGTCGGGCTGCCATCAGCCGACTACGCCAGCGCAAGAACCGCCCCGCCAAGCCCCTGGCGATAATGGTGTCTTCCCTCGAAGAAGCTAAACGACACTGCGAAGTGAACGATGAAGAAGCCGGACTGCTTACCTCTCCCGGCAGCCCTATCATTCTGACGAGGTGGAAAGCCGGGTCAACGATATCGAAAGCCGTAGCGCCCGGCCTGAAATACCTCGGCGTGATGCTCCCGTATACTCCTTTACACCACCTCCTGCTCCGTGAGACCGACCTCCCGCTGGTCATGACCAGCGGCAATCTCAGCGAGGAGCCAATCGCCAAAGACAATGACGAAGCAGTAAGGAGACTCAGCGGCATTGCGGATTACTTCCTGGTGCATAACCGGGACATCTATGCCCGCTACGATGACAGCGTGATGACGGTGGAAGAAGGCAGACCCCGTTTCGTGCGGCGTGCCCGC
>Ga0315296_10004060_pt1 | contig 12069 bp, 8 predicted proteins | sample YL17G14_18_MG_FD_203921 | JGI IMG/M metagenome (GOLD analysis project Ga0315296, IMG submission 203921) | Sediment microbial communities from Yellowstone Lake, YNP, Wyoming, USA - YL17G14_18 | ecosystem: Environmental > Aquatic > Freshwater > Lake > Sediment | place: USA: Wyoming | collected...
TGTCCCTCTTATCCTCTTCACTATCTCGTCTATTTGCACAGGAGTAGCCTTGATACTCGCTTGAGCCAAACGAGTCTCAACCAGATTTTTTCCAGTGTGCCTTCCGATAAAGAACGTGGTCTCTCGTCCTATGATTTCGGGAGGGAATGGCTCAAAAGTCATTGGGTTAGCAAGCATTGCTCGAACGTGCTCTTCCTGCTCGTAAGAAAAGGCATTTTCGCCGATCATTGGCTTATGGAATTGAATGGGCAAGGCAAAAGTCTTCTCAGCCAACTGCGAAAGACGGTAGAGCTTGTCCAATTCCAAACCCGTGTCAATATCATACAACAGCTCCAACGCAGCACAGACTTCCTCCATCGGGGCGCACCCCGACCTCTCTCCGAAGCCAGCAACACAAGTGTGTACGTAGGCCACTCCTTCCTCCACGCCTGCCAAAGTGTTCGCTGTGGCTAAACCGAAATCGTTATGACAATGTACTGAAAGCGGAACATCCTTCCGTGTCATCTGTGACAGCCCGTCTCGAACATGTGAAATTAGATATCGCATGGATAAGGGTCGCAGAAAACCAACAGTGTCGGCCACGACCAACCTGTCGGCACCAGCCTTGACTGCAGCTTCAAAAATCTGAAGCGTGTCTTGAAGGGGAGTTCTTGAACCGTCCTGCAAGACAAAGTCAACTTTCACACCGTGTTTCTTAGCATACTCAATGCAGTCGATGGTTGTTTTGAGAATCCGCTCTTTTGTGGTCTTGAGAGAATATTGAAGGTTTAACCCGTTGAACGGGGTAAAAAGCTCAACCTCTCTTATTCCGCACTCGAGACAGGCATCTATGTCGCTTCTGTTCATCCGCGATGTCGCGGCCAGACTCGCCTGCTGGAACCCCTCGTTTGCAATCTTCCTCACACTGCTCTTCTCCTCGTCAGAAAGGCCTGGAAAACCAACGGTTATTATGGACACGCCCATCTCGTCCATCATCTTGGCAAGCTTAACCTTCTCAATGTACGTCAAGAACACAGCCGGCGTCTGCACACCTTCCATCAACGTTTCGTCCCAGACAAAAACTCTGTCGGGCAGCCTGGGCGGCAAATTTTTCCGCAAATGATTATAGTTAGTTATGAGACCTTGAGCCTCAAGCCTCCTAAATATGGTCTTTCTCATTCAATGCACGTTCCAGCAGAACTCCAGCGAAACACATTCCTATTCTTACAGTCACTCATAAAATAGCGTTTTCGGTGTTCAGTGCGAATAGCCGCAATTTCCTGCTTGACGAAAGTTTAAAATCGAAACACACCGTAGCCAATAGTAACCGTGGTGCTCTAGTATGGAACCTTTCGCATGGTGGACCGAGAAACAAAAGAATCTGATGGACGAAGCAAAGTCTTTCGCAGACAAAGCTCTTCCTGAAGGCGAAGCGACCTTCTGGACAAAGAAATTTCCCTCCGACCTTTTGAAAGGGGTTGCAAAGAAAGGTTGGTTTGGCACAGTAATTCCAGAGAAATATGGTGGTCTTGATACAGGCGTAACAGGTGCAAGCATTGTTACTGAAGAGCTCAGCAGAGTCTGCTCCGCCTTGTCAGAAGCCTATGCTGTGTCCCTCTTTGGCGGGGTCGAGCAAATACTGACTTTTGGGACCGACGAACAGAAGAAAAAGTGGCTCCCAAGGATAGCCAAGGGAGAGCTAGTCGGTGCAGTATGCATAACTGAACCTTTCGTCGGCTCAGACGCGGCAGGAATCGAAACGATGGCCAAACAGGATGGGAGATTCTACGTTCTCAACGGAAAGAAGCGTTTCATAACAAACGCCGGGTTGGCAGACATATACGTGGTCTATGCAAAGACAAGCGACAAAAAAGAAGACAAGGCCAAGTATCAGCATCTAACCGCCTTCCTAGTCGAGAAAGGGACGCCGGGCTTCTCAGTTGAAAAGGTCAACGAGCTTTCAGGATGGGTTGGCCTTCCGAACGGCACTCTGGACTTAAACGAGACGAAGGTCCCTGCAGATAACTGCATAGGCGCCGAAGGCATGGGTTGGAAAGTAATGATGGCAGGTCTCAACTTTGAACGGGTAGTTTATTCAGCAGGCATGCTGGGACCGATGAGAGAGGCGATGCGCAATGCCGTGGCTTATTCTCAGCGGCGTGTACAGTTTGACAAGCCGACTATCGATTTGCCCATCAATCAGGCCAAGATTGCTGAAATGTTTGCAGGGTTGTATACATCACGATTGCTTGTGTATCATGCTGCGCATCTTCTGGACCAGCACGTGGATGCGATGGTTGAGGCTGCAACTGCGAAGATGTTTGCTTCGGACACGTATGAGAAACTGATAAGTGAAGCGATCCAGGTGATGGGAGGAGACGGTTGGACTAGGTTCTACCCAGTTGAAAGCTACTTGCGCGATGCTAAAGTCAACCAGATTGGAGCGGGTACAAACCAGATTATGCGATTGGTCATCTTCAGAGGTGGACTGAAGGCGATGAGCAAAGACCTCCGAATGCTACGTCGTCACATGCATGAAACGCTCAAGATTCCAGTGTCAACAACAGAGCCCGCTGCGAAGCTTGCGCTCACCGAAGACAATATTCTCAGAATACTGGCTGATGATTACACTGTAAATCCGGGGCTTTTTGTGAGTCGAGAGGACCTGAAGGAAAGACTGGAAGAAACAGATGAGACAAGAGTTGACGCGGTACTTGAGATTCTTGAATCTAAGAGTTTAGTTAAACTGTACAGAGACAACAAAAGAATGATCGGATTGGTCAAAGCAACTTATGAAGGACTGCGCAAGGCAGGCTCCGTGGAAAGGTACAAGTGGTATCCTGACTGGCTGGACAAAGACTTCATTTTCTAGCGCTCGCTAAAGCCGTGGCGTGCGATGGGGGGGGGAGGGGGGTATCAACAGATTAGTAGAGGTGAGGTTGTAATTTTCAATCGCATTTTCAGGGCTTGTTACCGTTTTTTTAGGGTCTGCTAAGGCTTTTCAACTAACTAATCAACTAACTAACACACGCACACACAGGGTACTGCAGAACAAAATGGGCACATCCAACGTACGCGAGTAAGCGCGCGCGTACTGACGCACGTGGCTCGCACTTGGTTTACGCACGTTCACAAGCAGTTAAAAAACAGAACTTATCTCCAGAAGCCAAAAATACTCAAGAAACCAACCTTATCTTACCTTACAAAAAGGAGAAGGGAGAATGAGAAGAATAGCATTACTAATAGCTATAGCGTTTTCATTGATTCTAGTGGTACCATCTTTCGCCGCACCAAAACTTGCACTTCCGCAACGTGACACATGGGACGCAGACATGGTAAACAGCAACATAACCGGATACACGGGTAAAGGAGTCTACATTGCTGTCCTGGACACAGGACTAGTTCCCTATTGGCGTGACTACTTCCCAGTAGACAGAATAGCGACAAAACTGGGCAAAGGCCTCATGGAGGAAGTTCAAGTTGACCCACAAACTGGAGAACTTGTCTACGCTGGCTTCGTTCACGAAACGTCCTGGGTAGGCTCAACCTATTCGACACATGGCACGCACGTAACAAGCACAATAATAGGCTACAACTACTATGCTCCAGCCGACGCGCTCGGTGGTTTCCCGCTTCAGCCACTGTTTGTTAAAGGAATCGCTCCAGATGCAACCATCATACCTGTCAAAGTATTGTCCAATTACGTCTTGCCAGGCTACGCAGAAGGAAAAGAACTGGTCTTCGGCACAGACAAAGCCGTGGCAGCAGGAATCCTCTATGCAACCGACTTGAAAATACAAGGCTATAGTCCAATGGTTATCTCTATGAGCTTGGGATCTTCCGAATCCAGCACGGAAATCAATAATGCAATAGACTTTGCAATAGCTAACGGCGTGATTGTTGTTGCTGCAGCAGGCAACGCAGGAGATGCAGGAATGGACTATCCAGGTGCCTATGCTCCAGTGATATCTGCAGGCGCCTCTGGATGGAAGTATGAATGGTATTACCCAACAGCACTCCCGCATTTACCAAGATTTAGAGTATGGTGGCTCCAAGACGGCACTCATGGATATAAAAACATACCCGAGCCGACTCCAGCCGGCGACGTTTACATTACGGACTTCAGCAGTAGAGAGAAGCCAGGCCAACAGCTTGACGTTGTGGCTCCAGGAAGCTGGGTCAGAGGACCATTCCCAGGCTTCCCAGGCTATGATCGTCTTCCATGGTGGTCTAACGGGCTAGGCTGGTACTATTCTAAGCCAGGCCTCACCAACTTCTTCTACGTCGGAGGCACAAGCATGGCAACACCACACGTTTCTGCAATAGCTGCACAAATGCTCGAGAAGAACCCAACATTGACACAAGGCCTGGTCGAAAGCATAATGAAAACAACAGCACTGCCGATCCCGGCGGGCAGCATGTTGATCTATGATATATCGCTAACACCTGTTACGATGACGTGGGGTGCAGATGCCACGGGGTCAGGCCTAGTACAGGCTGACCTTGCAGTTGCTGCAGTTCCATAAAAGCGTTCGCAATAAACAGAAATATCAAAATCCCCCATTTTTAGTGCACGCTGAGAAGGACAACTTGAGAAATCTGGACAAAACTTTGCCCCCAAAATCCAAAAAAGAGAGAATGTTTCGTCTTTATTGTCTTGCTTTATAATCGATCATAATACAATTCAGTATGTATAACTCGAGCCACATCTTGCAAAGGCTTGCGTTTTAGCGTTCCATTCTGCCAACGACCATTTGTCTGCAACAGTCTATGCACGCGCGCTGTCAGTACGCTACCAGCTGAGAACATCAGAGAACAATTCAGACGTTAGACAACGGATTCCTGTTGGCAGGCGGAACCTTATCCTTTGGCGGTGGCGGCCGCTGAAACTCAACTCGAAAGTCTTCGTAGCGAGAAGGAAAACCAAGAAGAAAAAACAGAAGTAGCGCGCTAGTGTGTTCCTAAATTCCTTTTTTCAAGTGCGAGGGGTTGATTGTGCTTTCCAAACAATGCTTCCCATGTACAGGGCACATCACCCTCCATGGCCAAGGCAAAGCCAGAGGCACAGGCAACCACGCAAACGAATTTAGGAACAGGCATGCGCGCTAGACTAGCGTGTTGTTGATAGATTTGTGTCCAGGCAGTTTCATCACATATAAAATATCTTTGGTTTTGTAGTGCTCCATTGTTGCTTTCCGGTGTCTAAACGTGTTCAAGTGTATCTGAAGCAATCTTGGATTCGCCCATTTTCTTGCAGGGTTTCTTCTCTGCGCGCGTGTTACGCGGTCATGTAGTACTCGATCCAGACATTGTAAGGCACGCTGTTTGGGTTGTAGTAAGCTATCGTCAGTGACTGCCCTTTCACCTCATACATTCTTTCAACTGGGTAATCGTGCATTATAGGAAATTCAGGGCCAGTCCAAGCTGCCGTAACATTGAACCTGTCAACAGACACGTAAAGAGAAGATCCCATAAGAAAACCTGCAGCCACAGAGACGTTTTCGTAAGGTGGAGGTGCCATGTATGGACTTGCTCGAAGGCCCAGAACAATCTGTTTGTACCCCGCTGTCGTAATGTTAACGTTCCCGCTATCTCCTGGCTGAACCACAAAAAGGAAGCTGTTCTGAGACCAGTTATATCCGTTGATGATGACGGTCTTTGTTGGATCGCCAGATGATCCGAACAGTCTAGCAGCATATGCAATGTCATACATGTTTATCTTTCCATCATCATTAATATCAGCCCAAGGATCATATTCTCCAACTGCTGGAATGCTTTTAGTAGAAACTGCTAAGAACAGTGTAATAGTCAAACAGAAAGCAAAGATTGCAGCAATAACGTATCTTTTCATTATTCTACCACCTCCCTTCTCCGTTGGTACAGACAGTAGAAACTACAGGTGTCACTGCTATTAAGCTTATGAAAGAAAGTTCGCGCGCGCGCTGAGTAATGGGAATTGCTTTAGTTTCCAATAGCGCTTTCTGTTATTTTGATCTGCGGTTGCGGATGACGGCGATTCTGATTGCTGCCACTCCAAGAATAACCATTGCTGATCCCATGTACCCGTAATTCTGATCCAGCAGGGAAACGCGGTCTTCGGCTACGACTTCTTTGAGTTGAATATCAGTCCATGTCTTAGTCGCGTTGGCATAGACTTGTACAGGCGAATCTGGTAATGCATCGCGTGCCAAAAACACAAGGTAGTATTTGCCTGGTTCCGGCACCCTAGTCGGAGGGCTCCAAGTTTTATTGATCGTTGTGGTATCGTTCTGGAAAAAATAGGTCACATCAGGCTTGTCTGGCTGAATCGCGTTATCTGTTTGTGTAAAATTCGCAATTGAACAGCTGATATTAGCGCGCGCGTCTTATTGCTTCAAAGAAAACACGGGCATGTAGGGAGTTCAGAATTCTCCCTAAGCGCGCGCTTCGTGCGTCGAATTCTAGATCTAGATCTATGTCCGGTATACGAGGTCACCAGAAGAATTACTGCTCTAAAAGTAGCTACTTCTGAGCCTATGTATGCAGAGTTTGGATCAATGAGGGGCCTGTGGTCTGTCGCTTCGACTGATTTAATTTGAAAATCATTCCAGACCTTGGTGCGCCCGCCACTTCGAGTCCTCTATTCGATGAGTTGATAGGACAAAATACCTAGAATAAACATGCTTGTTTCAAAACGCTTTGCGCCCGCATAGAACTTCTCTCCACAAGATTAAAAAACAATATCGCACCATGTTAGTGTGCGCTAATAGAAAGGAGAAAGGAATATGAAAAAACTATTTGCTATAATGATTGTCGCAGTGTTTCTAGCATCTCTAGTACCTATGAACATCGCATCAGCTTCGACGACTGGACCAATCAAAGGCATTAAGCATCCTCCTGCAGGCAGCTTTCCCACAGGACTTGGTGACGATATTCCGGGAATCGACGGCTCATCGTTCATGGAAGCAGCCACAGCGGATGAAATCGTACCGATGCTTACACCACACTCCCCATGGACTGTGGCGGTTTCTGACGATTACAACAACACATTCTATAACCTAGACTTCCAACAAGTCTTGAGCGGCGTCCACTGCAACATCTGGATAGGGCTGGACACCACAGTGTGGACAGGCGGATACCAAGATGAAACGGCCGCCAACGAACCAGGATTTGCCGACGACGTGTTCTACTTTGCCTACCCATGGAGTTACTTAGGTGGAGCCTTCTGGGGCGCGCCGCGTTTGCAACCAGGATACCGTGACTACATATATGGAGCACAACTGACAGAGTTGATGAATGCATTTGACAACAACATATGGCAAAAGTGCAAAGACTTCTTTGGCAATTACGCAGACCGCCCAGGCCCAAATAACGATTACAAGATTCAGATATTGATCTTCAACATTCGTGACGGACTCTTCTGGGACCCAGTCCACGCTCCATGGTTCATAGAAGGCTACTTCTGGTATTACATAAGCAACCTGTACAATGCAAACATAATCCACATCGACACGTACCAGTGGTTCAGACGACAAGGCCCGAACCCCCCTGGCGGCGAAGTACTGAAATTCGTAGACCCGCCATACCCACCTGCAAGCTGCAATCCATATGAATATGAGGGCACGTTCGCGCATGAATTCCAGCACCTCATCCACCGTGACTTAGACTATGACGAAATGTCTTGGGTGACAGAAGGATGCTCTGGACTGGCCCAGTACATCTGTGGATACAGATTCCCAAGAAGCCACATCGCGAACTATATCGCAGCCTATCGAAGCACATCACTGGTTATTTGGGAAGGACAACTAGCAAACTATGGAGCTACCTTCTTGTGGACATTCTACATGTATGAACACTACGGAGCACAATTCATACACGACGTTGCCAACAACCCAGGAAACGGAATAGCAGGATACAACAACGTGCTCAGTGCGTACGGTCTAAAGAATTTCGATGCCATCTTTGAAGATTGGGCAATCGCAAACTACCTTGACGACACATCATTCGCCAAAGGAATCTATGGCTACTACGCCTTGAACATACCCTCCGCAAATACACTAGGCTACAGCATTCCATTGATCATTCACAACGCCACGGGTACCGGAGGTCAATACACTCCAGGCCCTATCTGGCCCAGCTACCCAGGCGGAGTCAATCTTGGCATGCGCCTGCCTTACCTAGTCAGATACTGGGAGTTCTACAATGGCTGGCCAGAACTAAAGGCATACGTTAACGGTGCAGACATCACCGGAATTACACCACACAGCGGCGCCAGCGACTGGTATTCAGAAGGAGCAGCCAACGCTTGGTTTAGACTCAGCCATACATTCAGCGTACCAACGGGTGGTGCAACGCTAAAGTTCTGGACGAATTGGAACACGGAACAGAACTATGACTACGCCTACGTTGAAGTGCACGACATAACAACTGACCAATGGTACACTCTCCCTGGAGTGAAGACGCAGACAGGTACCAACGTTGAGAACTACGACAACCCCAACTGTCCAGACCAGTTCGAACCCGAAACATACAAAACAGATGGAAGATGGAACGCATTCAACGGTGCCAGCGGCGGTTGGTACCAAGAAACAATGAGCCTCACACCATTTGCCGGCGACGACATCGAACTCTACTTCACATACTGGACAGACCCGAACGTACTCGGATATGGATTTGCTGTAGATGACATAGAAATTCCTGAGATCGGGTTCTTCGACAACGTCGAAGGCGGTGCAAACGGCTGGACATTCAACGCAGGCTGGAAAATCACTGGAGGCGTTGAAAACGACTTCAGAGTCAACTTTATAGAGACCACGAATTTCATCAAACAAGGCGAGATCAGAACAATGTACCACATAAGCCCAATAAAGCTTGACGACGTCACAGAAACCGGGCAGGAACTGCTGAAAGTAGTCGATACACCAACAGTAAAGACTGGCCCTGCAGTATTTGTTGGTGCAAGTCAACCAGGATACGAGCACAGCTTCGCGACCACTATGCTCCTCTACACTGACACTCAGCCATTTTTCGGACCGCATTAGACTATGAAACCAAAACACCTATCCCCCCCTCTTTATTTGTGAAGACAAACATCAGAAGCAGGACAAGTTCGCAGTTCATTTTATCGGAGCAATGTTTATTCGGGTGATGAGAATTCACTTCTAATGGGAGAAAATGAAGATTCGCCAAATAATAGTCTTAGGTCTCATCTTTCTTTGTATTCAAACAGCAACAGCAACTCTTAGGTTGGCAACGGAAACTGGCCCAATTTACATCAGAGCTGACGGCACAGTCGAACCAACAGGAGCCCCAATACAAAGAAGTGGAGACGTATACACCTTGACAGATAATGTTACGAGTCAAGTCGACGGAATCGTTATCGAAAAAAGCGGCATTACTTTTGACGGATCAGGATATACAGTGCAAGGTGGTGCAAGCGGAAACGGGTTCTACTTACACGGCATCAGCAATGTGACTATTGGAAATGTACGAACCGAAGGCTTCAATTACGGCATCTATCTGGAATCAACATCTAGAAATGTTATCTCCCGAAACGACATAAAAGGCAGCACTTATGATGGTATAGGTCTCTACGATGCAGCGAACAACTCAGTATCATCTAACAGTATAACGGAGAACGATTGGTCAGGCATAGGCCTCTATTTTTCAACGGGGAACAACATAAGCGCAAACTACATCGCAAACAACTACTACGGCATGAACTGCTTCAGTTCTCAAGAAAACTGGATATTTCATAACAACTTCGTCGCCAACACGAACCAAACCTCCTCCGATGATTTGCAAAATGCTTGGGATAACGGTCGTGAAGGAAACTATTGGAGCAACTACAACGGCACTGATGCAAACGGTGATTATATTGGTGATACTCCTTACGTAATAGACCAGAACAACATTGACAGGTATCCTTTGATGTACATTTACTGGAGCCCATGCGACATCAATCATGACCTGAAGGTTAACATGAAAGACGTTGCAGCAGCAGCCAGAGCCTTCGGCACTTCACAAGGCGATGCTTTGTGGAACCCTCATGCAGATATCACAGGCCTTGTGCCTCTTGTTCCCGACGGAAAGGTTGACATGCGCGACATCAGTCTAATAGCAAGAAATTTTGGAAAAAAATACGCGTAGCGGACCCGGAGAGATTAGACCCCAAACGGAGTCAAGTCCCATCTCTGGGCGCCGATCGATCTCTTGGATACCTCTCTTTCAAACTCTTCTCAGCAGCTATAGACGCTTCTTCGAGAAGCCGCTTACACCATTCGATGTCCTGTTGACTAAAGTTCATTCCTAAAGAATCTGCTATCGCTTCTATTTCAAGCTCACGTTCAAGATTCGGACCTGCAAAGGTAATGTAAACCATTTGTGGCTCAAGTTCAGTGCGCGCGCGCACTGATCGTGGAAGGAACAAGAATAGCGCCGAAGGATACAGCGCGCGCGAGACGATGCTGCGAATCTAGGTCATTCGAACGACTAAATCTTTAAGGAATGTCCCCTGGTAAGAGAGGAACAAGGTAGGGTCAGCATTTTGTCGGGGAAACCAATTTCAGAGAGACTCCGAAGAGGCTTTTTTATGGTCGTTGGAACCATTTCTTTGGGGCTTGGAGCCCTAGGGTTATTTCTTCCTATTCTGCCAACTACTCCTTTTCTCTTGCTAGCAGCTGCATGCTACTACAAAGGCTCTGAAAGAATGCATAGATGGCTGCTCAACAACAAGCTCTTTGGAAACTACATAAGAAACTACAAAGAGGGAAGAGGCATAACATTGAAAGCAAAAGCGATTACATTGTGTTTGCTCTGGACAACGATTTGTTACTCTGCTTTTTTCATAGTCAACATGACTGCTTTGCAGATAGCTCTGTTTGTCATCGCAGGTGGAGTAACCATACACATACTCACCATACCTACATTCAGAAAACAAGTTTGAACCCTTAACGCGCGCCACCAACGTTTCACGTCGGCGTCTTTGAAGAGAGAAGCACAACCTTTGCGGCGCGGGCTTGCCATAGTGCCTAGGAAGCGTGTATCTGACATATAAGAATTGTTGGACTTACCCCCAAAGTGTGGCGGGCCCGCAGGGATTTGAACCCCGGGTGTCCGGTCAATGAAGATCTCCGGCTCCGAAGGCCGGCGCCTTAATCCAGACTGGGCTACGGGCCCACAAACAATACATCGGGTATTGATTAAAAGCGTTCCGAAAATCCTTAAAAACAATCGATGAAGTATAGTAGATGGCACCAAAACGGGCCGGTAGCTCAGCTTGGCTGGAGCGTTCGGCTGATAACCGAAAGGTCGAGAGTTCAAATCTCTCCCGGCCCATTTAGCACTCTGCAACAAGGGCGCTCCCTAAACTTGGAAGACGGTCATCTCATCTAAAACCTTATAAAACAAAAAGCACGAACAATCACTGGTGATATTTTGACCAAAGAAGATGAGATGCTAGAGGAACTCAGGCGCATTCGCGGACTACTGGAACCAAAGCCAAGCCCACCAGCAGCACAGCCAAAAGGTATGTGGGCGGAATTCATGGATTTTCTTTCAAAGTACAAAATCATGGGTCTTGCCGCTGCTTTCATCATAGGCATCTATTTAGGAGCACTTGTGCTTGCATTGGTCTCGGACTTCATAATGCCTTTAATCGGCCTCGCTGTACCGGGATTAGGAAATCTGGCGACGGAATCGTTTCAAGTTGGCAGCCAAAGCTTCACATATGGGCATTTCCTAACGGCGCTAATAACCTTCGTAATCGTCGCACTTGTGATCTTTCTGCTAGTAAAAGTCACAAAAAAATGGGGCATAGAATAAGAGCACAGTGATTAACCAAAATTCAACACTGAAGTCAAAAACCCAACTTTTTTTCACCATACCATAATTGTACCTGACATGATAAATCAAGTCTAACGAACTCAAGAAAATCATTGCTGAGTCGAAAAGAGCAGTATCGCGCGAGTGTCCAATGTTAGAGTTCAGAGGGCGGCTTCATCAGAGTTTGCAATTGATAAAGGATTTATTAACAAGAACCTTCAATAGCGTTCCCTAAAGCCGGGTCATAGAGGTATCCTAGAGTTGACAGAAAAAGCCTTCCAGAAGTCC
>Ga0315296_10004061_pt1 | contig 12068 bp, 12 predicted proteins | sample YL17G14_18_MG_FD_203921 | JGI IMG/M metagenome (GOLD analysis project Ga0315296, IMG submission 203921) | Sediment microbial communities from Yellowstone Lake, YNP, Wyoming, USA - YL17G14_18 | ecosystem: Environmental > Aquatic > Freshwater > Lake > Sediment | place: USA: Wyoming | collected...
TGTGGTTTGTTGGCGCGGGGTGTGGGATTTGAACCCACGCGGCCGTTGCCAGCCACAGACTTAGCAGGCCTGCCCCCTACCAGGCTAGGGCAACCCCGCAATTATCCCCTAACTCACTTTTCTTCTTACGCTGCTCTCGTTGCTTAATAGAGTTTGTGGAATGGGTTATTTCTGTCTTTTGTAGCGCGAAATTGCAGTTACCCTCTTCAGAATGCCGGCGTGTTGGCTGTAACACCACCCAAAGTGGAGACGCCTCCCGCAATCCCCTTTTTTGCGAGTATATGTAGTCAAAGATTTCTTACAAATCTTGTCAAGGATGTTTTGTTTGCTTCTTTGACGTTATCTTTTATCCATCCCCCGAGCTTTCTCTTCAGTTCCTTTTCGGTGGAATATCGAACATCTTCTATGCCTTCAAGATCGGTTTGCTTATGTTTATGCCTTCTAATTCTACTCGAAAATAGAATTGCACAATTTTTTCCCAGAGATTGCATCAGTCCGAGTTCATAAGCCACATTGGCATTTTGCGATGATATGTCTGCAACCAGATATTCGCACTTCCTCATCATGTTACAAATCTTGCACAATATATCCGTGGTTTGTATTTTGTCTTTGGCCAAAATAGGTCTAAGTTCTGCAGCCTTTAACACGCGTTTTATGGCTTTTTCGTGGGCATATCTCGAGTAAGGTATAGCTATGAACACATTTCGCGGAGAATAGTATCTAACAATATCATTCAGTTTGCCGCATACTTCCATCTCTGTAGGACAGCCGAAACTTATTTGCGTGAGTAAACGAGACCACTCTTTTCTGCTTCTAGGGGTCTGATAAATCGTTTTGTCTATGGACGCTACTACTGATTTGCCTCGGATTTGACGCACATTACGCGTGACTCTTGCCATTTCAATACCCTGTGCTTTCATCTGGAACGAGCTATGTTTCTCACTTCTTCGACAGAATCCTTTACCGCTTCCTTGCGAGACCACGCTTCCTTTGAATTGTCTCCCTTGATTATAATCAGCTTGTTTCCTTCTGCTATCACGTTCTTTCCAAGAAATCTCACGCCAGATAGGTTACCCGCAAAGGCTTTTTGGGGCAGCTTTTCAACCGCCTTTGCGATTGGTCCATCTATTAGTTTGTATTCAAATTTCCTGCGAGGTTGTGTTTTAAACTCGAAGAAAATCAAAGCCCCCTGTTCTCTGGACACGATTCCAACCGCATCAAAGTTCACACCTTCGCGCAGGACTTTTCTGTATATTAATGCAAATCTGTAGCAATATAGCAGAAGGTCGCGTCTTGTGGCTAAGTCTCCCATTTTATCTCACAAAATGAAATATAACGAAGAGTTCAATAGATTTTTCGGTCTGACAAGTGTGCGAAGAATGGCGTGTTAAGCTTTTCAGGAGGCGTAAGTGAAAATGAATGGGCTTATCCAGTCCCACAACTTCCCATTTTTCCTATAAGCTTCTTTCTGGTTGCAGGTTTAGGCATGTGCAGAGTCAGACTATCTCCCTTAGGAGAGGAGCAAGTGTGTCCAGTTCGTCTTTGGTGATGAGTATGTACGTTGTGATTCTGCTGTTCATCAGTGGCAGTGTGCGCGCGCGATGAATGAGTGCATTTTGGATGGACTCTGAGTACGATGTTTTTGAGACTCCCCTTCCTAGCAGTACCTCGCTGCTTCATGTTATCGGGCGCAAATCGTCGAATCCGAATTCCTTGGCGTAGCTTCTCCAAATCCCGTCACAGCTAGAGTCAAAGCTGCACCTGAAGCAATTTTCCCCTTTTGCAGAGTCGGTATCTAGCTGGATACCATGCGGAACGGATGAATCAAAGTAAAAGTCTGCGTCCTTGTCTGATCTATATCTGTCTTTGTTACAGAGAATCGCATATTTCTGATCCTTCAATATGCAAAGCGGAATATAGTACAGGCAAACATCAAGCCCCCCGGCTACCGCAATGTCGATGCTTTGACGAAGGACAGAGGTGCATCTTGAAAGTCTAGGAACGACGGCATGCATGGAAGAGAACACTGCATCTGATACGTACATAGAGCTGAGCAGAAAATAATCGATCTGCGGGAATCTCTTGACAACCATCCTAACTATATCAGGCAAGTGGCTCATATTCACCATGGACACCAAGGTTTTCAACTCTATCTCTAGTGGATGTCCGTTTTGCTCTCTTATTGAGAACAGGTTATTGATTCCCCTCATTGTATCTGCGAAGCTACCTTTGTGACGTGTCAGAAGATCGTGAGTCTTCGCGATATGGCTGTAAATCGGGACTGCAATGCGATTGACCCCCGTTTCGACGATTAAATAGACAAAGTCCTTTTCTGAGAGCTTCAGACCATTTGAAAAAAGATATATGAACGCTCCTCGGTTTGAAGCATCCTCCAGAATCGAGATTATTTCGGGATGGACTGTTGGCTCACCGCCATTTACAACTACGACGTCACCTACACCTACATTCAGTCTATCCAGAGCTTCTGAAATTTGAGAAGCTTTCAATTCCTTGCGGTTTGCTCTGCTTAATTTGGATCCAGCTGCACAGAATACGCAGTCGTTGTTACATTCATAGTTGATGTTGAAGTATAGAAGTCTATCCTGTTTTTTTGGCAGATGTGATCCTCTCATACAATGCAATTTTATCCAAGACTCATTAGCCTAATGAACGAATACCATTCTGATTTCTCTCTCGCGCGTATGCGTGTCAAGGTAGTCAACACTTGTAGTCTGTCGGATCTGGCAACTTTGCCTCCTTGAATGCCCCTTTCCTTGCAAGACATTCAGCACATTCGCCGCAATGCTTCCTGACATCTACCCCACAACTCCAAGTGTCAACATAGGGAACACCAATGCTGGATCCGACTCGCACTATTGATGACTTATCTTTTTGAAGGAATGGCGTCAATATGTTAATTCTGTGGCCAGTTGATATGCTTGCCAACTTCTCAATTGTCTCAACAAAACCGTTGCCAAGACCTGGATGTGCTCGCGCGTCGTCGGCGTTGATGCCAACACCAATCGAATCAAAACCGCGTGCCAAAGCAAGCACTATTGCCATTGCGTACATGCAAGTCACGTTTGCAAATAACCTGTTCTCGTTTTCACGAACGAATGGGTTTTGGTTTGGAATGGTATTCCCTAGTGAGTCACTTGGGAGTGGCGTTTCTATCACGTGTATGGCGATATCCAGTTTCCGTGCAATTGTCAAAGCGTACATTCTCTCACCATTGACTTGCCCCTGTCTATAGTCAAAGTAGAGTGCTTCGATAGCGTATCCTTGGTTTTTCAGCCAGAATGCAAGAGTTGCCGAGTCTACCCCGCCTGAAAGAAGAACGATGCATTTCTTATCGATGTCCAATTTGCTGTGCACCTGAAGGAAGTATGAACAATTTCATTCTTGTTTACCCGGGCGCATCACGGTATCCTGCGATCCAGAGATATTAGCTTCCAACCGTCTGATTTGCCAGTCATACTGGTGTCTTCCGCTCCGCATGTTCTGAACAATCTCAAAAACAACGTTGTCTTCCTTCTTTCTCATATAGGAGTACAGCATCTTGGTTGCCTTGCATTCGGATTCAGCTGTTAAGCTGTCTATTGTTCTGAAACCAGTGCAGCCGAAGTTGCATAACCTAATGGCGTCGCACAGAGAGCATTTTTCATGGTATTTATCGTTTGCGTGGAATTTGCGAATTGCGTCAATGTAAGTCTCTTCATCGACTTCATCAACATTCCCTAGACGGAATTGAGTCGTCATGTCAGAACACCCGCATGGATATATATCGCCTTTTACATCGCATATTGCCAAAGTTATTCCGCCACCACAGAACGGATGATTGCACATAAGAACTTCTTTGTATTCCTTTAGTCCATGAGGGTAAACATATTTGACTAGCCTTTCCGCCATGTTACTGTCGATAATCTTTTTTCCTTTCGTATTTTCAAGATAATCGTAGATTTGCTTGTATGCCAAGAACAGTTCGTCCGCATTTAGAGGAGCAAGGTTGCGACCTCTGCCTATGCGATACACAATGTTGAACTTTACCCAGAAAATCTCTTCCGCTTCAAAGAACTTCAAGATCTGAGTTATTTTGTTGTAGTTGTGTTTGTTGATAGTGCAAATGACGCCCCCGAAACATCCAATAGCTTTTAATTTGGGAATATTCCCCAATACAACGCCGCTTTTCTCTCTTGTGATATCGCTAAGATGCGGGGGACCATCGAGGCTCGTCCCCGTCACCATGTGGTATTTTCTCATCAGGTCGATTTTTCTATCATCCAAAATCGTAAGGTTGCTCTGCATATAGAAATGCAACTTTTGGTTGTCCGTTCTGACATGTTCTTTGGCATATTCGATGACATCGTAATACCATTCCTCGCTCTGCAGCAAAGCTTCTCCTCCGTAGAAATAGAGGCCGATGTCTTCCGCACATGTACTCCCTAGAACAAGGTCAATAAACTTATGGGCAGTCTCCAAAGGCATGAACGGATTAGTCTGAGTATCCCCTTTGTCTGCTGAGCAGTAAACACAGTTGATGTTACAGACTCTGGTGACTTCAAAATGAAGATTTTTTATATTCCGGAAAACTTTCATTCTGGGTTTGCACGTGTGCCAGCAGTTACAGCGTTTTGCTGTATACCTCATATTGGTCATGATTGCTCCAATTAGTTTCCAGCAGTCTATCCGGATGGTCCTGCGAAAACCACTCTGAAATCAAGTCATCAGCCTTAGGCAAACATTTGGCGCGCGCGTTCAAACCTCTTTTGAATCTCATATTCGTAATGTTACGCTAGGTCGCTTATATCTGTTTTTCGTTCACATCAATCGGTCAGATCGATCGATCGGATTCTGTTAGCGCGCGCTAAAGCGACTTGGAGCTAATGCAGTAGCCAAGGTTGACTTCGAGACAAGCGATATTCCAAAAGGAACTGCAATAGTTTTCCCGGCATTTGGAACTGCATTCGTGGCAAGACCCAATCGGAAAGTAGGGAACCGTAGTTTGAAAGAAAAACAAGTGCCCGCTGCGAAAGTTTTAATCTTGGTTTGGCTGATTACGAATTCATGATTAATATTTCTTTTTTAGCCGAGAAAGATGAAGAATTTCAGATGCTTATCCAAGTTGCGGAAGAATATATAAGACAACATGGAAAGAAAACCGCTGAGAAGAGATCTGGAGATGCAACCGAGATTGTGATTCGTAGTCACTTTTTGAAACACGGGTTAAACATGTCTGAACCCAAGGCAGGAATCGAAGGTTCTGATATAGAAATTGATCTGCTTCTACTGAAACCCAATGTAAATCCAAACAGAGAAGTGCCCTATCAACCTGAAGAGGTGAAAGCAGCAGTAGAGGTCAAGAATAATGCGGTCGGCGGGAAGTGGATTGACGGAAAGCAAGAAGACCCAAACGATAAGATAAGGGACGATTTTAATGAATTGGAAAGTGTTGGAGTAAACCTTTTTGCTGTCGCCGTACTTTCTGAGACTTTACCTTCAGACCCAGAAAAGAAACCTTACAAATGGAGGATTCAAGAGAACAAGATTGGAAAGAGGAATTGTCGTGTGTTTACACTGGTTGCAAGGGAAAAATGGCGTAGGCTGTATGAAGTTGACGTAGTTCGTGAGATGCTGAAGGATCGGGAAATGAGAAGAACAGGAGAATGGGAAGAACTCCTAGCCTACCTGCGCGCGCTATGATTATTCAAGCCTCAATGGAATCGATATTGAGAGTGAGTGCGAATGAGGGAATCTTTGCTGGATAAAGTAAAGGCCTTTGATAAGAGCGGGAACGTCAGAACCGAAGTGGATAAGGCGATGAAATCACTGAAAGATTTCAGAACGAAATATCCATTTGCTGAGAACCCTGAGTCCATAGAAAGCCTCGATCCGAACGACATCTTCAATGAACAATCGGATGAAGTGGGCGTGTTTTTCCATTACATAGAGTATTATCTAAGGCCAATCGGACATTTGACTATCTATGGCTCAAACGTGTATAGGCAGATTAGAAGCCAATTTGAGGACTTCAAGGAATTGCTTTACGTTGTGGTCGACAAGAAGAAATCTCTGGCTGAAAAGGTCGATGCACCATGGGACGAAATAAGGGGTCTGGGGCAAGACAGACACATCGCTAAGAAGATAATCTTCTGCTTCAACTACGAAGATGGAAATCTATTGCCGATTTTCAAAACCACCCATCTAGAGCATTTCTTCAACGAAATCGTGGACAAGCCCAGCTCTCCAGCGAAATACGTCAGTCTGGGCGAGAAGTACGAATACCTAATTTCTGAACTCCTTAAAGTCAAGGAAAACCTGCAGGAAACCCAGTCTTGGGAGCTTCCATATTTCTCTGGATTCTTGTACGACAGCTATACTCCACCTTTTGTAGATGAACCTCCAGTGGGGGCAGCAGGAGGGACGAAGATTCATGACGAGAAGAGAGACGAACGGATACAGTTTGGAGAATTCACAAAGATACTTAACGAACTGCAGAGAAAAGGAAAGATATCCAATGACGAATATAGAGATTATGCGAAGTTGTGGAGAGAACAACTTCAAGATAGAGAATCATTGGCTGAACGACTCAGAACCTTTCTAAACAAACAGTCATAGAACATGGTCTTGGTACGCGCACATACGCGCAAGTCATAAGAACTGCATCAAGATAATATGCTTAGCAACCGGCACAAGGCGGACTGAATGTCAGCATTCTCAAACCGCAAACGACCGAAAATGGCAGATCGCCATCTGATCCTGTGGCCAACTGCATTACTAACTCCGCCATCGCTGCTTCCAGCGCACACGCACCGGAGATGACGGATCTTCCATGGAAGTCTTTGAGATCATCATGATTATTGCGGCAATTGTGGGAATTCTGAGTTTCATATATATTGTTGCCATAGGTAACGAGTCTCTAAGTACGTGGTGGCATAACCGCAAGAGAAAAGGCAACGAACCGCCTCCTGGAATCACGACGCCAGATCTAGCCATGGACAAAACAGCTATTGAGAGTCGAATAGAGTACGATAGGAATCTGCGGGCGAGACTGCTGTCTTATGCCAAACACGAGGACGTACCAGAGTCTTGGGTTCAGATGCTCAACGATTCTGATTCTCTGACTGCCCCTGCCTGTCGAATACCTCAAGATTCGTATTTCATCGATTGCATTTGCACCGTTTTGGCCAAAGAAGGAAAGACTATAGCTATTATGCCAAGTGGACAAAGCTATCCAGACTTTCTGGAAGGTATTGGGCGTACATGTATCCTTCTTAAGCTGCTTGGGCTGTCTGTCAACACGGGAAGGCTAATTGGCCTACAGCCGGAGGACTTGCGTGCGCTGAAAAACATCCCAATTGTAGCAAAATCCTCCTCACATTACAGTTTGCTTGCTACCGATATGGCCTACTTGGGTTGTGTAGGCGGCAGGCTGAGTACTGTGTCCACTAAAGGAGAACGAATGAGTTTTGTCTGGGATCTTGCAAGGCATATCTATCGGATTACAACTCTGGGTTACATGACAGGAGATCATCGAAAACAACCAGGTCGCGATAAGCTGCTTGAAATCTTCAACAAGATTAGCTTTAAGTCGATTAACGGCATTTTCGGACACCCAGAGAAACTGCACACGATAGATGAAATCTTCTTGCTTCGAAGAGAACTTGCACCCGAACCAATAATCCCCCAGTGGCGCGAATTGAAAGGAGAAGAGCGCCAGGAACAGATAAAAAAGGCCATAATGGTGCCAGCGCAGCATGGCTCTATGTTCTGGCATCGAGACAAAAGCCAACTGGAGCTCAGGGCGAAGTATATCGTCGATTCAATCGATACTGACAGAATGCCATCAGTCAGTGAGGTACGTTTCTCTGGTCCTGAACCTGGAACTCCTGACTATATATTCGATGAGATAACTGAACGAATCAGAACCAAAGAAAACCCACCAAGGAAACTCCTTAATAGAGAAATTAGGACAATATCCGGCATTAGTCTTCACAACAATCAGCTTTCACTAGGCTTTCGCTATGCGCAAGAAGTCAGACTACTGATAACCTCTGGAGAGAAGATTTTCAGGGAGAGTAGCTTCTGGAACGCTTTGTCAGAAGCCCGAAGCCCGATAATTCTGGAAATACTGATGTTAGATCCAGACTCATATTCACTGAAGGAAAGAGAGCAAGAAGCTTATTCGGATAAACCCAAGGGTTTCCTAAAGAAGGAAATCCAAGAGAATATTGAGACAATAAAGAGGATGAGTGACATTCTCAAAGAGAAAAAGAAGCATGCGCAAATAGTCTGCGGAGTCTACAGCGAGAGACCATCATTTCGAATGACCTTCATTGGAAAAGAGCAGTTACTTGTTGCGTCTTATGAGAAGGGGATACGTACAGGGGAAGAAACAGTCTTTTACGAGTTTGATCCCCATAATTTTAAAGCGATGTATTGCGGATTCGAGAGAGAATACCAGAGATTTAGAAAGAACTCGAGAATAATCCTTGGTTCCGGATAATTCGAAGGGCATGAGCACCGATCAGCGCGCATTCACTAGCCACGTGGCAATCATTAGCGCGCGCAATTATCCCCTAACTCACTTTTCTTCTTACGCTGCTCTCGTTGCTTAATAGAGTTTGTGGAATGGGTTATTTCTGTCTTTTGTAGCGCGAAATTGCAGTTACCCTCTTCAGAATGCCGGCGCGTTGACTGTGACACCACCCGCAGTGGAGATGCCTCCCGCACAATTCCCTCTTTTTTCTCAGCTTCCGCAATTCTTAGGCCACGTAGGATTTCTTAAAGTCCCATAGTATTCTGCGGGAAATGCGGAAGGCCAAGAGATATTACTCTGATTGAGCTTGTCATTTTATGCGGAGACCAGATGAACAGTTCTAAGAGCTTGATTCTTCTTTCCATTGCAGTTCTGCTGGGTATGATTAGTTCTTTGTTTCAACCTTGTTTTTCTCCCAATATCTACGCCCGTGCCTATTCGCTGGAGAAGACCGATGGGTCGAAATACACTCTGACCCTAACAATTCCACCATCACTATACCAGTCCTATATTAGCAAAGGGCATCCAAGCACACTCAATAGATTCGTTACGCCTCAAATCTTTCTTCAAGTAGCTACTCAGATTGGACATGATTTCGTTAGTAACGAGGACTACGCGAATGCTATTTTGATGATAACACGCCAGATTCCGCAACCGCAGGGCAATGTGCCTCTGAAATATCCAGTCGAAACGATAATTGACAACATAGGTGACTGTGACGTTTTCTCTGTTTTGGCTGCGTCACTGATGAAAGCTAGAGGTCTGGATGTTGTGCTGCTCGAGTATCCAGATCACATGAATCTTGGCGTCTACCTTCCATACAAACCCAGCAGCAGTAGAATAGGTCAAATCGCTTGGTATCCCTATAATGGCAGAAACTACTACGTCGCAGAAACGACAGGTGGAGTCACAGAAGGAGGAGTGTCGACACCATGGAGGGTCGGCGAAGACAGTGGCGACTACAGTCATGCAACAATAATCTCGCTCACGGATTGTGATACAAGTTCTCCCGAACAAGTAGCGGTCAGCCTTGCGCTGACGACACCCCCTTCAGCCTTTAGCTTTCCGCCAATAGGATACGGACTACTCGCAGTGCTTTGCATCATAGTTGGGGGGGGTTTTCCTCTTCAGATACATGTCTCGTGGCACGCGACAATCTGGCGAAGAACGATACCCTGGAAGTGAGCAAATCGGCACTCCGTCTGTGGAAAAACTTCCATTCGATGCGTGGTGTATTTGTCCCAAGTGCGGTGCATATATCAGCGCTAATATAAACTACTGCCCATGCGGAGCCAAATTGCCCAGGAGGAATGAGGCTGGTCAGCCTATCAAGAAAATCGAGGAGCAATCAATAAAAGTAGAACAGACGGCAACTCACGTTGCAGAGAAGCTACCAAGCGGCGCTTGGTGCGTCTGCCCTAAATGCGGGGCTTATATTAGCGCGAATATCGAGTATTGTTTCTGCGGAGCAAAGCTGCCTAGAAGACTCGGGAACGCTACAGACAACAGTGGCCCGTGATTAGCGCGTTTTCGCCGTTGAGCGCGGTCATTGAGCAAAGGGGCGAGTCGCACGAGGGAAGCAGAGAGAAAGGAAGAGGAAGAAGTCGCCAAGTTGTTTGAGGAGGGAAAAGAAGCCCGTGAGCGCGCGCTCCAGAACGCAACTTCCCGGTCTGAAACCGATATTTAGGATATCTCTCAACGAAGAGGAACAGAAAGGAAGAGAAATGTCGAAAGCAATCAGAATCGCTGACAAAACCGGCGACTCGGGTCCTCCTGCAAACATGAGAAGCTCCATAGTCTATTATTTGCGAAGCATGAGCTTGGACAAAGTCAGGATCTACACTATAGAGAAATTTCGCAATGCACTGAGAAGGCCTTGATCGAAGAGATCGGCGAAGCCTAGACCACGCGCGAATTTTATGAGGATTTGTGAATAATGGCAACGAGCGCACGCTGTTTTCCCAGCATCAAGCCTTTTAGGCATGTGGGCATAGAAATGACATTATGTCCTCGCCTTGCTCTGAGAGCACTGTGCTTGTCAATACGACGCACAAGATTCTTTCCGAGATTCAGACGGCAAACCCTGGCATCGTCGCAACAATGCCCACTCAGCAGATGGAGAATATCCTTGGATATGACACTGTCTTTGAGTCATGGAAACTCTTCTTGTGTCAGTACAAGCGGCCTTACCCGCACAAAGGCAAGTTCTATTACTATCTCGACAGACAACAAACAGCTAAACTTCGAATCTGGGCCGCGATTGCAAACAGCCCAAGTGCGTTCTTCCCTCTCGTATTGACCAGTTCGGACCAACATCTAGCTCTAATCAATCCTGATTTGCTCGACAACGTAATCTTCGTGGATGTAAGGGATCTAGGACCGACTTCAACGATGATACGGGTGAGCGGACACCCTTCAAGAAATCCCAAGGTCGAATTCAAGGTTTTGAATGGACCTTGGGTTGCGGTAGCTGGTCCTTACATTTGGCAGGATGTCAAGACAGGACTTGAAGATTGTAAGTTTGGCGAAATAATGAGATACAGACAACAGACCACAGAATCCAATTCCTTGCTGCGGAGTGCAATTTCATCTTTCGATGAGAACGTGCTGCCTCCTTGGTGGAGAAAGAGAGCAGGAACAGCTTTTGGAGAACGTTTCCCTGATCAAGCAGAATTGTTTCTTAAATTCATAGATGGTTTAGTTTTTGAGAATCGAAAAAGAGAGAGACCTACACGCATCACGTCACCTAGTTTCAGAGCATTCATTTATCCAATGAAAACGTAGTCGATGCGTTCCTCGAGCGAAAGCTTGATCTGAAATCTGACTAAAATTGAGCTCTGGCTTAGCGCGAGCCTTCCCGCATTCTAGATGAGGATTTACATATATTTAAGTTGTAAATACATGAGTTGTGCTTACAACAGTCACAATGGGCTTTTACAAGAGGGTACAACAAAAAAATCGGAGTCTACATTATTGTAAATTCATGTAAATTTTACAAGGCTTGCCTACTGTGAGGCAAGTTTCACTCAGAGGGGCAATACAGACAGCCCGAGCAGGAAGCACACGCTTGAGAAACTGGTGCGTATAGTCAGTAGCGAAGGCCTAAAACACGCTGGGGGCTCTTCACATTGGCCCTGTGGACCCAGGCGGCCTTCGCCCTGTGGGGCATGAAGACTGGGAGCGACTCGTTCTTGTAGCATGGCTAGCGCGCATGCCTGTTCCGAGATTGGTGCAAAGTGGTTTTTGTTCCTTAACCACAGCCAAAACGCGCTTATCAAACAAATCCATAATGAACCTACACGCGCAAAAAAAGGACTTGAAACCATTTTTAACCATTTTAGGAACACGCATGCGCGCTAAAAAACTTGATACATAGGCACCTGCGGGAAAAGCGGGGAATTCTCTATAACTTCTCTCTTCTGCGGGATGCTCTGTGATTAAACTAAAAGCCTAAATTCGAATTGGTCATATCCTTTTGTGTCGACGGGGTGTCATTGAGTTGGAGAAGGTCAGTTTTCAAGGTGAGGCGGAG